>ERZ1292623.43-Hain-H51-01um-R1-43-length-135761-cov-8_pt1 | contig 75690 bp, 88 predicted proteins | sample MGYA00564398_ERZ1292623 | MGnify/ENA primary metagenome ERZ1292623 (study PRJEB36523, sample SAMEA6512633) | groundwater metagenome | collected 2019-01-07 | study: AquaDiva: Metagenomics assemblies of 32 groundwater samples
AGCGAAACCTCGGCCGGACGAATACGTACCTCCTTTGAGTAGGTTTGACCATTACTTGTGGCGGTCACCCGAATGGTGGTCAGTGATCCTGCTGCGCCAACGGTTACGTTTACCGGAGTGCTCCCACTTCCCCTTGAGACCACCGTGCCATTTGCTGAAACGGTGACTTGGCTTGCGGCGAGGTCAATAAGGGTACTCTCAGGTCGAACGGAGACAGTCTGGTACGGGCGTGGGTATTGTGGTGTGACCACAACGCCAAGCGTCTCGGCGCCACCAATCTGCGCTTGCGAGATCTGCGGTATGAAAAGCGCGAGAAGCGCGATAAGGAGCAACCTCTTTCCCATACGCTCTAGTATACCGCCTCGCACGCTTTGAGATGCAGGCTATGCAGCGTCAGTAGCTTCTCTCCTTCGATTATCGTTAGCGACACGCGGCTGAGATGGTCTATTTCTCCTACGTTCCTCCTTCTCAACCTTTCGATTGTGCTGAAAAATGAGTGCAGCAACGCCAAGCGTGAGTGCCGGCACCGCATTAATGATCGGGACAAGCTCTACTGCAACAGAAGAAAGTGCCGTAAGAAGACGGAGCGCTCCATCTTTATCGAAATAACTGACGCCGAGCATGGCGAACCAGATGAAAAAGAGTGTCCACGCGAACACGGTGAGTACGGGGGTGGCGATGATGCCGATCCCAAGAAAAGTGAGGAGAATCTGAGCTCCCTCGATAATAAGGGAGACCGCGACCATAAGAAAAGCGACACCAAGGCCGATCTTCTTGTCGGTCATACCCCCTCAGCCTGATTGCGCTCCTTCTCCTTCTTGATCGCCAGGAGCTGAGACGGATCAGAGGTGATGATCTGGTCCTCGGTGTAGGAAGCGACCACCTTAATTGCTACGTGCTTGAGGCCCGCAAAGAAGAGTCCCTCTCCTACCCCCGACTCAAGCAGCAGGTACTTCTCCTCATCAGTAAGGTTAAAGGTTTCCTGGAGCACATCGATAGTCGTTGGTGACTGCTTTAGAAGAAGCTGGAGAGATGAGTTGGTCAGGATCGGACGACCATAGGGAGAACGTAGGAAGTCCTCCACGTCTTGAGTGATGGTTGCAAGGCCAAGGTAATACTTACGTCCGCGTTTAGCGAGGCTGTAGAGGAAGGAGGCAGTATCCTCTGACTTCATCATCCACCACGCCTCGTCGATCACGAGAAGGCGCTTCTTGAGTTCCTTTCGGACGGCGTTCCAGATGAAGTGGGTGATGATATACATCGCCACTGGCTTCAGTTCGTCCTCCATGTCGCGCACTGAGAACACCACGAACTGCTTATTAATATCGACGTTCGTTGGACGATTAAGGAATCCCGACCAGGTGCCGTGCGTGTACTTTGAAAGCCTCGTCACGAGAGACTCACTCCCCTCCATACCAGAGAGCACGTTCTCGAAGTCACTCATGAGTGGCGGCTCCTGTCCGGTGAAATCATTGTCGCCAGTGATGTCCTTGAGTGCGTAGGTCTCGGTGATCGCGCGGTCGATGATCGCGTCTTCTTCAGGAGAAAGACCGCCAAGCATAATGCGGAAGAGACCCACGAGATTAATGATGTTTGATCGGAGAATGTCTGCCGGTTCCTCGTCTTCTTTCACGGGAGGAAGGTCGAAGGGGTTGATGTGGTGCTCAGACGAGAGAGAAATATTAAAGTTTCTGCCCCCGGTCGCTTCTGCAAGGTATTCATACTCACGTTCCGGATCGATGACGATGACGTCGGTATCGAACATGAGAGAACGCAGGATCTCGAGTTTGACCGCGTATGACTTTCCAGAACCTGACTTTGCAAACACCACAGAGTTGTAGTTCTCAAGCGAGAAACGGTCGAAGAGAATCAAGGATGCGTTGTGGCGGTTAATGCCATAGAGAATGCCGCGGTCTGAGGTGAGATCGAAGGACACAAACGGGAAAATAGACGAAAGCGGCGAGGAATTGAGCTTGCTGTTGACCTCAAGCTCATCAAGCGCAAGCGGAAGTGTGGAGCGGAATCCCTGCTGCTGCTGAAAGAGGGCGGGCTTGGTGTATACCAGCTTGGCGTCCAAGATGCCACGCACCTCCCCTTCTATCTTGTCGAGCTCCTCTTTGGTGTCTCCATAGAGGGTGAGGTAGAGGCCCACGTCAAAGAGTCGCTCCTGTGCCTGTTGTAGCTGATCGCGCAGATTCTCCAGGTCCTGGTATGCCGTATCAAGCATCGGGTCACGCACGAGTCCCTTCGCTTCCCTCTCGTTGATCTGACTCTCAACCTCAGCGACTTTCCGTTGGAACCCACGTAGCGCTGTTGCCGTTTCAAGCGGATGCACGAAAAGGCCCACATCAAGAACTCGGTCGAGGTTCACGATTGGCATGAACCAGCCATCAGAGAGAAAGCGTGGGTACGCGATTGTGTAGAAGGAACGGGTGAACTTCTCACCGAGCTCTATTTCGCGAGCCCCTACTTTAAGGGCTGCTGGCGCGATCGCGTCCGCAAGCTCAAGCTTCCCTTCCCGATAGATATCGGCCGGAAGTACCGGGGTGATCTCCGGCCCGTTTTCTTTCTTTCGATTGAGGAAATCAAGTAGCGCCATAATTATAGTCGGATTGGGTTCTCGGTCACTCCCGGATTAAACGAACGATACAGGAGCTCGATGATCTCTTCGGTGCCAAGCGGCACGGCACGAATCCCGGCGTTCTGGAGCCCTCCTGCAACAAGGCTCATGCGCTGCTCAAGCTGGATGCGGTGCTCATCAAAGTTGTCAGTTGTGGGTCCAGCACCTCCTCCTCCCTGCTTATTCAAAAACGGGATCGCACTAGTCACCTGGCTTGCGATTGCGGGGGTGTATGGCACGACGACATAGAAAAGCTTCGTCATGATGTCGCTTGAATCCATGAAGTTACGGATGAACGCAATGTATTCTCGAAGCTGGAGACGCATGAGCTCGGTCTCCTGCTTTTCCATCTGACTCTCAAGGAGTGCGAGGTAGGGTCTAATATCCATCTTTCTCGAATGCACCACGATCTCTACTGAGAAATCGAGCGTATTAAGGAAATTCTGGAAGCCGCCGATGATTGCACGCTGCTCGTCTTCAGCCTTGAGTGCGAAGTTCATCGAGGAACACATCAAAATGCCCCGATACCCGTCCTCTTTAAGGACAACGACTCCGTTACGCACCTCTTCTACCGGCACAAATGACTGGGTGGATTTTGTTTCAGCCATGATTAGGGTTGAGAAGGTGGCTGCTGGTCCTTGATATCAAGGGACCAGGCAAGATCCTCGAGTCTCCGACGTGAAAGACCGAGCTTTTGCGGAGCTTCAGGCGCTACGACCACTGTCTGCTTAGGCGCTGCCTTCTCTTCTTTCTTCCACAGAAAGAGACGGCCACCGGTATAGTACTTAAAGCCTGCTTCGAGCATTTCCACGAAGCTTTTATTGTTCACCTTGTAGAACGCAAGCGCTCCGGCAAGCGCGCCAACGGGAATAGAGAGAAGGATGCCGAAGAAAAGCGGCAAATACAGAAGAAAGATTGCAATCAATCCCCCACCACCGGCGAGATAGATGAATTGCTTCAGTGTGAAGGGGCCAATGATCTTGTCTTCGACCTCGATGAACTGCGGTACCTGATAGTCCATTGCTATCAGTATAACTGATGTGCGCTTATTCTACTGGCTCTCGATACGGATCAACACCGTATTGCTTCAAGTGTTGCGTGAGTGCCTGTGGAGAATGACTGACATGGGGTGCTGCAGGCTTTGGTACTTCTGGCGCTGGAGCTGCATGAGGTTGAACAGGAGGCACCAGCATTGGCGCTACTCGTTCGATGGGAGGTGTTGGTTGCGCAGGAATAGGCTTTGTCTGGGTTGGAAGTACTGGTGCAGACACTATTTGCTCAGGAGTAGGTGCAGGCTTTGGTGTTGGTGCTGTCGCCCATGCAGGAGGTGCTGGGTGCGCGACGCGCATAGGGTCAGTACCGCTTTTCACCGCCTGCATATCACGAGCCATGGTGTGCATGATACGAGCGTGGGCATCTGTTTCGGGGGCTGGTGATGGCGTTGGTCGTTCAACACGAACAGGTGGAGGTGGTACGGGCTTAGGTGTAGGTGGTGGTACCGGTGGCTTAGCTGCCTGAATACGCTCCAGTGCCACTACTGGCACTGGAGTCTGGCCTGGGAGTACGGCTGGCGGGGGAACCTGCTTTTGTATAGCCGGTCGTTCAACGGCTTTAGGTACGTAGATGGGAGGGGCCGGCGGAGCAGCTGGTGCAGGCATCGGACTATATATAGGTACCTGCGTTCGGGTTGGGGTAGGCATCGCGGTAGCTGCTGGTGACATAGACACAGGAGGCTTCTTCGCTACTGGAGTGATTTTCTCTGCGCGCTCCTCTTCCCTAAGACGCATAAACACCTCTGAATTCACGTCAGTAGCGAGTGCTTTGAGTGTTTCTTCTGGAATGCCTGCTTCTCCGAGAGCTTTTATAAATTCAGGAGGGGTAGACTGCCCCACAAGCAAAAGAAGAAGTTCAGCCTCAAGTACACCACCTTGATCAATGTGTAGGTTATGACGAAGCATGAGCTGCTCGCTCGTTTTCGGTAGTTCATTCAATACAAAATTCCTCACCGGTGCCGGTGCTTGGCTCAATAGCTGCCCTATGCTTTTAAGTAGTTCCTGGTCCTCCATAGATTAGTGAGCTGCTGCAGCTGGTGCTCCGCCTCCGTGGCCACCTCCAGCATCTCCCCCTCCGTGGTCGCCACCCGCATCTCCATCGCCTTCCCCGCCTTCCTCCTTAGCTGCCTTCTTAAAGTCCTCGAGCGCCTTATCCATTTTGCCTTTGCCTGCATTCTTTCGAATATTCGCAGCAGCCTCATGGTTTGCATGCGCCTCAGGACTAAATGGTCCCATGAGCTCGAAGGCATGCTCCATGCCCTCGACATACTTTTCGCGTTTATCAGAGTCAGCGCGACCCTTCCACGCCTTAAACTCCTTCTCAAGCCTCTCCTGTTCTTTTTTAAGATTGTATCCGCGAGGGTCAACCGGCACTTTATTACCATTGGTGTCAGTTGTCGTCGCATCTCCATTTGCTGCTGAGAATGCACGGATGCGCCTATCAAGCTCTTCGCGTGCAAGTCGAAGAGCCTCCTTATCATTTGAGAGGCGAGCTTTTTCAACCGCAATACGCTGCTCCCCGACCGCATTAAGTGCTTCCTGTATGTATTCCTTGCGCTCCTCCTTCTTTTCCTTAAGTTCTTCCTCTTTTTCCTTCCAAACACCTTGCCCGTCGTCTTCGGTGGTAACAAGTTTCTTCTCAAATGCCTCACGCTCCTTGATAGCCTTCTCTTCTATGCCATGGAAGCCATGTGCCGCATCTTTGTTTGGCTTACCAAAATCAATATGAGCCCCCTTGCCTAGAGTTGTTGCAAGACCGCGGGTGCTATAGCTTGCCGTCGCCCCCTTACTCAGAGTGTTGTACACAAGGCGAGCCGCGTACTTATTGTTCTTAGCCCAATTTGAGCTAGCTACTGCTTTCGCTCCTGCATTGAATCCTGCACCAACAGTTCTCCTTCCAACAAATCCGGGCATTCCAAGCACAAACCCACCCGCGCTCTTAGTTGCAAAATCAGCTCCCGCTGCTCCCATACTCTTTGCGACAACAAGGGCTCCAACCATAAACCCAATCACCACCGCAAAAATCACGAATATCTGCGGTGCGTTCGTCCCTCCATTAATGAGTGCCTCGGTGAAGTTCTGGTTCTCGTTCTGGCCCACGAGACCTTCCATAATTTTGAGGCTTATAAGCACGAGTAGAAGATAGATTGGTGCGAAAAAGGCGTTCGAGAGAAGCTGTTTCCACCATTTTTTTGCAAACTCATTAAGTGGAGGTATCGCCATACCCGCAAACCCGATCGGTGATAGCACCATTAGCAAACACAACATCACTGCTCGCATCACGAGCATGATTGCCGCGGCGAGGAGAACAACTGCGGTAATGGTAATGAATATCGCAAGACCAATGTAGACCGGCGCATGCTTCTCTGGAGCTGACATGAACTTTCCAATATCCACGATACTGAAGGCTCCCGAGATGCCGGCCATCTGTAGTACCTGTCCCGCTATCCCGTTGTTGGCACATGCAGCCTGACTCGGAAGACCAGTTGCCGCGTCAATCGTATCGTTATTCGCAGTACAGCCCGTGAGTCCTGCCTGCGCGGTAAACACCGATGCAAAGCTATTCGATACATCGATAACAATCTGCGACGCAAACAGACTGAAGTTGAGGAGGACTGCAAAGATAATGAGTCGCGGAAGTGCTTTGCGTGCACTATATTCATCAAGAGCATGCGTATTTAAAATGGTCGCAAGACCCATAAAGATGAAGCCAAAAAGGAGAATGATATTCCCGAGGTCACGCATGATTCCCCACGCTATCAGCATTCCTTCTGAGGCACCGAAGTAGGAGCCGAACTCGAATACGGTCTTAATGACCACCCAGTTGAACATGCCGCCGATGATCCAGAGCATGAAGGCGGCGATGGAGAGTACCACCCAGGCGACTCCTCCCAGAATTGCAGACATACCCCAGGTAAGTGCCTTCTGAATACACAGATCCATTCGAATAAGAGAACAGCCTCCCGGCTCGGGTGGAATTGTTTCGCGCATCACACTTCCATCAGCTCGCTCTGTTTCGCGGACTTCTGGTGTGGCGCCGCCTGCCCCTAGGTTTGAGATAACAGTAGAGGTTCCCTGCCCTGTCGAGCCTCCCGTTGAGCTAGTCGCTCTGCATACCGTACGCTGTGCACCATCTATACCACCGGCGCGGACTATCTCACACTGACAGGTGCCCTGCGCTTGGCTTGTTCCTGTAGGACAGGACTGCGCAAAAGCATCTGTTGGGAATGAGAATAGAAAGAGAAGAGCAATACCACCCAAGAGAAGGGTCCTACTCAGGCGCTGCGACTTGATTGAAGTCATACGCATATGCTAGTTCGACGAGCAATTCTTAACCGATTGAATTTTCTGCAGCTGATCAAGTGTTGATCCGTCAGCGCCACTCGCTGCTGCTTGTGCTGCAAACACCTCTGCATCATTTGGTAGAAGGTCACCAAGCATGCTCACTGTTGCGCCTGACTCTTGAAGTGCTCGTCGCGCTCCGTCAATCTCTGCCTGGGCACGCGCAGCATCATTGAATGCTTGCTTCGCGACTACCGAATCAGGACAGTTTTCAATAGCGCGTGCAGCGGCCGAACCAATCGTCGTCCAACTCGTCTCGTACGCTGAAAGTCGTGCTTCGATTACCGGATCAATTGAAGCGGGAGCTAGTCGCGTTGGCTCATTTATCGCCTCATCGATATAGGATCTGCCGCCACCGGCAGCAGGAGCCGAGACTCCAAGAAGTCCCGTGCTTCCAACAACCTTATTCACGAGCTGCTGGAGGAGTGCACCGATAACCTCATCGATCTCATCGGCAGTCACAAGTCCTTCCGCTCCTTTTGGAAGCATTTCGTTGAGCTGCCCTTCGATAACTGTACCGGGAGTAAGGATCGGTGCATCAGCGCAGTCTTCGGTCTTCGCGAGACTTACTGTTCGTGTGTTAGTCGTTAGGCTGAAGTTACCATCAGCATCGGTCCCGCCCGCTCCAAGCGTGGTCATCTCTACGTTTTCAGTACCTACCTTGGGTGCAGTCCGACATGGGCCGCGGTACGACAGGAACCCGTTACCCCAATTGAGTTCAGTAAGTCGCTGACCTCCCGCACGTGCGGCTGCTCCCTCTACCTCAGCCGCTGCGATTTGATACGCGCAGTACGGATTGTTCTGGCAAGTCGTGACGGCTGCGTGCCAGGCGTTGAACCCGCCTTGGGAGAAGTCACCCGTGAGAAAACGGCGCGGGTCCTGACTGTATTGATTGAGAGTAAACGGATTCCTTACATAGAAGCTTCCTCCAGTTGAAAGGTAGTAGCCGGTACGGATTGCAGTCGCAATCTCTTCTTGATAAGGAGAGTTAACGATGAGTCCCCCAGCCACGTCACCAGCAATCTGTCCTACGACATACCCCACCACCGCGTCCTGTACTCCGAGTAGGTTTTGTCGAAGGTCTGTCGCAAAGGCCGGAGAACCATCAAAGCCTGAGTTGATCCAATTCACGAGACTGCGTTGCATGGAGGCGACCGCCGTCTTGGCGATACGCCAACCAATGGTGTCGAGACCGATCTCTTTGACGTAGGCGATCGGGTCATGGACGATGTCACCAATACCAAAGAGTGCGTGCGCCGGACGGGGGAACGTAGTGATCGACATCGGTATGACAAGAAGCAGCGCGAGGAAGAATCCTGCGATACGTCGATACGATGATTGAGGTGTGCGACTCATAGCTATTGCGTCGGATACGCGGCCTGATATTTCCGGAGTGCGTCCGGTGCGGCCATTACTGTGCTGTAAAAATCATACTCAGGAACTCCCGTGTTCACGACAACACCAGAACGAGTCATGGGTCCATGCATAGCTGCGAGCGCCTCAAGCACAAGTCGTATTGACTCACGATACTCACCGATCCCAAGCATGGTACGGATTGGATCATCGCGATATGCGGCTACGTCAGCGGTTGCGACCGAAAGATAGTTGAGTGCGTTTGCCATCGCTACGTGTGCGGTAACCGCGCTTGCAGGCACTCGTACCTCCATGAGTGCCTCGGCAGAATCCGCATATGTCTTACTCATAGCTGAAAGTTTCTTCAACGCCTCTACATCATCTTCTTCTACTGCCTTACGGATATAGAGGACGTCGCGATCCTCGAGCAAGGGCTCATGTGCGTCTGACACTGCCTGCACCTCACGCATATAAATAAGGAATGCTGCACTCCCCTCTCCTGTTACAATCCGCGCATCAGCATTGGTGTAGCGGGGTGTGGCAAGTCCGGTTCGGACAAGCTCATCGATCGCCTTGCTTACGAATTCTGCCACCTCTGCCTCGTTGGGCGGCTCGTTGCCGCGGGTTAAAAGATACTGACCAAGGAATTTCTTTGAGAATGCTTCAGTGAGTGAGTCTGGTGAAGGATCGGTACCAGGAAGATCCTTAGAAAGATCCTCTTCTTCGCGGACAAGTGAGCGAGGAGTTAAAAGCTCCTGGCGTGCTGCTTCCCCGTCGAGCATGTCGGCGCGGAACGAGTTCGGATTGGTGGGGTCAGTACCGTAGAGAGACTCCTGCCAATCAGTGAGACCGTCGTTGTCAGAGTCTTTGACGGCATACGAACGGAGCAGCTCGTCTGATGATTCCGCTGTTACGCGATCGATAAATGGAATTGGTCCCGAGAACACATACGCTCCTCCAACAAGCACGATCGCAATGATCGAAGCGACAAGGAGAGGAATAGTGCGAGTAGAATGAGCCACAGTAATACGCTCATACTATCACGCGTAGTTAGGCCATTTCAGGCATGCTTCATGCTCTGTGCATTAGTTCCGAAGTGTTTGCGCAAGCGAAAGCCAATCATGAAGAGAAAGATCCTCCGCACGCACCTTTTCAGGAAGAGAAAGTGACTTCAAGACTGCCGCTACCTCCCCTCGCGGAACCAGTGCCTCAAGATTTTTGACCAACTGCTTTCGCTTATGTCCAAAGCCGGTACGGAGCACGGCAAAGAACCAATCCTCCTCAGCCTGGGTCGGAAAGGCATCTTTTGAGATGTTCTGTATTGAAAGGACGGCCGAATCTACCTTTGGTGCAGGCACAAAAGCACCACGGGGCACGGTGAACCTATATATAGGAGTGCCATATACCCGTACGGCAATGGAAAGCAGGCTTCCCTTGGGGTCCCGAACGATGCGATCCGCTACCTCTTTTTGCACCAAAAGGGTCATAGACCGAGGTTTTTGGCTACGGGAGAGGAACATCCGAAGCAATTCCCCAGTAATGTAGTACGGAATATTGGCGACTAGATGATAGTCCTCGGGAAGAATGGAGAGATCGACACTTCGGACGTCTCCTTGTACGAGACGGAGCCTCCCTTCTGCAACCTCATTCGCAAACCGCTCTTCAAGGGTGGGGATGAGGGTATGATCAGCCTCAACGGCAACCACCGACATTCCCGTCGTTAGAAGTGCGCTCGTGAGCATGCCGGTACCCGGCCCTATCTCAAGCACTACTGCCCTTTCCGGAAGCTCTGCTGCCTCAACAATACGCTGCGCCGTTTGCGCATGCATGAGGAAATTCTGCCCGAGTGACTTCTTAGCAAATGCCATTAGTCTATTATCACCTCTCCCGACCCATCTGGGGGCACGGAATACATAAGCCCCTCGTCGATGTCATAGAGGAAGTGCGAAGGCTCGGCGAAGTAGTCAGTGCCATAAAGACGGCGAACGCGCGCAAGGGTGAGCGTGAGACGCTTCCTTGCGCGGGTGACGGCGACATAAAAAAGGCGGCGCTCTTCTTCCTCATCGCGCTCCCCCTCCCCCATTCCCTCATGTGGGAAGAGTCCCTGCTCCATGCCGGTCACAAACACGCTATCGAACTCAAGTCCCTTAGCTGCGTGTACGGTCATGAGGGTGACGCCGGTCTCTCCGGGCTTCCGGTCGAGCTCGTCTTGATCTCCTGCAAGCGCGGTATCTGCAAGAAATGCCGCGATTCCCTCTTCTCCCGGCGTGAGGTCATAGCGGCTGGCAAGCGTTGCAAGCTCGCGTGCGTTTTCAAGGCGATCCAGATCCTCCTCCCCTCCCTTTTGAAGACTCGTTGCGAGTCCACTCTTCTCAATGACTGAACGAACAAACACTGAAGGAAGTGCGGTCTTCGCCTCTTCATGCAGTTCTTGTACGAGTCGCTCGAATGCTTCTACCTTCGTGCGCTCCCCCGCTTTCAGCTCATCGCGCTTCCCAGCGACAAGCTTGCCGAGGGTTACCTTTCCAATGCCACGAGGCGGCGACTGCACTGCGCGCATTCGATCCGCTTCACGCGTTGGTTCAAGCGAAAGCTTGATCCACGCAAGAACATCTTTAATCTCCTTACGATCGAGAAACCGCGTACCTAGGAGTTTATACGGTACTCCTGCATGCAGAAATGCTTCCTCGATCGCTCTCGATTGAAAGTTAGTTCGATACAGCACAGCAATCTCGGACGCAGGGGTGCCGCGCGCGATCTCAGAACGTGCCTGTCGCGCAACATAGCGAGCCTCTTCTTCTGCAGTGTCTGCCACGTACATGCGGATTGGGTCACCATCCGGGTTGTCCGTTACTGAAATCTTTTCTTTACGGTTGTGGTTCTTCTCGATGATCTGGTTAGCGGCCTCAACGATCGTTCTTGTAGACCGGTAGTTATGTGCAAGCACGATCGTGCGTGCTGATGGGTAGGTCTGTTCAAAAGAAAGAAGGTTTTCGATCGTTGCACCACGCCAGGTGTAGATCGTCTGATCGATGTCACCGACGACGAAGATGTTTCCGTGATTTGCAGCTAGATATCCCGCGAGCTCCCCCTGGAGTGCGTTAGTGTCCTGGTACTCATCAACATGTACGTATGAGAACAGATCTGCTGCCTGTGCACGCACGTCGTCATGTGCTTTCAAAAGCTGCACCGGAAGACAGATGAGGTCATCGAAATCGAGTGACTTCTCCTTCTTGAGAGTATTGTCGTATTTCTCCCACACTTCAGAAGTAACACGATTCCGGAAACTATCGCGGCCATGCTTTTCCTTAAACGCCTGCGCAGTCATTCCCTCCCCCTTCGCCTTGCTGATGCGCGACAGAATTGTCCGAGGAGGCACTTCCTTTGGATCCACATCAAGCGCTTTAAGCGCTTCTTTGATTGCGCGCTCCGAATCATCTCGATCGAAGATGCTGAAGTAGCGGGGTACGCCAATCCGAGAACCAAATCGCTCAAGGAGTACTCTGCCGAGTCCGTGGAACGTGACTACGAGCGGAAGCGGTGAGTCACCGAGCCTCTGTGCAAGACGCTCCCGCATCTCTCTCGCTGCCTTATTGGTAAAGGTCACCGCAAGTATCTTCTCCGAGGGCACACCCTGCTTAATAAGGTGGTAGATACGGGTGGTCAGCACACGTGTTTTCCCTGATCCGGCCCCAGCCAAGACCGAGATCGCTCCCTCGGTTGCGAGCACTGCGTCTCGCTGTGCGTCATTCAAGCCTTCAAGGTGCTGCATGTCGCTCAAATATACCTTGAGCAGACACTATCCACGGCATTTCTTGACCTTTTTACCAAAAATTGGCTCTCAACAGTCTGTGTATTGTCGAGGTTGACCTCAGTTCCCTACCCTTTATACTGGCTTCATCGAGTGAGATGCTGATACGCAAGGATGGCTTATATAAGCCATTTTGTATTCTGAAGAAACGCTGAATCAACCCCCTGGTTTCCTTATTTCAAATCCTCAACAGCCTTCCCGTTCAACCGCGAATGTCGCAAACGGAAATGCATATCGTGCGATCGCCGTATTAATTGCGGCAGGCCTTACTCTTAGCCTCATCGCGCTTCTTATCCCACGTGCCGCGGGCGCCTTTTGGCCATTTAGGGGTGCTCAGGCCCAGGTTTCAGACACCCTTACGCATGACGCAAGCATGGAATTGCTTGCTGCGGCGGTGAACTCAGACCCCAATCCTAATAAAGGAGGGGGTGACCTCGCCCTTTCTGGTGACTCTGCCCTTCTCGCGAAGATGGGTCCCGAAGGCGCCATCTCACCAAAGCAGGCTGCAAAGACTGCCGCAAATGGTGGTGGCCAGATTTCTAGCTATACCGTTAAGGAGGGCGACAGTCTTTCTGAGATCGCCGAGCGCTTTGGTGTCACCGTAAATACCATCCTCTGGGCTAACGACATTAAGAGCGCAAACCTCGTAAAGCCAGGTGACGATCTCCTCATCCTCCCTGTTTCAGGCCTTCAGTACACGGTGCGCGCAGGCGACACAATTTCCGGTATCGCAAAGAAATACGGTGCAGATCCTGAAGAAGTCGCACTTTTCAATGGTCTTGAGTCTTCTGCCGACCTTAAGGCGGGTTCTGACATCATTGTCCCTGGTGGCGCCCTTCCAACCACCAAGGCAAAGGTAGCTACCAAGTCTTCTACTGCTGCAAAGAGCTCAGGCGCAGCTGCTTCCCGTTCCCTCCCTGCTATCTCTGGTTACTTTGGTAACCCCGTCCCAGGCGGCAAGATCAGTCAGGGCGTTCATGGTTATAACGGTATCGACGTTGCAGCGCCATCCGGCACCCCAATCTATGCAGCAGCCGCAGGTACGATTGTGGTCGCAAAGAATAACGATGGATACAACGGTGGCTACGGTAACTACATCGTAATCAGTCATGACAACGGTACCCAGACCCTGTACGCACACATGACGAGGACGGCAGTCTCAGGTGGCTCAGTCGGCAAGGGAGAACTCATCGGCTACGTAGGTAACACCGGACGCTCCACTGGTAACCATCTCCACTTTGAAGTACGCGGTGCGAAGAACCCGCTCGCAAACTAAGAAAACCCGCAAAAGCGGGTTTTCTCTTTGTGGGTGATGACAGTTCGCTATCCAATTAGTCCTCTTACTTGTTTATAGACCTCCTCGGGACTTAGGATACTTGCATCGATAAAGACTGCGTTAGGCCTGGTCTCCTTTAAGGCCTGCGATAGATTCCATAAGTGCTCGACTCCTTCAAGAGTAAGCAAACCATTAGGATTGAATCCCCTCTTTTGCGCTCTATCCATTACGATCTCCTTCTCTGCGGTAATTACGATTTCGTATATATCAGCGCTATGTTTTTCTCCAACACTAACCAGTGCGTCGAGAGTTTGGTCATCGTTAAGTATTGCCTTATCAATGATGACGTCATGACCCTCTAAAAGGTATGTATCGACTGCTGCCAACGTCATCTTATAGGCCAAAACCTGACTTTCTCTCCTGTGTTCTCTCCATTCACTAATCTGTTTACGCCACGTGTCCACAACGATCAGTAGAGACAATGGCATGTCTGCATGGAGTTTCTCGGCAACGGTAGATTTTCCGACACCGGGAGGTCCATTGAGGATTATCAATTTCATAGGTGAATCTTAGCAAAGTCGCCGCTAGAGCAGATTTCGAAAACAGGACCGGTTTCCCGGTCCTGTTCGTTACACTACTGCTTCTTCAGTCGGTACTAACGAGAGTGTCTCCGACAGCGTTCGATACGCGTGCACCATCGCAAGTACAGTGGTTGGAATCGTCACCAGGAGTCCAATCACGAGTGCGAGGAGGCCCAGAAGGTTGATACCGATAACCGCGAGAAGGAGGAAGAAGATCTGGAGGCGATGTCCCTTGGTTATGCGAGCGCTTTCTTTAAGTGCATCGATTGGTCCCAGGTCCTTATCAACTACGAGATAGAGTGCAAACCCGAACACGAGTGACACGACGAGTGCAGGAATTATGAGGATGGCGAGCACCACGTCCGGTAGCTTCAGAAGAACAAGGGCGAGATATGGAAGGCCAATGAAGAGCCATAGGAGGACCGAGGTGCAGAGGAATCTCCAGTAGGCCTTCGGGTACCAAAGATCCTTAACACGTGCGGCTGCAGGAGCGTCATGTGCCTTTAGGAATAGGTGCGTGTGCCCCACTGCATACACCATAGAAATAAGGAGGGCGACCAAAATGCCGAGCGTTGCTGCAACAACGTCTCCCGCAGTTGCCTCCTCAATCATTGTTGTGACGCCTTCAATGACGACACCGATGGCGAGCGCAAGGATAAGGAGCCAGGGACGCTTTTTAAAGGTCTCCCATCCAAACCGAAGGCAGTCTTTAATGGAAAGCGTCATATCTATGCATTTAGGTGTGCCTTGCAGGTCTTTGCTGCAGGCTCCGCTTCAAGACGATCCTCTTCAATGAGCTCCCCTCCTTCCGTGCAGGTGCCGTAGGTTCCGTTCTCTACGCGTGCAAGCGCAGCAACGACGTCGTTGTATCGATTCTCAAGATCAGTAAGGATGGCGCTGTTATCACCATACCCTTCCATAAGGTCAGCCTGATCGTTCGGGTCTGCCTCCTGCCCCACCTCGGGCGGTACTGCCTCCCAGTCTGCAGGGTTTGAAGGGTTGCGGCGACCAACGGTTGCAAGCTCTGCCTCAAGTGTTGCCTTCTCGCTCTGAAGTCGCTCTTTGAAGTGTTCGATGTTCATGAAGCGTACTTTATCACACTCCTACTTCCCTGCGGAAAGACGGGAGACGAGGTTTTCATACGCTGCCTCATCCCGAGCGAGGATAAGGAGATCCTTGGTGACGTAGCCGTAGAGCATGAGTGTCTGCCCTGCTGTATCTTTAAGCACTCGTACATCGTGGTTGGCGACGATTGCGTCTGCAAAGGTTGGGAGTGGACGAACAGGTTCTGCAAACGTTGGTGTTGAAGTGGCGATAGGTTCGCTTGTCCCTGTAGGCGCAAGACTACCTGCGTTCTTTGCGGGGTACAGAGTCATCAGATCCTGCGCCATGCTGACCTCCCAGGCGAGCATGCCTGCGAATGTTCGCTCGTAGGAGGAGACCTTGAACACAAAGAAGGGTCTCGTTTCACTACCGGCATGGATGATACCCACCGTGCTCTCACTGGTGACATTTCTAAGCAGAATCTCAGGAGCAGGAAGCTGCATGGCGCTTACAAGTGCGCCACCGGAGAGTGGTGTCTCGATCACCTTCCCTTTCGGTGTGGTGGTTGATTCAGAGAGGTAGAGCACCAGTACGTGACCATCGGGCACTGGTTCGTTAGCAAGTGCGGCTATCTCACTCATGAGGTCAGGTCCAGCACTCGTAAGACGCACCTGTTCATCAGCGAACACGAGTGAGGGTGCGGAAAGTACTCCGCCCGGTAACGTATTTGAGCGAATGACATACCAGGCAGCTGTACCAAGACCTGCACCGCCGAGCACGATCATTGCAACCGCTGCGGTGACCATAAGCATGTTCTTCTTTTTTGCAGGCGCTATAGAAGCAACGGGCTTTGCATCCTGTTGCGCTGCAAGTACGGAGAACGTAGACGCACCCTTTTGGTCGATGTGATCAGCAAAGTCGCTCTTATACGTGTGGATTGGAGAGGCGGTCGTAGATTCTCTCGTAACAGGCGGCACGGGAGGAGGTGGAGGGGCGGGCGGCTCAAATACTGACTTAGGAGGTGGAGGTGGCGCCTCAGCACGCATTTTCCGATCCTCCTCTACCTTTTGTCGCAAGCGCGCAAGTGTCGCTTCACGCTCTGGGTCGACCGCAGGCGTTGGCGGTACGTACGCAGATACTTCCCTCCTAGGTTGTGGAGATGGAAGAGGTTGAACTGTTGATGGCGAGACACGCTGTGGTTCTGGTGCGTTGTTCTGTGACCCGGTAAGTGCAGCAACATCCTTCGCATAGGTGCGAATGAACTTCGACTTATCATTTCGTGGCTGCTGCGTATCACTCATGCGCTATATCAAAGTATAACCGGAACAGCCCCCGCACGTTTGTGCGGGGGCTGTTCTTCTTTCTTATATTGCTCCTCGATGTCCGATGATGAACTTCTTTGGGTTCTCGCACATGTCAGTGAATGCGTGTGCGGCCTCTTTGAGTTTCTGTGAGGAAGACTTCCCGAAGGAGATCACTTCCACCTGACAACCCTCGTTCATATCGAGGTATTCAATGAGCGGAACGAAGTCACCGTCGCCTGATGCGATGATGACGGTATCGAGCTTGGGTGCGAGCTTTACGGCGTCGATAGCAAGTCCGACGTCCCAGTCAGCCTTCTTGGCACCATCGGAGAAGACCTGAAGGCCTTTCACCTTGGTTTCGATACCAATTTTAGTGAGTGCCTCAAAGAAGTTCTTCTCGTCACCTGCCTCTGTCGAGATGACGTAGGCGATGGCTCGCACGAGGACGCGGTTGCCGACTGCCTCTTCGAGGACGTTGGCGAAGTTTACGCGAGATTTATAAAGGTGCTTGGCGCTGTGGTAGAGGTTCTGAGTGTCTATGAAAACCCCGACACGCTGCGCCGGATGTTTGATCACGGGCATAGCGGTAACGTATTAAAAATAAGTAACAAAGTAATGATAGCACCTGCTTAGAAACGAAAATCGCGGGTGGCCCCGCGATTCCCTACTTCTTCAAACCGAGCTTCTTGATGAGGGCGTTGTATCCCCTCTTGTTGCTCTTCTCAAGGTAGCGAAGATGGCTCCTTCGGTCAGCAACCATCTGAAGTAGGCCGCGACGTGAATGGAAATCCTTCTTATTCTTCTTAAGGTGAGCAGTTAGCTCTTCGATTTTACGGGAGAGGACAGCGATCTGGACCGAGGCAGAGCCGGTATCGGTCGCATGAGCCGCTACATCCTTGATGACGCCCGTCTTTACGCGTTTCGTAAGCATTGGCACCACCTTACCACATCTTGATTAAAAGCGCAAGTGTTGTGGGGTGTTGTTGAGCTTTCCCGAGGAATATTGTGCGAAGTTCTGAATGGTAGAATCTCGCTATGGATACTCGCTCAATGCTTCGCCAATTCCTCGAATATACCGAGATCGAGCGCGGCCGAGCGGTGAAAACCGTCGAAAACTACGAGCATTACCTCACTCGTTTCTTTGATCAGATGGAAATTAAGGAGATTTCCGACATTACCGAGGAGAAAATACGCGAATTCAGGCTCTGGCTGAATCGTCAGCCGGGCACGTCAGGTACGATGAAGCGACGAACGCAGAACTATTACCTCATTGCGCTTCGTGCCTTTCTCAAATTCCTTCGGAAGCGCGGCATAGAAGGTCTAAATCCTGAGCGAATCGAGCTTGCCAAGCTTCCTGAGCGTCAGATCGATCTTATTTCAAGCACTGAGCTTGAGCGATTGATTACTGCGACTGATGGTGTGGGAGAAAAAGCGTTACGCGATAAGGCTATTCTTGAACTTCTCTTCTCTACCGGACTTCGTGTGTCTGAGCTTTGCGCCCTTAATTCAGATATCGATCTCTCGAGGGATGATCTGTCAGTGCGCGGTAAGGGAGAGAAGGTGCGGGTGGTATTTCTCTCAGAAGCAAGCAAACAGGCCGTGCGAGAGTACTTGAAGGTCAGGAAAGATATGGAGGAGGCGCTTTTTGTGAATATTCCCCGTGTCGGTACTGACTCCAAGAAGACCCCTACCCGCCTCACTCCTCGCGGTGTTCAGCTCACCATCAAGTACTACGCGACTAAGGCCGGCATTACTAAGAAGGTCACTCCGCACGTGCTCAGACACTCTTTTGCCACTGACCTCCTTTCAAACGGAGCTGATCTACGTTCGGTACAGGCGCTGCTTGGGCATGCGTCTATCAATACGACCCAGATCTATACGCATGTCACCGATGCCCATCTTCGGGAGGTACATAAGCGGTTTCATTCGAGACAGAAATAAATGCGGCCGCCTTCCGGCAGCCGCACCGATGCTGACTTACGTTATGTAATTAGCGCCTCTCTCCGCTGTACTTCTGCGAACCACGATGTTGGGTACTCGAGGATCTCAACGCCGAGCTTCTTGAGCAGTTCCCTTTCCCAAGACGCTCCGTGGGAACTTTCCCAATCAGGAAGAAAGATCGCTGTAGTAATTAGGCCGGAATGAAAGACGGGTCCATAGAAGCCTTCGAGGATCTGAACGTTGTACTCTTCGACCGGCATGCCAGGCCTAAAACCCGTTATGCGGATCATCATGTCCTGGAACACCATCTGGTTGAATACTTGTACTCCGTGCTCATGCATCACCTCCATGGCAATACGAAAGCGTGCCATATTCAGGTCGATGTGCCCGCGCCCTCCTGTCGACATGGGTCCGCAAAGCTGGACGACGTTTCCTCCGAGCTCGTAGAGGCGGCCTATGCAGGTGACCGCTATTGCTGCAGCCTTTTCTAAGTCCATGAGTTCGGAAAGAGAAGCGAGCTCCTCCTCCGTCAGTTGGTCATGCATTGGAATCCCCTTTTGGTCTGCCAAGAGGATATATGTTTGTGTACCATCAAACAAGTTGCTGTCAGCATTTGGTACTATGCGCGTATGCGCATCATGTCCTGGAACGTAAACGGGATTCGAGCCGTCCATAGGAAGGACGAGTTCATGCCGTTCATTAAGAAATACAAACCAGACATCCTCTGTCTCCAAGAAACCAAAGCGGAACAGGAGCAGTCCCCTCTCGATCTCACTGACTACGAGGAATACTGGAGTTCTGCGAAGAATAAGAAAGGATATAGCGGCACCGCCATCTTTACTAAGATGACGCCAAACGACGTCGTATACGGCATGCCCGAAGACATAGCCAAGAAGTACGGTCTTTCTGACGATAGCTATGGTGATCCAAACGAGGAGGGGCGTATCGTGGCCGCTGATATGTTCGATTTCTGGGTGGTATCGGTATATACCCCGAACGCTAAGGACGACCTCTCTCGCTTATCACTTCGGCATAAGCAATGGGATCCAGCATTCCTTGAATATATGAAGCGGCTTGAGGAGGAGAAACCCGTTATTTTCTGCGGTGATTTGAATGTTGCCCACACTCCAGAGGATCTTGCTCGACCTGACGCTAATGTCGGAATGAAGGGCTTTACTGATGAGGAGCGAGAAGGCATCGACCAGGCTCTAAAAGCCGGGTTCATCGATACGCTCCGACTCTTCAAGAAAGAGGGCGGTTTATATACTTGGTGGAGTCCCTGGGGAAATGCGCGAGAACGTAATGTGGGCTGGCGCATCGATTACATCTTCGTTTCAAAGACATTTGCTAAGCACGTAAAGGCTGCAGACATTCACCCCGAGGTAATGGGCTCGGACCACTGCCCTGTCTCAATCGATATATAGGACATCCTAAAGGACAGGTTATACACATCCATGTCCTTTACTCTGTCCTATAGAAACCCTAGTATTATCTATGGACGTGGGGCGTCGAGCATCTTTCCAAGATAGAACGGCGCAGCCACGCTTCGATGGTTGTTCTTTGCTAGCTCTTTTCAGATCAAACGCATAACGTAAGGTTCAGGACCTCCCAACGAACTCCGGAGCGTATCTCCCAAAATAAAAACGGGTTAGGTCCGGTTCCACGTGAAAGCGTACACAAGAAGCATCATGCGAAACGCGATCCCCGCTTTTCTCCAGTAGGACACTCACATAGCCCCAAGCCCCATTTATCGTCCTACACAAAACGGATCGCAAAGTAGCCAACGTTCGTCAAAGGGCCTCGTCTTTAGCTCGGAACTTCGATTCTAAGCTGAAAACGAGGCCCTTTCTTATATCCTTTCACGTGAAATGTTGCTTTTAGGCCATTTCACGTGAAAGACCTAGGATACGTGGTGTTTCTTGAGGATTTCTTGAACTTCCCTCTCCTCCTCCATTTCCTGTCGTTTTTTACCCGAATCCCCTAATTCTTTGAGTTCCTGATCATTAAGTGCAAGTAACTCATTTGTGCGTGCATCTAGGTATTCCTCAGTGTTCTTCTTTGGGTCCTCAAGTACTTCCTCAAGCAGTGCATGGAGAATATGACCGATCCTGGGGCCAGGTTGCACATGAAACTGAGTCATAATCCGGTTTCCATCGGTCCTGAGCATGGCTACGGAGATTGGATCCCGGAGCGCCTCCTCGACCATAGCCTTGTATCGGCGGAATCTAAATGGTTGTTCCTTTGGTCGTCCGGTACCAATACGGTCGCAGATCCGGAGATTGAGAAGATCCCATATGTTCTCCTCTCCCACATTAGCGATCATTCTCCTCACGGCTGAGAGGGTAATCTGGTCTGGATCTGAGAAAAACATGTGCCAGCGAACCATTTTGCTCACTTTCTCAATTGTTTCCCGTGAAAAGCGTAGATCCTCAAGCGCCTTCTTGGTCACTCGTGAGCCAACAACCTCATGTCCGTGGAAGGTCCAGTCTCTTTTCTCGTCAGACCAATAGCGAGTCTCAGGCTTTGCGACATCATGGAAGAGGGCAGAGAGCCGGATATCAAGTGGCCAGCCCTTATCAGCTGCATGCTGGAGGGCACGCATATTGTGCTCGAATACGTCGTAGCTATGAGCTTGGTTCTGATCCACGCCGATACCACGGATAAGGTCAGGGGCGATATATTCAAGGATCCCAAGCCGATGGGCCATAACCAGAGCAATCATTGGCTGATCTGACTCAAGAATGCGTACGAACTCATCCTTAATCCTTTCACGTGAAATGTGCTTGAGGTTACCAGCCTTTGTTTGAATAGCTGCAGCAGTATCAGTATCGAGCGCGAAGCCTAGTTCAGCCATCAAGCGGACTGCACGCATAAGACGGAGACCATCCTCCTCAAATCGAGCTTCAGGATTACCTACTGTCCTTAATACCCGAATCTCAATGTCCGTTTGTCCTTTATAAGGGTCAACCAATTGTCCTTTAGAATCCTCAAGGGCAATGGCGTTAATGGTGAAGTCGCGGCGGGCGAGATCGTCCTCAAGACTGTCCCCAAAGCTAACTTCATCCGGGCGTCGCTTATCTGAATATCCCGTCTCCGTGCGGTAGGGAGTAACCTCAACCACAGCTAGCCGCGGATCCTCAGATTCGGTCTTTACGCCGACTGTCCCGAAGTCGTTTTCATAGAAGGAGTTAGGGAAGATCCTCTGAATGTCTTCAGGCTTTGCGTTAGTGGTCACGTCCCAGTCCTTAGGGGTGCGATCAAGAACTAGGTCGCGAACACAGCCGCCAACTAGATATGCCTCGTAGCCTTCCTTGCGGAGCCCGTCAGTGACAGCCTGTACCTCAGGCGGAATAGGGAAGTGCATACACAAATGCTAGCACAACGCGCCAACTGAACCATGATATCCTATGTACATATCATGAAAGCAAAGGTTTTAGAGAAGGAGAAGGCAATACTGCTTCGCAAGCAGGGGATGAGCTACAAAGATATCCTTGCTCAAATCCCCGTGGCAAAGAGCTCGCTCTCAATGTGGCTTCAAGATTTACCGCTAACAGAAGAGGAGAAGCATAATTTGAAGCGGAGGAAGGACGGTAATATTTCCCGTGGAAGAATTCGAGCGGCAACTTCACTGCATAGGTTGCGCGAGGCGAGGGATAGTGATCTTTACGAAATCTGTAGGAAAGAATTTGCGCAGTTTGCGCACGATCCATTTTTTCAAGTCGGGATATCTCTTTATTGGGCAGAGGGGGCGAAGAGAAGCTCTAATTTTGGCTTCACCAATTCTGATCCTGAAATGGTCATGGTAATGATCAGGTGGATCAATAAATACCTCGATATTAAGACAAGTGATTTACGCTTACGTCTGTATACACATCGTCCTTTTGCATCTGAGAATCAAGAAGAATATTGGGCTAAAGAAACGGGTATACCTCGGCAAAATTTCGGCAAAACTGTATATAAACCCACCGGACTACTCGTAAAAAAGAGACCAAACTATAAAGGATGTATAAGAATTGAAATAGGAAAAGTGCTTTATCTACGTAAAATGCTCTTCTGGCAGCGTCTTCTGATTGAATACTATAGAAAAGAGCGCTAAGGTTCAGGAAGGCGCCTGTAGCTCAACGGATAGAGCACTTGCCTTCGAAGCAAGGGGTTGGGGGTTCGAGTCCCTCCGGGCGCACTAGAAAGAAAGGTGGCTCTCGTGCTAGTATTTCGAACGAAGCGGCTATAGTTTAGTGGTAGAACGGGACCTTGCCAAGGTTCAGATTCGGGTTCGATTCCCGGTAGCCGCACAGGTAGCAAAACAGCCCGAAAGGGCTGTTTTGCGTTGGGGACAAAGGTGTTAGTACTGGGGATAAAGGACATAGGACATTACAGAAGAAACTCATCAATGTCCGCGAAATACTAAGTAAATACAGCGTATTTCTAATTAGATCTTCTTATCCACCTCTCGGACCTTTTCCACACTAGTTTGTCGGGGTGCGGAGAATTGAACTCCGTCTATCTGCTCCCAAAGCAGACGTACTACCGGTATACGACACCCCGAATGGAGAGAGAATACCACAGATTATCGACTAAGTTCACGTACTAGGAGAATTCCAAGGCGCTTTGAGTCATCGGTGAACACCTCTACAAAGTCTTTGGTCTTCCCGTTCTTGAAGTAGCTATCAAAATCCTCACCGCTATCCGCCTTAAAACTAGCTCGCATATGCGCAACAGTGACTGCGCGCGTTTCGCGGCTCGCAATGTCCCCAGTCTGTGTGCTGGTGGTGACAATCCCCACAAGCTCGCCTCGTCCGTTAGCTACAGCGCCTCCAGAAGAACCCTGCTGGGAGGCTGCACTTCCGGTGAGTGCAAGAAGATCGATTCTGCCGTTGTCGAAGCTGAATCGGTTCTTTACCTTGGCCAATACAAGGGTGGGGAAGAGAGAGCTTTGAATTTGCTTTGAAGATAGGGCTTGCGCGCCGTAGGTGCCAAGGGCGAGTTCCGTGCCCTGGGCAGTTTCTCCCTTAGTAAGCGGCATGTATGCAAAGCTTCCGGGGAGCGGAAGCGGTGTAGCGCTCTGGGTTATCGCGAGCACCGCAAAATCATGCTCTCCGGTGCCTTTGGCACCTAGAGACGCAAGAGTGCGCGGGTTAGCTGCTACCCACTGACTAGATACATACACCGGCTCAGCCTTATACGCAGCCTGTGCAGGGCTTCCAGTCCGTACGGTGCAGCTTATTGCTCCTTCAGGAAGCGCGTCACGGACAAGGTAGTACTGAGCAATATGGCTATTGGTCAGAATAAGTCCTTTAGAATCGAAAATGACCCCACTCCCGCTCATGGAGCGCACCTTAGGGTCCTTCGAGGTGCAGATAATGTTTACGATGGCTCCTCGGAGCTTGGTAAGTGTGATGCCAAGGTCCGACTCAGGGGCTTTGGGGAGCAGTGGAGCCAACGCTGAAGGAACGGATGGCTTAGTAGGTGTCAGTGGCTTTATAGGCGCTACAGGAACGCTTGAGGTGGCAACCGGACCAAAGAGACCGGTTACTTGTGGGGTGGAACTGCCCATCTGTATCCCATAAAGCGAATTAAGGGTGATGATGAGGGCTGAAAGCGCCGAGATGACACCCTGGAGAGCAGGCATATCTAAACGCTACACTGGAGCTGCTTAAAAATACAGAGCAGAAGGTATTATGGTATTCTCCTACCGAAGCGGGGTTAGTTTAATGGTAGAACAGTAGGTTTCCAACCTTCTAGCAGGAGTTCGATTCTCCTACCCCGCACATTTAGATGGCGACCGATATTTTAATGTGAGGATGAGATTGATACCCATCAAGACGAGTATCTGTGTGTGCCCACGTCAGCACTGAAACTGGTTGCGATGTAGAAGTGCGCGGTAATGCAGAATGCGGCTCTCGAGAAAGTATCTCATCCGCTTGATCTTCATGCGTAACGTAAAGCTCCACATTTCCAAAGAAGGCTGTGACCGTACCAGGAATATAACCAGTCTCCTGCGCAAGGAGATGGAGAAGGAGTGCATATTGAGCGAGGTCGAAAGGGAATCCCAGCATGATATCTATCGACCTTTGGAAGAGAAATAGATGCATTGTGTTCTCGAATACGCTTACTTTAAACGCGAACGGACAGGGTGGGATTGCCTGTTGAGTAAGGTGCTGAGGGTTCCAACAACTTACCACCATTCGCTTACTATTCGGATCGGTCTTAATCGTCTCCAGAAGCCAGGTGATCTGATCAACTCCTTGGCCGGAATAGTCATTTGCATATCCCTCGTACTTCGCTCCAAAGTGTCGCCATTCAAATCCGTAGAGCGGACCGAGATCCCTTTCTTCATGCATGCGACGTCTTGTCGCGGCATCGCGCGCGTAGGGTACGAGCGATGGATTACACCACTCGTCCCAGATATGATTTCCGCGCTCCTGTAACCACCGCTTGTCAGTAATACCTTGAAGATTGAATTCGAGCTCTGAAGCTATGAGATGGAAAGGGATAGTGCGCAGGGTGGTAAGCGGAAAGCCCTCAGAAAGATCGTGCACGAACGTTGCTCCAGGAAGCATGTGTGCATCGACACCAGACCGAGTCGACTTTATGGGAGCATGACGCACTTCGCTAAGAAGGCTTTGATATTTGAAATCAAAGGAGCTCATGACTTCCTTGGACGAATCTTATAGTTACGGGTATCTGCGATTGTGTCCTCATTATCAAGCGTAATGATCTCGTAGACATAACCATAGTGTTCTAGACCCTTCTTGAGGAGTTCAAGCGAATCGAGATCCTTATTCGAGAAGTTGAGATAGATCACACCCTTTGGACTCAGGTAATCCTTAGCTGACTGCAGGAATTTGGTGAGTACGCTCTCGTCGTCTCCTTGCGTCTTGAATGCGTGCGCAAGGCTCACATCGGTCTTCTTCAGTCGTTCGTTATGGAAGGGAGGATTGAAGTAGATGATGTCGAAGTATCCCTTATAGATCGAAGGTATTTTCTCGAACAGGCTACTTTCAAAGACAACACCCTTATCTGCGTGCTTTGAATGATCGAGATTGTACTTTGCGTTTGCGACTGCAGTTGGATTGATATCGCTCATTACCACTTCCTTTGCATCAGCATCAAGCGCGACTAGACCCATAGCGCCATGGCCACAGGCAAGATCGAGTACTTTCTTGCCGCGTGCAGTGGTGCGCACGAACTGAGCGAACAGACGGGATGATCGAAATCGATTCGAAGGATATACGCCAGGGAACACGGTCATGACGAGCTTCTCAAAGCAGATCAGATAATTCGAAGTGTTCTTAAGGATGTGTTGGTAAATCTGCTCTGATGTAAGTGCGGGATAGAAGGTGGGTGGGTAGTAATCCCTTTCGACCAAGCTATCGAAGTAATCGATGACGATGCGTGCTGCCTCATCCCCATCTTTCGCATAGAAGAGGGGAGTGTGGTCTTCATGCATGAGGTTCTCAGCGATGAACGAATCGATAAGGTTCTTGTATCGATCAAAGTAATCCCCAACCAGAACAGTCGGTTTATCGCACTCCTTGAGGATGTTTAGGATATGTACCTCCAGAATCTCGTGGAAGGTACCCACGGCACCCGGTAGAGCGATGTAAGCGTCTCCAAGCTCGATAAGCCTGCGCTGTCGGTCATGATGATCGGTATAGGCCTCGTACTCATCCAGATAGGCATGCGGTTTGGGATCGTGGTTCGCAAGAGCGATACCGAATACATGGCCACCGGCTTTCTTAGTTGCCTTCGCGACGACGCCCATGAGGCCGGATGAGCTCCCGCCATTGTTTATGCCGAATCCTGCCTCACTCAGATTCCTGGCCACCGTCTCAGCATCCCGAATGTAGAGCGGGTTTGTGGTCTCATTGCGACTTGAGAATACGGTCGCCCGCGGGGTATACCCCGACTTCGTTTTCTTCAATGCGATATTTGTCATATGCGCAAAAGTATTGTCTAACTAGCTCTGCCTGTCAAACACTGTCAGACAGTAGTTGACAACATGTCCGAACAGACTTACATTTTGAGTATGGAATTGAATAAGGCGCTAGAAACGCTCGGGTTTTCAGCTAAGGAAATACAGGTCTATTTGACCGTTCTTAAGCTCGGGAAGACAACCCCTGCTGAGGTCGCAAAGATCACCAAGATTGGGCGCCCAACGGTCTACAACATCGCCAAAAGCCTCCTAACAAAAGGGGTTATAGCTGAAGACAAGGCAGATTCAGTCCTTCATTTGGTTGCACTTCCACCTGAAGGACTTAAGGCTTCGCTCGAACAAACCAGGGTAGAGCTTGCAAAACGTGAGGAAATCATTGAGGAGACGATCGAACAACTCGCAGTTATGCGTTCGGAGGATACCTACCCAGTCCCAAAGCTCCGTTTTATAGAAGAAGGAGAGCTACGGGACCATCTCTTTCAAAATGCAGTGAAATGGAACGAGAGCACGCTCGGTAAGGACGGTGTCTGGTATGGGTTTCAGGACCACAGTTTTGTTGAGAACTATGCCGATTGGATTGACTGGACCGTGAGGAAATTCAAGGATACGGATTATAAAGTACGCCTTTTTAGTAACGCGTCGAAGATCGAAGAGCGACTTGAGGGCAAGATTCCTACACGAACCATTAAGTTCCTTAAGGATTCACGCTTTACAGCAACTACCTGGGTCGTCGGAGACTATCTGGTTATGATTTCATCACGAAAATCACCCTTTTATCTCGTGGAAATCCACGATGCCCTCATGGCAGAGAATATGAGGGAGGTGTTTAAGAATATGTGGGCGGTAAGCGAATAGGCCTTGAAATCAGAGTTCTTCATTGATTCTCCAGGGATTTGTTGTAATGTCCGTAGTAGGACTAGGGCGAAAGATTAATAAATGGCTTATTTACTATGCAGAACGTAATTTCTAAGACGGGTTTTATTGCGATTGCCGCAGTTGCGGGTGCTTTTGCGGTGCTTGGCCTTGCCACACCAGCTGAGGCTCAGTTCACATCGCAGCCAACGCAGTGTGTCTTTACTCGGGACCTCTACCTCGGTGCCTTTGGTGAGGATGTACGCTGCCTCCAGCGCTACCTAAACGCCTCTGGTTATCCAGTCGCATACAGTGGTGTTGGTTCGTACGGACGTGAGGGATACAACTATGGACCTCTCACTGCAGCAGCTGTCGCCCGCTGGCAGACTGCTACCGGTCAGCAGGCATCTGGATACTTCCGCGTTGCTGCGCTTTCCGGAAACAGCTCCAATCCGTTCGTAAACACACCGATTGGTAACGATGACTGTAACTGTGATGGCGACAACGATCGGGATCGTGACGATGCCCGTGAGGCGATCGATGACGCGGATGAGGCGATCGATGACGCTCGAGAAGAGATCGATGATGCGGATGATGCAAACAAGGATGTCGATGAGGCCGAGGATCTTCTTGATGAGGCTCGCGACGATCTTCGTGATGCCCGCCGTGCATACAAGGAAGGCGACTATGACGATGCAGTAGACTTCGCAGAGGATGCGGAGGACAACGCCGAAGAGGCAGTCGATGAGATCGGCTCTACTGGTGGCAGCTCTGCAACCGAGGCGAACGCTCGTCGCGCGCTCGAGGACGCCGATGACGCTATCGATGATGCTTGGGATGAGATCGATGAGGCCGAGGACGACGGTTATGACACCGATGACGCTGAGGATCTTCTCGACGAGGCAGAGGATGCCTATGACGACGCGAAGGATGCCTTTGATGACAAGAACTACGCAAAGGCTATTCGTGAAGCTGAGGACGCCGAAGAGCTCGCTGACGACGCAGTCGACGAGATCGAGGACTAAGTCACTCACCACTCTCCTAATTGAAAACACCCGCTTCAGGCGGGTGTTTTCATAGTGGTGCTATGCTTTTGGTATGGAACATTCGCCAAGATGGCATCGAGAAATTAAGAAGGCTCCTCAAGAGCAATTCAAAGTCGAGCCGATCGGTAGTCACTATGTGCAGCGAGCACTTATCCTCATGATGGACCCCGCTGATCCTCACAGGGCTGCAGAACTTTGGACAAACGAGGATGTGGGAGGCGAATCACTTGCGAAGCGATACCGGGATTATGTTGAGTTGCCAGTGAATAAGGATCGAGTAGTTGATCTCTCTGATGAGGCAGGGGTGACCAGGCTCTTTCAGGAGATTACAGGCCCTACCGTCCATTAGTCTCTTCATTGATTTTCATCCCCGCAAGCGTACGCTTCTAGTATGGAGCCACTCGCTAATCGCATACGTCCCCAAACCATCGACGAGGTCGTGGGTCAGGAGCATTTGGTGGGGGAGGGTAAACCACTTCGAGTCGCCATGGAGAAGAAACACCGCTTCTCCTTCGTTCTGTGGGGACCACCCGGTACTGGTAAGACCACCATCGCTCGCATCTATGCGAGAGCACTTGATGCTGAGCTGCATGAGCTATCGGCAGTATCAGCCGGCAAAGACGACATTAGGAAGATCGTTGGAGAAGGGAAGGGGCCGACCTTAGGTCTTCGACCCAAGGTGCTCTTCCTTGATGAGATACACCGTTTCAACAAGGCGCAGCAGGATTTCCTCCTACCATACGTTGAGAGTGGCGAACTCACCCTTGTTGGCGCTACCACTGAGAATCCTTCCTTTGAGGTGATTCCGGCTCTTCTCTCACGTGCACGAGTATTTGTACTAGAACCTCTTTCAGAAGAGTCACTTCGAGCAATCGTCGCACGAGCAAAGATAAAGCTTGGGAAGGATGCGTTTGAATGGCTCTTGGGTTACGCCAATGGGGACGCTCGTCGGGCGCTCACGCTCCTTGAGGGCGCCAAGACGCTCTATGGGAAGGTAACGGTGGAAGCACTTAATAAAGCGCTTGAGGACCCGCACCTACGCTATGACAAGAAGGGCGAGGAACACTACGACACCATCAGCGCTTTCATTAAAAGCATGCGGGCCAGTCAGCCTGACGCGGCTATCTACTACCTCGCTCGCATGGTTGAGGCGGGGGAGGACCCGCTCTTCATCGCACGAAGAATGGTGATCTTTGCCTCTGAAGACATTGGACTGGCTCAGCCCACCGCACTGGTAGTTGCAAACTCAGTATTCAGGGCCTGTGAAGTAATTGGATACCCTGAGTGCGCTATTAATCTTGCGCATGGCGTTGCGTATCTTGCGAACGCCACAAAGGATCGCTCTGCCTATGACGCGCTTATGGCAGCGCAGTCAGACGTGCGCAGGACCGGTAATCTGCCGATACCAAAGAAGATACGCAATGCTCCCACCAAGCTCATGAAAGACCTTGGATACCACAAGGGATACAAGAAATATGATGAGGAGAGCTATCTGCCGGAGAAGCTGAAGGATAAGAAATACTTCCCTGAGAATAAGTAAAAGCCCTGGTTTCCCAGGGCTTTTACTTATTAAACCAATGATTTACTTAACTGCGTCCTTGAGCGCCTTTGCTGCGCGGAACTTTGGAGTGCGGGTTGCAGCAATCTTGATGGTCTCGCCAGTGCGAGGGTTGCGGCCAGTGCGAGCTGGGCGAGCCTTTGCGCTGAAGATACCAAGACCTGCGATCGAAACCTCGTCGCCTGACTTAAGGCCGCCGGTGATGGATTCGATAACAGTCTCGACTGCGCGTTCTGCGTCAGCCTTGGTGCTGCCGAGGGTTTCCTGCACCTTAGCTGCGATATCTGCTTTGTTCATTGTTATGTAATTAGGGGTAATCCCTTGTAGGGCTTAGGTAAGCCCTACCGAGAGGGCTACGGTGAAAAGTATAGGAAATGAGCCATTTTACGCAATAGGCTAGGATTTTGGCCGTGGATAGCGAAAAGTCGCCAATTAGGCGACTTTTCAAAGCACACGTCAATCCGTGCTATCTGGCAAACTCCACCACGCGGTTCTCACGAATCACATTCACCTTAATTTCTCCCGGATATTTAAGCTCTGCCTGCACGCGTTCAGCAATTTGACGAGCAAGTTTGTGCATCTGGAGGTCAGAAACCTTACCTGGATTCACAAAGATACGTATCTCGCGTCCAGCGGAGATGGCGTACACCTTCTCAACGCCCTCAAAGCCCTTAGCAATGCGCTCAAGGTCTCCCAGTCGCTCAAGATATCGCTCAACCGTGTCACGGCGCGCACCCGGGCGTCCTGCGGAGATCGCGTCTGCCACCTGCACGATGATTGATTCAGGTGTTTCATACGGATATTCCTCATGATGCGACTGCATCGCCTGAATGATTTCCTTCTTCACCCCGAACTTCTCAAGGATTCTGCGGCCAATTTCCACATGTGTGCCCTGCACCTCATGATCAACGGCCTTACCAATGTCATGCAGAAGCGCTCCGGCTCTCGCGGTGTCCGCGTCCGCACCAAGCTGCTCAGCGAGCATGCCGGCGATATGTGCCATCTCAATTGAGTGCTGGAGCACATTCTGTCCATAGCTCGTACGGAAGTGGAGGCGGCCGAGAAGGGTGATCAGCTTTGGATCAAGTCCTACCACGCCTACCTCATACGCTGCCTCCTCACCTTTTTGCTTTACCGTCTCCTGCACCTGCTGCTTAGCTTTCTCAACGGTTTCCTCAATCTTTGCAGGCTGTATACGACCGTCTTCAAGCAGGCTTTCAAGCGCAATCTTTGCGATATGGCGCCGAAGCGGATCGAAAGACGAGAGCGAGATCTTGTCAGGAGCATCGTCGATGATCACATCAACACCCGTTGCGCGTTCAAACGCCTTGATATTCCTGCCTTCTTTTCCGATGATCTTGCCCTTCGCCTCTTCAGAAGGGAGGGTGACAGAAAGCGTCATGATGTCAGCGTTTACCGCTGAGCCAAGGCGGTGAATGGTCGAAAGGAGAATGCCACGAGCCTTTTCTTCAAGCTGCTTGCGACCATGTGCCTCAAGCTTTTGAATGCGCGCGAGAAGCGCCTCGGTCTCAGTCTCTTCAAGATCCTTCATGAGCATAGTGCGCGCTTCTTCTTCAGACAGGCGTCCCATACGCACCAGATCAAGCCTTCGCTGCTGCAGAAGCTTTTCCGCCTCACGCTTTATATTTGCAGCCTCATTCTCACGATTACGCACGTCCTCGCTTTCAGTTGAGAGTGTACGCTCGCGCTCATCAAGAAACTCTTCACGCTTAGCAAGACGCTCAGCTGCCTTTGAAAGTGCTAGTTCACGCTCCTTAAGAGGTTCCTGCTTCTGACTCTCGAGTTTCTCTGCGCGCTCTTCCGCTTCGCTAATGATGCGACTAGCGCGCTCTTTAGCCTCAAGAAGCTTTTGCTTTACCTCAAGCTCAAGAGAGCCGCGTTGGCCAAGCGCAATCAAAAGCCTGAGCACATACCCAAGCGCGATACCTGCAAGGCCTGAGAAGGCCAGGAGGCTCAGTATTAGTTTTATGGACATACCAGTAGGGCCGGATCACCTCTAAGGATGAAACGGATTAATGCAATGTAAGGTTAGCCGGAAATTCAGTCGGATAATCGTTTCGGTCGCGGCTTGCGGCAACGATACACCTATTAGAAAGGGGGCGCAAAAAGTAGACGTAAGGGGATATTGGCGGTATATCTTCTTCAGAAGTGAGGGGAGTACGTTCATGCCGAAGCGTAACAAGTATGACTGGGACTGGACCTCCACGCGGGTAGAGTTCCTAGCTGCGCGCATCGAGGAGAATCTGAGCTGCGGCGAGATCGCAAGGAAATTCAACAGCGAGTATGCCGAAGAATGCCCCGATCTTGCACTCGATAAGAACTTCATTCTGAAGTCGGTGAAGAGCAGGACAGTGCAAGCCTTACTCGTCGAGCTCTATGGCAAAGAGAGAAGGGACGAGCTTGTTGCGCAAGTATGCCAACCACGACTCACGGGGCGCCCTCGGCGCGAAGGTCCGCCACCACCTAAGAAACGTGGTCCGCCAAAGACGCCGCGTACTGTGCATCGGGCACCTGCTCAGTCTCCCCGTCCTGGACGGTTAGTGACTATGGCAGACGTTCTGGCCTTTCGGGAGAAAAACAAAACCCCCGCGCAGTGATGCGCGGGGCCTTGTTTACTACTTATTTCTTATACACCTGATCGATGATGCCGTACTTCTTCGCGTCATCCGCCATCATGAAGTAGTCACGCTCAACGTCCTTCTCGATCTTTTCAAGTGGCTGACCGGTATTCTTCGAGAGAATCTTATTCAACCGATCGCGTGTCGCAAGGATGTGCTTTGCGGTGATTTCAATATCGGTTGCCTGTCCCTGCGCACCGCCCCATGGCTGATGGATCATGACCTCTGCGTTTGGGAGTGCGTAGCGCTTGCCCTTTTCTCCTGCTGAGAGAATCACCGCTGCAGCTGACGCTGCCATACCCACACAGACGGTCGAGACCGCTGGCTTCACATGGTTCATGGTGTCGAGGATCGCAAGACCTGCGGTTACTGAGCCACCAGGAGAATTAACGTAGAGGGATATGTCCTTCTTTGGGTCCTCTGCCTCAAGGAAGAGAAGCTGCGCGATGATGAGGTTCGCCACGTCATCATCGATACCACCGCCAAGGAACACGATGCGGTCTTTGAGGAGACGGGAATAGATGTCATAGCCGCGCTCACCGAACTGCGACTTTTCGACGACCATCGGTACGAGCATAGATGATTTAGGCTTATTCATAGTGTGCGCATAGTAGCAAAAACACCGCACCCGCGCACGCTATTCAGCGGTTACTTCAGGTGTTGCTGTCTGTGTCGCAAGGCGCTCGCCCCAACTATAGAAGGCAGCGGTGACGATGAGACCAACGATGAGAATGATGCCGATGACTCCACCCCAGCCACCCTTGGCTGCAGGCACTGCTTCAGGAGTCTCTACGATAGGTGCAGCGGCCATGACTGGTGGAATCACTGGTACTGTCTCTGCGACAGGCACCACCTCCTTTTCGCGCATAAACGGTATTGGCGAATCACTATCCATACCAGGAGTATACGGCTAAGCGAAGCGATATGCGAAAGATGGGGAAAAGAAACAGCCCGCGCAGGCGGGCTGTTTCTTACAGGAAGTAGTGGGTTACTTCTTCTCTGCGTACATCTGGCAGGCGCGGGTAAAGGCTGCCTGTGCCTCCGCCTTACCCTTGAAGCCGTGAACGGTAACCTCCTTGTTCTGGAGTTTCTTGTAGGTTGAGTAGAAGTGTTCCATCTCCTTGAGCCAGTGCTTGTTGAGGTCGGAAAGATCCTTAACGTCATCAAAGCGCGGGTCATCAACGGGAACGGCGATGATCTTCGCGTCAGAGTCACCACTATCGGTCATATCCATGATCGCAACAGGACGAGCGCGGACCAAGATACCCGGTAGAAGGGGGTAGGTAGTCAGAAGCGCCACATCAAGCGCGTCACCGTCGTCCCAGAGTGTCTGCGGCACGAAGCCGTAGTCAAACGGGAAGTCCTGGGCAGTATGCGCCACTCGGTCGAGTGCGATGATGCCGGTCTCCTTATCAATCTCGTACTTATTCTTTGAGCCCTTGTTGATCTCGACGATGACGTTCATCTGATCAATGCTGCCTGCTGGAATATCGTGAAGAAGATTCATGGTTAGGCTTGGTTATCGCTCTGGCTCTCTGTCGTGACGTCACGGTCCTCAGGGTTCACCGGAGTACCGTCGTCTGAGATAGCTGTTTCGTCCTCAACGGTGAGTGCGCCTGACTCGTCAGTAGCATCCTCTTCTGAGGTGATAACGGAGTCGCTTTCGTTTGGTGCAATGCCTGCTTCAATTGAAGGACTGTCAGCTGCACCTGCCTCCTCAGCTTCAATCTGAGCTTCGGCAGCAATCGTTGAGTCATGTGCCTTCTGCTTGTCGAAGGAGATCTCATCGCTTGCAGCGCCACCAACGGAGCCACCGCCGGTCGATTCGATATCGATGTTCCAGCCGGTGAGCTTTGCGGCAAGGCGTACGTTCTGGCCGCCGCGGCCAATTGCGAGCGACTGCTGATCTTCCGACACGGTCACCTTTGCCCGGTGATTTGCCTCATCAAGTGCCACCTCAACAACGGTTGCGGGAGAAAGCGACTCTTTAATGAATGCTGACTGGTCTTCAGACCACTCGATGATGTCGATGCGCTCGCCACCAAGCTCGCTCATTACGGTCGAGACACGGACACCGCGCTGACCAACGAGGGAACCAACCGGATCTACATGCGGATCAACGGATGCAATTGCAATCTTGGTGCGGCTTCCAGGCTCACGAGCTACACCCTTCACTTCAATGGATCCAGAAGCAAGCTCCGGTGCCTCCATCTCAAAGAGACGGATCAAGAAACGAGGATGACTACGGGAAAGGCGAAGGTATACGCCACGGAACCCTTCGTCTACCGCGTAGAGGTAGGCACGAAGACGTTCGCCAGTGCGGTATCGCTCTCCGGGGATCTGCTCCTCGTAGGGGATGATGCCGGTTGCGCGACCAAGGTCGACAAAGATCGCACCACGCTCAATGCGCTGCACGATACCCGAGACAATCTCACCCTTCTTGTGGGCGAACTCATCGAGGATAGAGAGCTTCTCGGCCTCACGAATCTTTTGGATGACGACCTGCTTTGCAGTTTGTGCAGCAATGCGGCCGAAGTCGTCCTGCGGCTCAAGAGGGAAGATGATCTCTTCACCAAGGGCGGCGTTACGCTTAATGCGTGCCGCATCCTCAAGAAGGATGTGCTTCTCCGCGTCGTAGCGAGGGAGTTCTCCCTCAGCAACCTCCTCCTCACGGTCATGGTGCGGGTGGTGGGCAGGGAGCTCTTCGATTTCCTCGTCTTCGTCAGGGAAACGCACCATGGTGTCGTCCACCACAGTCTTTACCTGCTCGAAGATGACGGTACCCGTATTCATGTCGAGCTTGCCGCGAACCACCTGGCCGCGCTTTCCGTATTCCTTCTTATAGGCGGTCGCCATCGCGCTTTCGATAGCGTCGATCATGGTTTCCTTGGTGATGCCCCGCTCCTCGAATTCAGTGAGCACTGAGTTGATTGTCTTCAAGTCCAACATAGTTCCGATATTTAATTGTGTATTCAATTGTCCGCCCTTTAAAAAGAAAGGTCCGCGGGTGCGGACATTTCAGATGCTAGGAACATACCATATATAGGTAGGGGTGGTCAATGCAACCAAACAGGCGTATTTGACAGTTATATCCCTCAGGTGTGTAATAGAGAAAATCGACTTTCGCTTGGGATGACCACGAAAGCACCGTTCTTTCGCATCGTCTCAATAACCCATGGTCAGACACGGAGAGATTGCCATGACCCAAGATACTGCCTCGGACACCAAGGAGTACCCTTTCACCTGGCAGGCCGTCATCGCCGTGATCGCCCTCCTCATTCTGGTGGGTGTCGCTGCGCTCTTCATGTTCGGTTCGCCGGACATGAGCCGCTGAGGCCCTCTGAAGGAGACATGAGACGAAACGCCCCTGCATCTACTACAGGGGCGTTTTCTGTTGCATAATCAATAAATTACGTATACTATAAGCTCAGGTGTCAACCAGGAGAGTGTTATATGAGCGTCAGTCAGCAGCGAGACGATCAGCCGCCCGGCAAGCGGGTGCTTGCCAAACAAGCTACGAAAACAAGGATACGCACAGTAGCAAGGAAGCTGTTTACGGAGCGGGGGTACGGAGGTGCGGCGATCAGCCGCATTGCTGGTGCGGCCGGTATCTCTACCAAGACAGTTTCCTCAAACTTCTTCGATAAAGAGGATCTCCTCTTTGCGGTGATCGGGAAGGAGCACGAGGCATATCACGCCGCCTTCCGAAAAGGTGGTCGCGCTGCTCCTCTTCACGAGAAGATCGTGAACGCGCTCGCCATCGATTACGAGCCTCGTCGTCGCTCGCTCGTGGTTGCCGAGATGGAGCACTCCTGGGCGTCGAAGGAGAGCGGTCACTGTGTCCGTATGAATTGTCTTCGGGATCTCCTGAAGACTGAGGCGTTTCGGCGATCGAAGCCGTCTGTGTTCGATGCCTTCTTTCTGATGGTCTGGGGCGCGCATGTGGAGCTCTGTCGTCCCGACGGATTCGGACGCAAGATGTCCGAGGCAGGTCGACGGGCACACGTCGAGCGCGTGGTGAAAATCGCTCTCGCCGCGATCGAGTAGCACGAACGCTACTCAAGTACCTTAATTCTATACAACGCCGCGCGGGTAACTGCGCGGTGTTTTATTTTCCTCGGCATCTCCACAATGACGTATTGATCTTCCTGTTGCGCCCTGTCCCATACGCACGTAAGGTGGGGGCGGACAAGGAGGTTCCCATGATCCACGATCTAACTCGTCCACCTACGGATGAGGAGCTGGCAGAGATACTCGACAGCTCTGACTATCGCAGATGGAAGATCACTGAGTACGAGCACTGGGCGCTCTATCTCAACCCAAGCGATCAGACGCTGCTCGGACGGTCATATGCCTGGCTTTCAAAGCGTCACGTCGATCGGATGAGTATGAGTGAGCTTATGTCTGACGAGCTCGGTGAGCTTGTCTATGCAGTGCTCAGAGACTACGAGCAGGCGGTTAAGCGCTGCTGGCCTGGCGTAACGACCGTCAATGCGGAATGGCTTGGCAACACCACCACGCATCATCGTGGGCATGGTCACCTGCATCTTATTCCGAGATATAGGGGTAAGGTCGACTTTGCGGGTGTGAAGTTCATCGATCCCGATCACGAGAAGCGTCGCACCTCGGCACGAATCGAGGTGTCAGACGATGTGCTTGAGCAAATTCGTTTCTCACTCAAGAGTGCACTCGGCCGGTGACTATGCTGCAAGGCGCCGCGATCAACATCGCGGTGCTTTTGTTTTCCCCTCACACACGTATTCATATATAGGTACATACACGCAACAAGCTATACTCTTACTAGCTATGCAGGTATCAGAAAGCGAACTCAAAGAATTTATCCTCGACTCCGGTCTTGTTGCCCGGAAGGACGTTGAGGATGCGGCCAAAGAAGCAGAAGAGAAGAAGCAGTCGGTCGGAGACATTCTCGTTTCTCGCGGCACGCTTTCTTCTGACGCACTTCGCCGCATCAAGGCATACGTCCTTGGTATTCCGTTTGTGAATCTTAAGGACCGCAAGATTCCGCTCGACATCCTCTCTCTGATTCCCGAGCCGATCGCGCGCACGCATTCGATCGTCGCGTTTAGGAAGAACGGTAACGACCTCGAGGTTGCCATGCTCGATACCGAGGATATCGCCTCAATCGATTCGGTGAGAAAGAAAACCGGTCTCAAGATTCTTCCACGTCTGACCGACGACGAGTCACTCAAGTCTGTTCTTGTGCAGTACCAGAAATCCTTGAAGGAAGAATTCGGTGACCTCATTTCAACGGAGGCTGGAAAGTTGAATCTCGTTAAAGAGGGAGGAGGTGATGACGTGTCGGGAGACGACCTTAAGAAGATGGCGGAGGATCTTCCAATTGTCCGCATCGTCGACACTCTCCTTCGTCACGCAATCATCCAGGGCGCATCCGACATTCATGTCGAGCACTCAGAGACGGAAGTCATCGTTCGCTACCGAATCGACGGGGTGTTGCACGATGCGATGACGCTCCCGAAAAATGCGGCAGCGGGTCTTGTTGCACGCATCAAGGTCTTGGCAAATCTGAAGCTCGATGAGAAGCGTCTTCCACAAGACGGACGTTTCAAGATGGAGACGGAGGCGGAGACGGTCTCGTTCCGCGTTTCACTTCTTCCAACCTACTACGGTGAGAAGATCGTCATGCGTCTTCTTCGAGAAACCGGCGGCGAAGGTTTCACTCTCGATGTGCTCGGTTTCCATGGCGAGACGATGGAGCGCATCCACAAGGCAACGAAGCAGACGACCGGCATCATCTTGGTCTCGGGTCCAACCGGTTCCGGAAAGACGACGACCTTGTACACGATCCTCGATATTTTGAATACGCCTGACGTGAACATCTCAACGATCGAAGATCCGATCGAGTATCAGATGAAGCGCGTGAATCAGACGCAGGTGAATCCCGCGATCGGTTTCAACTTCTCAAACGGACTTCGTGCACTCGTGCGTCAGGATCCAGACATCATCATGGTCGGTGAGATTCGTGACGGCGAGACTGCCGCACTTGCAATCAATGCTGCACTCACCGGACACTTGGTCTTGTCTACCATTCACACCAACTCTGCTGCAGGTGCGATTCCTCGTTTGATCGATATGGGTGTGGAACCCTTCCTTCTTGTGTCGACCCTTCGTGTCATCGTGGGTCAGCGTCTGGTGCGTCGTCTCTGCGACAACAAAGAAGAGTACAAACTTGATAAAGAGGAACGAGCAAAAGTTGCGCATGACGATAAGTTCGACGCGGTACTCAAATCCCTTCAGGACGAGAAGCTTGTGAAGGCAAGTACGAAGGTCGATGACCTCTCGTTCTACAAGCCGGTCCCAAGTGCCGAGTGTGAAGAGGGATACAAGAGTCGTATTGGTATCCACGAAGTGCTCGCGGTTTCTTCTGCAACCCGTGAGTTGATTCTCCATAGTGCGACTTCAGAAGCGATCGAAGCGCAGGCTCGCAAGGAAGGCATGCTCACCATGCTTGAAGACGGACTCTACAAAGCAGCGAAGGGAACGACCTCGATCGAGGAGGTGTTGCGAGCAGTGACGGAATAATCCCAGCCACGTTCCACGCGCGCGAACGACGCATTCATCGCACTAAGGATCAGGAATCGCGTTCCACGAAACGATTCCAGTACTAAGAGCCGGTTCTCCAATGGAGACCCGGCTCAAAGTCTTTTGCGTGCTAAGATTTTTATGAAATGAAGTACCGCGTAATTCTGAAAAATAGTTCAAATAATTCTGAAGAAAAGATAACGTTGGATGCGCCGTCACGTTTCGCGGTGTATGCGGAAGCGGAGAAGCGAGGTGCCACGGTCGTCAGTATGCGAGAGGGTGGTGGGATGCCACCATTCCTCAGTCGCCTCTCGAACATTCAGTTCGGAAGCGGTGTGAAGATGGAAGAGCGTATAACCTTCACAAAAAATCTATCCGCCATGCTTTCGGCGGGTCTCTCACTCTCCCGTGCGCTCTCCGTGATTGAGCGACAGTCGACCAATAAGTCCCTGAAACGAATCGTCTCGGATATTTCTGAGAAGGTGAAAACCGGTCAGGCGTTTCATGAAACGCTTGAGGCGCATAAAAACGTCTTCTCGGATCTTTTCATCGCGATGACAAAAGCAGGTGAGGAGTCAGGAACACTCGCGGAGGCCTTGAAGGTCGTGGCACGTCAGATGGATCGATCGAACTCTCTCAATAAGAAGATCAAGGGAGCGATGATTTACCCCTCGATCATTTTGGTTGCGGTGATTCTCATCGGTATCCTCATGCTGATCTATGTGGTGCCGACTCTCTCAAACACCTTCCGTGAACTTGGTGTGGAACTTCCGGCGGCAACTAAGGCGGTGATCGGTGCGTCCGACTTTATGGCGAGTCATCCGATTCTTGTGCTCACCCTCTTCGGAATCTTTGTGTTCGGTTTCATTCTCTTTACCAAGACCAGAGTCGGCGCGAGCATGATGGTGGGGATCGCGCTCCACGTGCCGGTCATCGGTAACCTGGTCAAGGAGACCTACAGTGCACGAGCAGCGCGTGCACTCGCGTCACTTCTTGCGGCGGGTGTTGAGATGCTCTCTGCACTTTCAATTGCAGCGGAGGTGGTGGGAGAAAAGAAATTCTCGAAGGTGATCACGGAGGCAGAGGAACGGGTGAGAAAGGGTGAGTCACTCTCCGCAACGTTTAATGATTATCCAAAACTGTATCCAGTCTTTATCGCTGACATGATCGCGGTGGGGGAGGAGACGGGTAAGGTCGCAGACATGCTCGGACAGGTCGCCGAGTACTATGAGACGGATGTGGAGGATCGAACAAAAGATCTCTCAACAATCATTGAACCGGTTCTCATGCTTTTCATTGGAGGGGTGGTGGGTATATTTGCGCTCTCGATGATCTCACCGATCTACTCGCTGTCAGATAAAATTTAGGCCCGAGATCGGGCCGTCAGTAATTGACAAATATATCTCAGACGATAGTTTCAGTTCAGAATATTTTCCCTGGGAGAGTTCAAGATGACATTCGGCACAATCGTACGGATGGTAAGCGGGGTGCTAGTTGCGGCAGGTCTATTCATTGCGGCGGATAATCCGGAAGATCTTTCGACCGGTCTTCGCATCGCCGGCTTCTCATTTCTCGTGTTCATGACCTCCGTGCTTATGAAGATTGAATCAAAATAGTTTCTACTGGAGAGCCCGCGATAGCATCAAAGGCTTTTCTCTTTGGTGCGAAGAGTCTTCGTGGTCTCGGGTGCTAGTAACTTTTAAGTACAAAAATGTGTTCCACCTTATATGACCCCGCACCCACTCAAGAACGCGACCGCAGCCGCACTCTATATCGCACTCATCGTCTCAGGTATCTTCCTTGGCGGTCCGCTTCTTGAGCCGCTTGAAGAAGCAATCCTCCTTCCTATGATGATGCTCGGCGTCCTCGTGTTCTCGGTTGCGGCCATGGCATTTCTGTTCTTCGCAGAACCCGTACGACTCCTTACCGAAGGTAAGGCACAGGACGGCATGCAATTCTTCCTTCGGACTCTTGGGGTGTTTGCGTTCTATGTGGTGCTTGCGATAGCACTCGCATTCTTCTTCTCGACCCGATAGCGCACATTCGGTGCGCTATCATACCCATATGTTCCCTCGAGGTCCGCTTCGCGGCATGTCGCTCATCGATGTCCTGGTTGGTTCAGCGATCACGCTGATTATTTTTGTTGCGCTCTTTGGTCTCCTGCGCGCTTCGTTCACGGTCTCGTCGCTTACGAAGTCTAAGGCGATCGCAACGACGATCGCCGCAGCGCAACTTGAGCTCGTCCGCTCGCTTGAGTATGACGATGTTGGGACGGTCGGCGGTATTCCAAACGGCGCAATTGAGCAAACGGCAACCTCGACACACAACGGCCTTACCTTCGTGACCCGTACCTTTATTAGGTACATTGATGATCCTTCTGATGGATTGGGCGCCTCTGATGAGACGGGAATCATCACTGACTATAAGCAGGTGAAGGTTACCGTGAGCTATACGATCAATAATCAGGAGCGTTCGGTTGAGCTTATTTCCAATCAGTCACCGGTGGGTCTTGAGACCACGGTCGGGGGCGGTACACTCCAGGTGAATGTGGTGAATGCCGTCGGGGTCGCCATTGCGGGCGCCGAAGTACATATCCAGAACTCGAGCCTTACGCCTGCTGTCGATCTCACCACCTTCACGAACGCAGCAGGTCTCGTATTCCTACCGGGTGCGGCGACTTCGACCGACTACCGCATCACCGTTACCAAGGATGGGTACTCAACGGCGCAGACCTACGCGCGTGATACGACGAACCAGAACCCAACGCCTGGGTACTTAACGGTCGCTGAGAATCAGACTACGAGCGCAACCTTTGCAATCGATCTCCTCGCCGATCTCACCATTCGCACCCTCACTCCTCCCGAGACGAGTACCTGGGAGGATAGCTTTGATGATGCGTCGAACATCGCGAGCGCATCGAATGCAGGTGCTTCTGGAGGTGCCATCAAGCTTATTGATAGTGGGGCGGGCTATCCGGGGAGCGGAAGTGTGGTTTCCGTTACGCTAACCCCGTCCGGGCTTGCGCAGTGGCTTGCACTCGATGCTGACCTCAATCCGTCAGCAAGCACGCAGGTGAGTGTGCAGGTGGTGAATGCGTCAGGGACACTTCTGCCAGATGACGTACTTCCGGGTAATAGCACCGGCTTCACGAGCTTCCCGGTGAGTCTTGCGGGGGTTGCGACCTCGACCTATCCCGCGCTTGCGCTGCGAGCGGTACTTGAAAGTTCGGCACCGGCCGAGACCCCTGACCTCACTCGATGGTCTCTCTCGTATGAAACGAACGCAACACCAATACCAAACGTCAGTCACACGCTTCGGGGCGCCAAGACGGTTGGTTCGACTGGTGCCGGTGCGGCGATTTATAAGACGACGGTATCGGATACGACTGGGGCGTCCGGTGCTACAACACATTCGCTTGAATGGGATGCGTACGACCTCACTCTTAACGGCTACGATATTGTTGATGCCTGCTCTTCACCGCCCTATGCGCTTTCACCGGGCGTTACGATCGATTCGAGCTTGTATCTGGGTACCGATTCGGCGCACATGCTCCTCGTCACGGTCAAAGATACTGCTGGTGCCGTCGTCGCAGGAGCGGACGTGACACTCTCGCGGACCGGGTATAGCGAGACTGTGCAAACTTCGTCCTGCGGCACGGCCTACTTTGGCGATCTTGCGGCGGGAAGTGCGTATACGATCAGTCTCTCGAAGGCGGGATATAGCGACACTTCATTTACGGGCGTTTCAGTGTCAGGCAATACCTTCTATGTGGCGCCCTTCGAATAGTATGCGGGGATTCACACTCATTGAGACCATCGTCGTTGTCGCGATCGTGACGATGGTGGGTGTTGCGCTCACCGGTTCAATCCAGTATTTCTACCGGAGCAATGCCTACATTCTTGAGCAGACCGCTGCGCTTGAGAGTGTGCGGCGCGGTCACACCTTCACACTCCAGAACCTCCGTGAGGCCACCTATGGCGACGATGGGTCCTACCTTATCACTGCTGCAGGCACATCGACCGTCACCTTTTATGGCGATATCGATCAAGACGGCGGCATTGAACGGGTGCGAGCGTATTTAACTAACGGTACGCTCTACCGGGCGATTGCAAACTCATCCGGAAATCCAGCAAGCTACAGCGGGCAGCCCGAGATACTTGAAACGATTGCTGTCTATGTGCGTAATGCGACCTCGACACCCATTTTCACCTACTACAACAGTGAAGGCGCTGAGCTTACGTATCCGATCGATCTCACGGCGATCACGGCAGTCGGTGTGCATCTGGCTGTCGACATCAATCCAAACCGTCTCCCGAACATCTTCACACTTACGGGTCGTGCGACGCTGCGTAACCTACCGACAGAGTAGAATAGAGGGATGCAGAAAGCGCCGCGTGGCTACCTCCTCCTTCTGGGACTCGTATTCGGTACGATCTTTATCACGGTGCTCGGCAGTCTTGCGAGCTTCGTTCTCATCTCCAATCGTGCACAGACGGTGAACACCGAACGTGCGATGGCCTTTGCGATCGCGGAGGCAGGGCTTGAGTACTACCGCTGGTTCCTTGCGCATAATCCGGGCGACATAACCAATGGCACAGGAGCGCCTGGCCCCTATGTAATTCCGTATGAGGATCCTGAATCATCGACCGAGGGCACGATCACGCTCGATATCGAAGGGAACACTCAGTGCGGTCAGTTGACTTCAATCGACATCAACTCAACTGGGCAGGCAGAGGGGGCTGATGTTTCTCGCACGCTTACCGTACGCTATACGCGTCCTTCGGTTGCGCTCTACTCCTATATATTGAACGACACGGTATGGGCAGGAGCCGATCGTGTCATCAATGGGCCCTACCACAGCAACGGCGGCATCCGTATGGATGGAACAGCGAATGCGCCTGTGACCAGTTCGCTATCTTCGTGGCTCTGTACCTCGACCTTCGGCTGCTCACCCAATCAGACTAAAAATGGCGTCTGGGGTGCAGGACCTAATCAGACCCTCTGGAGCTTCCCGGTACCCCAGGTCGATTTCGCCGGTATCTCTGCCGACTTCGGAAGTTTGAAGACGATCGCACAATCCGAGGGGGTATATCTTCCACGCTATTCAACGGGAAACAGTAATGGCGCTGCGTATTGGCACGGCTATCATCTTATTTTCAATGCAAACGGCACGATCACGGTACGTCGTGTATCGGCAACGACACAGCTGAATGTGACACCGATCAATCCATCCGATAGTGGAACCGATCGCGCCCTCATTCAAAACGAGACCTTCTATCAGACCATCACGCCACCAGCAGGCTGCAAGCTCATCTTCATTGAAGATAATGTTTGGATTGAAGGAACGGTGTCGGACAAATACACGGTAGTTGCAGCGAATGTGACCACGAGCGGCATTGCACCTAATGCGTATCTCCGCGGCAACACGATGTATCAGACGACGGACGGTTCGGATGGGCTCACGGTCATCGCCGAGCACAACATCCTCGTCACGCCGGACTCTCCGAGCACTATGACTCTAAACGGTATCTTCATTGCGCAGGGAGGGGCATTTGGTCGGAACTACTATTCGAGCTGTAATAGCGCGTATGAGCCAAAGTCCTCACTTACCATCCGTGGCACAACGGTTTCGAACAAGCGTACCGGCACGAAGTGGATAAATGGGTGTGGCAACTACGCAGGCTACAACAATCGTGTTGATGCTTATGACCGGCAGCTGGCGACCGATCCCCCGGCATTCACCCCGGTCGTGTCCACCGACTATCAGTTCGTCGATTGGCGGGAGGAGTAGGGGGGGTTGTTTTATTGACTCCTTCTCGCTACCCGGATACCGTAAGAACGTTCGAGCACCACTGGGCTGCGTAGTGTCTACGAGCGGTGCAAGGGTTCAAACCCCTACCAGTAACCAGAGATTGAAGAAGCTTGCTCTGCGACTCCGCCACCTTTAAATAGGTACGCTCCTGAGAGCAGTGCGTCGTTCTCAGATTTGATCTAGGGATTGCATACGTTCCTGGTAACAAATCTCTCGGTGCTCGAGCACACATCTTAAAGACCGCCCCGGGCGGTCTTTCTTTGATTGCTGGCAGACTAGGTATCGAACCATCGCTATCTAACATGCTACGATTCCATACATGTTGATCGTCTCGAACTGGAAGGCATACGTAGAAAAGCTTGATAAGGCAAAGGCGCTTTTAGCAGCTGCTAAGCGCGCGGCAGGGAAGGGTGGGCATGAGCTGGTGCTTGCGCCACCTGCACCATTCCTTGGCTTATTGACGGGCGTACGAACGAAAGTTCGATTTGCCTCTCAGGATCTCTCCCTTAGTACGGGAGGAGCACATACCGGAGAAGTGACCGCTGCGGCGGTTGTTGGGGCAGGGGCCTCCTATGCCATCATCGGACACTCTGAGCGCCGTGCTGCGGGAGAAACGGACGAGCAAGTGCTTGAAAAAGTACGGCATGCGATTGCGCACAAGCTGACTCCCATTGTTTGTATCGGAGAGCGTGAGCGGGATGAGGATGCGCAGTATTTGAAATTCGTTCGTGAACAGATTGGTGCCGTCTATGCTCCGCTTAGTCCTAAAGAGCGGCTCCAGGTGGTGATTGCGTATGAGCCGGTGTGGGCGATTGGGAAAGCGGCAGCAGATGCGATTACCTCAACCGATCTTGCAGAGATGATTGCGTACATCCGCAAAGTACTCGCTGACTATATTCCTGGTAAGGGGAATCAGAAGGTCAGGATCATATACGGTGGTTCGGTAGAGCCAGGCAACATCCGCATGCTTGCAGGTGGAAGCGGGGTGGATGGGTTCTTGATTGGGCATGCGAGCGTTGATGTGCCGACGTACTCGGCCTTGGTGAAGGCGCTTTCGTAGTGGTATTGTCTGCCTGGGTTTGTAGGGGAGAGTCATGATCTGCATTGAAGATCGCGTACGCTTCCTCGAGGAGCGGTGCGAGCGCATTTATTCGCGCTCAAGATCGAAGGTGATATGGCGGGGAGACCAGTGGCCGAACATTATGCGTGCCTGTATTGCGACCAGGTTTGTCTATTACCCTAACCGAAGTGCGGTTCGGGAGGCGCCGACAATGGAAGCAGTAGAGTCTTGCGTCCGATATCTCGAACGTCGTCGCAGCATACATTTACGCATGCCGACGTTAGAGCGGGAGCATGAGCTTAAGGAGCTACTCAAGGTCTGGCATATCCAACAATGGAGGAAGAAACGTAAAAAAGCGGCGGAGTAACATCCGCCGTTTCCCTTTGCGCGGTATGATGCATGCATGCATCTACTTCGTGACATCCCTCATCTTGAAAACGCGCCGGTACTCGTGCGCGCAGCACTGAATGTACCGGTCGCAAGTGGGAGAGTGACTAACACCTTCCGATTGCGTAGTGCGCTTCCAACCATTGAGTATCTGAGAAAGAAACATGCGCGCATTATTCTCATTGGGCACCTGGGTGACGGCGGCACGGAAAGTTTTGTGCCGGTGTATGAGGCACTTAAGGAACTTGTTCCGGGCATCAAGTTCTGTGATCAGGCGATTGGCGCTAAGGCTCGTCAGGCAGTACGAGATTTGGTGCCAGGCGAAGTGCTGCTGCTTGAGAACCTGAGGAGACATAAAGGAGAGAAAGAAAACGATCCTGCGTTTGCTGCAGAACTCGCCTCACTTGCCGACGTGTTCGTGCAAGATTCCTTTGATGTCTGCCATCGCACACATGCATCAGTGGTGGGGGTGCCGGAGCTGCTTCCTTCTTATGCGGGATTTCAGGTCTCAAAAGAGCTCGAAGAGCTTTCAAAGGCAGTCACCCCAAAGCGTCCTTCGCTTGCGATCATTGGAGGTGCGAAGTTTTCTACCAAAGAAGCGCTTCTTTCCGTACTGCTTCAATCCTACGATCATGTGTTTGTGGGTGGCGCACTCGCGAATGATTTTATGCAGGCCTTAGGGAAACCGGTGGGTGCCTCACTTGTTTCAAATGGAGACCATGAAGGTATTGAAGAACTCCTGGAGAACAAGAAGCTTCGTCTCCCGGTTGACTATGTGGTTGCTCCTAAAGGAAGTCAGAGGGAAGAGGGGCATCTGTCAGGGGTGACGGTGGTCGCACCGAATGAGGCCATTTTAGATAACGGACCAAAGACCATCGAGATGCTCGCTGAGCTTGTTGGTAGCGCTAAGACGGTGCTGTGGAATGGGCCACTTGGAAACTACGAGCATGGGTTTACGGAAGGCACCGAGGCACTCGCGAAGGTAATTGCGTACTCGAAGGCGCATTCAATCGTGGGTGGGGGAGACACGATCGCGGCTATCGAGAAGCTTGGCCTCGATGATCACTTCTCCTTTATCTCAACGGGAGGTGGCGCGATGCTTGATTACCTTGCCGACGGATCTCTGCCCGGCATTGAGGCGTTACAGTAGCGCGCGGATCTTTGCGGCGACACTGTCTGCCTCACCTTCGCCATAGCTACCTGCCGGAAAGTGCGTAAACCCGTCTCCTTCGTGGCGGGGAATGATATGGACGTGTGCGTGGAAGACGACCTGTCCTGCTGCTGGTTCGTTATTCATGGCGATATTGATGCCGTCTGCGTCTACAGCCTCTTTAATAACAGGAGCGAGCTTATGGACTGTTTTCATGACGGCAAGCCAGGAATCCTCAGAAATATCGAGAATGTTACGAGTGTGTACTTTGGGGATCACGAGCGTGTGTCCTGGGTTGTTGGGCGCAATATCAAGGAACGCGAGCGTTGCCTCGTCTTCATAAATGATGGTGGCAGGGATCTCGCGGGCAATGATCTTCTCAAAGATAGTAGGTTCCATACCTGAAAAGCATAGCGCATAGCAACTCTGATACAATCACCCCACATGTTTCCGCTCCATGACGTTCTTGATGAGAAATTACGCGACGAGCTTGCTGCGTATGATGATTTCACGGCCTCGCTTCTAGCCAGAAGAGGGGTCACGAGCGCTAAAGAGGCAGAAGCCTTTCTTTCTCCCTCCTACGACGAGCACATTCATGACCCTATGCTCATGACTGATATGCCTAAAGCAGCTGAACGGCTTGCGCGTGCCATTTCAAACAAGGAAAAGATCACCGTCTGGAGTGACTATGACTGTGACGGGATTCCGGGAGGGGTGGTGCTCCATGATTTTCTTAAAAAAGCCGGAGCTGATTTTACGAACTACATTCCGCACCGACATGACGAGGGGTACGGCGTGAACTTGAAAGGTATTGAGAAACTTGCCAAGGAAGGAACCAAGCTCGTCGTTACCGTTGATGTGGGTATTGTCGACAATGAAGCGGTCGCACTCGCGAACGAACTTGGTATGGAGGTGATCGTTACTGACCATCATCTTCCGTCAGGCGACCTTCCGCCTGCGTATGCAGTCGTTGACCCGAAGGCGCGTGCGGATGAGACGTACCCGTTTAAGGATCTGTGTGGAGGGGGAATTGCATGGAAGCTTGTTTGTGCAACACTCCAGCACGGATTTACCGGTCGCGAGAACATTGCACCAGGATGGGAGAAGTGGCTTTTGGATATGGCAGGACTTTCAACCATTGCAGATATGGTGCCACTCAAGGGAGAGAACCGAGTGATCGCAAAGTACGCACTCTTGGTTATGCGGAAGTCACCTCGTCTGGGGCTGCAGCGACTTTGTAAGGTTGCGCGCGTGAATCAGCGCCTGATCACTGAAGACGATGTCGGCTTTATGATCGCGCCCCGAGTGAATGCGGCTTCACGCATGGGAGATCCGCGTGATGCGTTTCAACTCTTCACGACTGAAGACGAAGTTGAGGCAGACGAGCTTTCAAAGAAGCTTGAAGCGATCAATCGGTCACGGCGAGCGGTTGCGGGAGCGACGACGCGTGAAGTACACGAACGACTTGAGGAGCGAAAGCTTCAGGGAGAGTTGCCTTCAGTACTTGTGTTCGGGAACCCTGACTGGAGGCCGGGACTTTTGGGGCTCGTTGCAAACGGCATAGCAGAAGAATACGGACGACCGGTGTTCCTTTGGGGACGAGAGGGGAACGATACCCTTAAAGGATCATGTCGCGCTGGCGGGAAGGTGAGTGTGAATGCACTTATGCACGCAGCGACCGATGCGTTTCTTGAGTTCGGTGGACATGCAGCGTCGGGTGGTTTTTCTATCGCACCAGAGCAGGTCTCGTATCTTGAAGCGCGATTGGTAGAGGCGCTTGCCACCTTGCCTCCAGAGACGGCGGAAGAGTCGAGAGCGGATCGTGAGCTCTCGCCACAAGAAGTGTCTCCGCGGCTCCTCCTGTCGCTTGAGAAGTTTGCACCGTTTGGTATGGGAAACACGAAGCCATCGTTTGCGCTCCACAGTGTGCTCGTGACTGAGGTGTCGTGGTTTGGGAAGGCAGGGGAACATCTTAGGCTTCGGATTCTGCGGGATGAGTTTGATGACACGACGATCGAAGCGATCTCGTTCTATGCAAAGCGAGAGCTCGGAAAGAGTTGCGAGAAGGTGGTGGCAGGGGAGCGAGCATCACTTCTGGCGCATGTGGAGCGAGATACGTTTTCGAGGAAGAGCCCGGTGAGGCTTCGGATTGTGGCGATTAAGTAATGCTTCGCTTAGTTCAGGACGTTAGAATCTTCATATAAAACAGAAGACCCGCTCGGCAGGAGCCAAGTGGGCTTCTGCTCGAACGGGTCGTATTTAAGTTAGGGCAGAGAGGGAGCGCTTGAGATTCTCTCGAGCGCGGGCCTCATACTTGCGCTGGAAGTACTGGAGGTTGTAGATGGTTGTTCGATCGAGGAATCGTTGTAGGACAGCTGCTCTCCCGGATCGGAATGCGTCGGCTGGTACCCACTCATACTCCAGTCGGATCTGCCGCTCGTATTCGTCGAACGCCTCTTCTGGTTGTCCGAGGATGGCGAGATCGACATCGAGCACCAGCTTTTCGTCGAAGAAGAGAGGCTCTTTGGTGTGGGCGGTGACGCGGATGTAGGACGCGACAAGGCCAGGGTTCGCATAGAAGCAGCGGGCTTCGGTGAGAACCTGTTCGGCAAACAGAGCACTACGCTCCTCGTTGTCGTTTGCTCGTGTATCGTAGAACACGTCGTGGTACCAGAGCGCCAGTTCAACGGTGACTCGCGCATTTGAACCGAGCGAGATGCCGTCGTCATCTCTGAAAGCCTCGTTCAGTTCCCGGAAGCAGTGCTCGAGGTGAGCAAGGGTGTGGTACGCCCGGTGCGGCTCAGAATAGCGCCGCTCCAGGTCTTCGTAGAGAGCGAGTGCATCACCTTCATATCCGAGGCCGCTCCAGAGCTGGAGCCACCGATCTCTCAATACTGTGTTCATCTCCAACTCCTGTGGAAGTCTGAAAGAGTTATAGCACACGATATGAATTTGTCAGCTGCCGCTGGCAGGACTCGAATCCTCTGGATTCATTGCGCTATAGTACGCATATGAATTTCACTCTCTACGCAGACGGCGGTGCACGCGGGAATCCGGGTCCTGCAGGAGCTGGTGCAGTTGTTTTCGATAGTCTCGGCAAGCGCGTTGTTGAGGTCTCGGATTATCTTGGTGTAGCGACCAACAACATCGCTGAGTATGAGGCAGTGATCCGAGGCCTTCGGAAACTCGCTGAAGAATATCCAATAGACATACTTAAGTCTGCTCCGCTTACCATCCGCATGGACTCAAAGCTCGTGATTGAGCAATTGAAAGGTGCGTACAAAGTGAAGCATCCCAACCTCGTTCCTCGGCACTTTGAGGTGAAGAATATTCTTGCGCGCTCATTCGGTACCGTTGCCTTCGAGCACGTGTATCGCGAGAAGAACAAAGACGCGGACGAACTCGCCAATCGAGCGATGGATGCAGGGAAGTAGTCTTCAGGTTTCTCCTATCTTCAAGTGGTAGCGTCGCGGCATGAGCCGCTTGTTTCTTTTAGGTATCGGAGCGTTTGCGCTTGGCGTTGCGATGCAGTCGCTGTATCCCGTGTCGCTGCCACTAATCGCATTTGCTGCACTCGCTGGCATGGTGCTTATTTTCTTTGCGCGAACAGACTGGTCGATGGGTGTGGGTGTCGTGCTAGTGCTGTGTGCGCTTGGGGTAGGGAGGGTGGCATTCATGCCAAGCAGCCCTCCTCCTGTATTCCTACCGCTCTTTGATACGAAGGTGGAGTTACTTGGTGTGGTGGTGGGCGATCCAGACATTCGAGAAACTACCCAACGCGTAACGGTTGAAGTCGCACATGAGGATGCGCGAATGCGAGTGCTCGTGGTGGCATCCTTGTATCCCGAACTTGCGCATGGCGAGGGAGTAGCAGTCATCGGAAAACTTGAACACCCTGAACCCTTCGACACGGATGGTGGCCGTGTTTTTCGCTACGACACATTCCTCGCAAAAGACGGCGTGTTCGGGATTGTGAGTTATGCAAACGTCGAAGTGGTGAGTAAACCATCCACACTCGATACATTTCGAAGTTCTTTGTACGCAGTGAAGCACTGGTTCACGCGTGGACTTGAATACGCACTTCCAGAACCCTATGCCGCGCTTGCTGCAGGCATCATCACGGGCGGGAAGCAGGGTCTTGGGAAAGAACTCCTTGATGCGTTTACGACTGCCGGACTCATACATATCGTGGTCCTCTCTGGATACAACGTAATGATTGTGGCGGAGGCAGTGCTCCGGATGTGTGGGTTTCTAAAGAAGCGTAGCGCTGCAGTAGTGGCAGGGATCGTGATCGCACTCTTTGTTATGGCAGCGGGAGCAGGAGCGGCAAGCATTCGTGCAGGCGTGATGGCAGGGGTCGCGCTCTTTGCGAGAGCGTCCGGGCGTACCTATGACGCACTTCGAGCACTTCTCTTTGTGTTTGTGGCTATGCTCCTCATCAATCCGCTTCTGCTTATACATGATCCGGGATTTCAATTCTCCTTTGCAGCAACGCTCGGACTCATCCTTGCAGCTCCCTCGATTGAGGCGCGATTTGCAAGGGTGCGTCCCGCCTTTGTGCGCGATATTGCTGCTACTACTATTGCCGCGCAGCTATTTGTCTTACCGCTTCTGTTGTATCAGACAGGTAATCTTTCGTTTATCGCGTTTCCCGCAAACATTCTCGCGCTTCCGGTTGTTCCGCTTGCCATGCTTTTCTCAGCCATTGCAGGGGTGGCGGGAATTCTCGTTCCTTTCATTGCTCCCGTTATTGCTGTCCCCGCACTTCTTTTACTTGCGTATCTTATTGAGCTCGCGCAGATTGCCGCGTCACTTCCATACGCCACGAGTGTCGTCCCGGTATTTCCGTTTATTCTGGTACCCGTTATGTATGCAGGCCTTGCGGGCCTTATCTATCTTCTAAAGAGAAGTGGCTAGGTGGCTGCGTTTGCGAAGCGTTCGTTCACGAGTTTCCAGTTCACGTTGTCGAGGAAGGCATCGACATAGTCTTTCTTCTCTGCAGGGACGTAGTCGATCATGAACGCATGCTCCCAGAGATCGATAGCAAGGATGATGGGAAGACCGGCAAGCTGCCCCAGCTCATGATCATTTACAAAGGCGGTGTGGAGGGTGTTCGCACGAGGATCGAAATAGGTCACCACCCAGCCGATGCCGCGGGTGCCCGCAACTTCTTTCAAGTGGGTGAGGAAACTGGCCCAGTTGCCGTACTTTTCTGAAGCGGCGTTCCCAAGCGCAGAGTCCTCTTCGCTCTCGGTGGCACCTCCCTCAAATTGCTCGAAGTAGTACTCGTGCATGCGCATGCCATCGAACTCGAAGCCGAGACGGCGGCGTAGCTCATTAATGACGAAGGCGTTCTTCTCAGCGTCCTCCTCCTTAAGGCGCTTGATGGTATCGAGGATGAGGTTTGTGTGCTTTACGTAGCCCTCGTAGAGCGCGAGGTGCACGTCGATTTGTTTCTTTGAAAGTCCTTTGAGTTCTGGAAGGGTGAAAGTGCGTGGGGTGTAGGTCATAGTCATGTGGTTAGTTTAGAAATTGCGATAGGTGGTGTCATCTCGTCGCCCAACATCAAGTATGCGAATCTGCTCGTCTTTCCTATGGAATATGACGCGTATACTGCTGATCCGCAATCGATAGATATCATCGTGGCCCTTGAGCTTTTTGATGTCGAGCTCGTCTATGTTTCCTGCAAACAGGGCAGCAAGCGTTTTTTGAAGGTGACCCCGTTCCTTCAGATCTAGTTTCTTGAAAAACTTTGCGAGTTTATCCATCGAGTTTCTTAAGAGAAGCAAGAACTTCTTCAATAGGGACACCTCGCGGATCGATCTTCGTGAAATCAATCACCGTCTCCCATCCCATCTCTTCCTCATCTACAGGCGTGAGTCGGAATAGGGGAGTCGAACGGCGCATGACCGTGATTGATTCTCCCTTATTCACGCGCTTGATGTACGTCTCCGTGTTCTCACGGAGCTCTTTAAGTCCTATGATGTTCTTTGCTTTGGTAGCCATACTCTAAGATTATCTTAAGATAATCTTAGAGTCAACAGGCTGAATGTTTAATGAGGGGTCTCGCGGGCTGAGGTATACCGATCCTTATCCCGTTCCGTCACCTTATCGATACTCTTTCTCATCGCGTCATCGAGATTGATGTTGTGTGCGTTCGCAAAGCAGATCAGGGTGTAGATGATGTCGCCAAGCTCTTCCTCCATATCCTGCACCTCCTCCTCAAGCTTCTTTTTCTTTGGTCCGTAGACATGGTTCACGAGGCGGGCAAACTCACCACACTCTTCAAAGAGTCGGGTGGTAATGGCAAGGGGTTCCCAGTAGCCCCAGCCCTTTTGCTTAAACCATGCATCGACTTCCTCCTGGTACTGTTTCATACCCCTATACTATGGCATAGCTACTTATGTGCGCACTTCAGTCCTGGCCCTTGGCCCTCCTCATCGTTTCGCTCCTTGTGGCGCTTAATGCTGCTGTTGCGTATGCCATCTTCGAGCCTCGTGACGAGACCCTCAAGGTGTCGTTTCTTGATGTGGGGCAGGGAGATGCGATTCTAATTGAAAGTCCTGAAGGTATAGAGCTTCTGATCGATGGCGGTCGGGACCGCTCGGTGCTTCGCGAGCTTCCGCGGGTTATCGGACCCTTAGATCGATCTATTGATATGGTGCTTGCAACCCATCCGGATGCCGATCATATCGGCGGACTTCCTGATATATTCTCTCGCTACCGTGTCTCGTACTATCTCTCGTCCGGGATTGAAAACGATACGAGTCCTACGGAGCGTCTCGAGGCGTATGCGTCTGCAGAAAAGGGGATGCAATCGTTTATCGCACGCCGTGGCATGCGCATCCATCTTGGGAAAGACGTATATGCAGACGTGCTATATCCCGATCGGGACGTATCCAAAGGAGAAACGAATGCCGGATCGGTAATAGTGCGACTGGTGTATGGCGAGACCTCGTTTTTGTTAACGGGAGATGCGCCCGACACCGTCGAGAATTATGTGGCTACACTAGGGGTCGTTGATAGCGATGTGCTGAAGGCCGGACACCATGGCTCGCGCAATTCCACGAGTGCCGTATTCCTTTCTGCAGTTACGCCCGATACGGTGGTTGTATCAGCAGGTAAAGATAACTCATACGGTCACCCACATGCGGAGGTGGTACAGCGAGTACGAGAGAGTGGGGCAGAGCTCGTATCGACTAGTGAGGAGGGGGCGATTACTTTCGTCTCAAACGGGATAGATATTGTACGGAAGTAAGTACGTGCTACTGTTGACTAAGGTTAGTTGTGGGAGGGTTCAGATGCGTTGTCCATGCGTGATTAAGGCAGACTTTATGTTCACTGCCATTTCGCAGGGCAGTGTCGGCAGCGATCTTGGTTGGCTGCGTGATCTACGGAAGCTCATCGATGCGGACCTTGCGAACATGCCGCCCCCGAGCACGATTTCCAGCGCTGTATTCGCTGAGATGTCCCAGGAGCTCGAAGTTCTCTGTGATGTCGATAGGCGTGTGGTGCTCGCCATGCTCGGCGAACGCATTGATGGTCGGCTTGCCGTCGTCTAACGTCGCCGATAAATAAAGAAAGCGCCCGGATCCAGATGGACCCGGGCGTTTCTTCTGCCCTGCTTACTTAACGATTCCTGCCTTTTTCAGGGTGGCGTAGGCGCCGTTCTTCTTGATGATGCGCATGCCCTTGGTGGAGATGTCGACGAGGATCATCTTGCCAAGCTCGGGGACAAAGATGCGGCGCTTGGTGAGGTTGGCGCTGCGGCGAACCTTACCCGTTGGGTTGAACTGGGTAGCACGGGTGCGGTTAGAATACCGCCCGCCAATCTGCGTGCTCTTTCCGGTTACTTCGCAAGCTCGTGCCATAGTCCCCGCATGCTAGCATAGGGACACGTAAATCGGCAACTTTCTATGGAATTCATCATATTCGGCGTCATTGTGCTCATTCTTTCGATCATCGTGCATGAGGTGGCTCACGGGTATGCCGCCTACGCGCTTGGGGACCCGACCGCAAAGCTTGAGGGCAGGCTTACCTTGAACCCTATACCGCATGTGGATCCTATAGGATCGATCATTTTGCCTGCGCTTTTGGTCATGACGAACGCAGGGATTCTCTTTGGTTGGGCAAAGCCCGTTCCATATAACCCGTATAACCTGAAGAATCAGCGATGGGGTGAGGCGATTGTGGGAATCGCAGGAGTCGCGACCAACCTCTTTCTCGCGGTCCTCTTTGCGTTTGTTGCGCGCTATGCGTATGGCGCAGGGATGACTGAGTTTGGGGATCTCGCAGCGATCGTGACTCTAACGAACCTTTCGCTCGGGCTCTTTAACTTGATTCCGTTTCCTCCGCTTGATGGGTTTACGGTGCTTCGTGGCCTCTTGCCGTTCAAGGCATCCATGGCGATGCGTGAGTTTGAGGACCGTATGCGTGCCGGGAGCATCTTCACGCTCGTTGCCTTCCTCTTTATATTCAGCTATCTGTTTGCAAAGCCCTTCTACGCCGTCATCACCTACCTATTTAAGATGTTGGTCGGCGCATAACATATGGAGAAAAAAGTAACTCCCGCGGTAGTCGATAAAACGCTGGAGCTTGCATCTCTCATGCTTGCGTTCGGGCGAACGCTCCGTGCAACCCATCATGAGGATGGTGAACGCAGAGAAACCGATAGCGACCATACCGTCATGCTCGGTGTTATGGCGTGCGCCTACGCCGATGTGTTCGCGCCACAACTCGATAAAGGAAAGATCGCGCAGTATGCACTCGTGCATGACTTGGTTGAAGTGTATGCGGGGGACACAGTTACCTTCGGTAAGCTCGACGGAAGCGGCGACAAGGAGAAGGAAGAGCGGGAGACAGCAGCGCTCGTGCGTATCAGGGAAGAGTTCGATGTGGTATATCCGTGGATTGGTAAGACGATCGAGGAGTACGAGAGCCTCAACTCTTACGAAGCGCGCTTCGTGAAGGTGATCGATAAGGTGATGCCGAAGCTCGTACATATATTGAATAAGGGTGCGACAGTGCGAGCACTCAATCACGACGATAAGAGCACAAAGGAATTCCATGACTATCAGTTCAACAGGCTCACACAAACCTATGGTGCGGACCAGGCGGAGGCGATGGAACTCCTTAAGTGCGTAAATGAGGCAGTGCAGAAGGCGCGGAAAGACTGGGACGACGAGCTTGAAACTGCCTGCACCTAGATTTGGTTCTAACAGGTAATGAAGCACCTCATTGCCGCAGTCGCACTCCTGGTTCTAGGCTATATCCTCGGCCGACAGCAGAGGTAGCTCACGCATACTTCAGTCTCGCTGCGTAAGACTGCGCATGTAGCAGCTAATAAGGCGCGTATGACACAGATACAGACCAATGGCACAAAGCGCACGACCGACCATGACGAGATCGAGCGCTGGGCAGAAGAGCGACAGGGCACGCCTGCGATCGTGGAATCGACGTGGGATGGAAACACTGCAGTGCTTCGAATTGACTTCGGCGAGCCGAACGAAACGCTTATGGAAATAGGGTGGGATCAATTCTTCCAGATCTTTGATGAGGCTGATCTTGAGTTCCACTACCAGGGATATACCGCAGATGGAGACATCAGCCGCTTTCATCGGTTTGTTGAGCAGGAATAAGCTGTAATGGCTATACTGTCGTTATGGAGATAACGAAGTACGGACATGCTTGCCTCCTTGTTGAGGAAGGGAATGCCACGATCCTCCTTGATCCGGGGGTGTGGAATCCCATGCCTGATGCAACGGGTATCGATGCCGTGCTGATTACCCACGAGCATCAGGACCATATCGATATTGAGCAATTGAAGGAGGTGTTAGAGAGAAACCCTGATGCCGTCGTATATACGCACGAGGCTGTCGGGAAGTTGCTTGAAGAAGCGGGTATTGCATACACTCTGATTACAGAAGGGGAGGTGGTGTCCGTGCAAGGTGTTTCCATACAGAGCTTTGGTCATGACCACGCCGTTATATATGGAGGCGTGTCTCCCTGCAGGAATACCGGGTATTTGATAGCGGAGAAGCTGTATGTGCCGGGAGATGCGTTGCATGATGTGCCTTTGAAACAGGTAGAGGTGCTCGCGCTTCCGACCGGGGCGCCTTGGATGAAGCTTTCTGAGGCTATTGATTATGCGAAGAAAGTACGGCCAAGAGTCGTATTCCCCATACATGACGCTATGTATACGGAGGACTATCAGCGCGGCCTAGTTCCAAGGATTATCGCTAGCAATATAGGTGATATCGAGTTTAGAGACATGCCCATGGGAGCGGTGGAAGAGTTTTAGGTAAGTGGAAAGAGTACAAAACGTCCCCATAAGAGCGATACACTGTCTCTACGACACTGTGTGTCCATTACACTAACCATTTGCAATCCATGATGAAAGTATTGGTAGCATCGGGTGTTGCGCTCGGCCTTTTGATTTCGGCCGTGCCAGCACCGGTGTTTGCGCAGACCTCGACATCGAACACGGTGCAGGTTGAGACGCTCTTGAAACAGATCAAGCAGCTGCAGGATCAGCTCGCAGAACTTAGCAAGCAGCGCGCTGAAGTCGGCGTTGAACTTAAGGACGCCCTTGCGCTCGCTGCTGATCTTCGTCAGGGCATGACTAGCGAAGAGGTGAAGGCACTTCAGGAGATCCTTGCCGCTGACCCTGAGATATACCCTGAGGGTGTAGTGTCTGGTTTCTACGGTCCGTTGACCGCGAAGGCCGTCGCTAAGTTCCAGAAGAAGCATGGTATTGAAGGTGAGGCTGCAGTCGGCATGAAGACTCGCGCTCGCATCAACGCACTCGCTGATGATAAGGACTTCCGCTGTAAGGCGTGGGGCAAGCTTATCGCTCCTGGCCAGATGAAGAAGCGTCTTGGTAATGCAACCATCGACCTCTCTATGTGCGGAAAGGTTCCTGAGGGCATTCAGAAGAAACTTGATGGTGACTGGAGGACGGGTACGTCATCGACCGCTACCTCGACCGATCGATTTGCGCCGGTTATCTCACGCGTCGACATTGATGACATCACTGATGATTCAGCGATGCTTACGTTCTGGACGAGCGAGCCTGCACAGGCTGCTATCTGGTACAGCACCGAGAACGATCTCGATGACGCGGAGGTGGAGGAAAACACGAAGTTTGTGAAGGAGCATGAATTCGAATTTGAGGATCTTGAAGCGGATACGGACTACTACTACCGTATCGTCGTAACGGACAAGGCAGGCAACAGTGCCACCTCAACCATCCGAGACTTCGAGACTGAAGAGGAGGATTAATCGATTGTAGTGAAGAAAGGTAAAAGCCCCGCTCACGCGGGGCTTTTACTATCCACTCCCTCGAGGAAAAAATCATAAAATCTTTATATAAATTTTATCGCTCTTGGGTAGAGTGCGGGCATGAAACTCAATCAACTTTCTGCCTCTGCACTTATCGGTGTACTTATTATTCTTCCGTTCGCGGCGCATGCCGATATCATTCCGGGTGATCCCGTGCTCTCTACCTTCGAGAATCAGCAGGGACTCATGGTCTCGCTTGAGGTGGGTGGCGAAGTGATTACTGATGCAGCCTCAAGTTCACTTCCCGTAGGTACGCCACTAGAAATTGAGTATCAGATCAAACTCGGGAGCAGAAACTATCCAAATGATTCTGAAGAAGTACGAACAGAAATACTGTTGAGTATCCTTGAAGACACGCGAACGTATCTCGAGCTGTGGCGGGGCACACCGTTTACTGCCGACGCAACATTCATCGATTCAAGAGAGTTGTCGGCTACACCTGAGGGTACGGTGAGCATGAGTGTGCCGGAAGCTGGGGAGTACTTCTTCTTACTCTATGCGGGAGATCAGATACGGGATATGGATGCGTATTGCGAAAAGTATCAGGTCGAACCAGAAAACTGTGCTGACCCTGAGTTCATACAGCAACATACTCCCGAAGAAGTGCATCCGTACTTCACCTATGAACTCGACTCAGATCCATGGAATGAGTTTCAGTTTCCGCCTATATGGGGAGGAGTACGTTTTGCAATTGATGCGCCGTCGGTAGGGGCACCGAATATTCTTTTCATTCCAGGATTCACCGCAAGCCGGCTGTATATGACAGATACCGATGGTGATGAGGAGCCCTTGTGGGAGCCGCTGGGGAGCGAGGACATCAAGAGGCTCGCTTTTACGCCTGAAGGTACGAGCAAGGAGGTTGTGTATACGCGCGATATCGTTGATTCGATTAAGAATCTTCCGTTTGGGTTTACGGTCCACGAGGAATTTATGGAATATCTCGATGACCTTAAGGAAGACGAGAAGATCGCTGACTGGAAGGGATATCCATACGACTGGCGGTATGACGTGTTTGATGTGGTCGATAACGGTGCACTGAAGGAGAACGGTTCGCGCGAATACCTTATTGATGTTGTCGAAGAGCTCGCAGCATCTTCAAAGAATGGAAAGGTAGCGATCGTTGCTCATTCAAATGGTGGACTTGTCGCAAAGGCGCTTATGGTGCGACTTGAAGCGCAGGGGAAGGCAGATCTTGTAGATAAGATTGTATTGATTGCATCACCGCAGGCGGGGACGCCCAAAGGCATGTTCAGTCTCCTGCATGGGCGTGAGAAGCTCCTCAACTTCATCGTTCCGGCAGGCGTACTTCGCTCTGTGCTTGCGACCCTTCCGGGCGCATATTCACTCGCGCCTTCAGGGATGTACTTCGAACAGGAATCTGAGAAGCTTGCCGAATTCAAGAGTGGATCGAAGACTGATGCTTTGGTGGCAGCGTTCGGATCTGCAATTGATTCAGCAGTAGAAGCACGGGGATTTGCACTCAATACACCAGAGACAAGATCGACTCCAACCGAAAGGGATTCGGGCACACCGCTCCCACTTTCTCCAGAATTAATCGCAAAGACTGAAGCGACGCACGCAATCCTAGATGCGTGGGTGCCACCCGCAGGCGTAACGGTGCATGAGATTGCGGGATGGGGCCAGCCGACCGTCAGTACTGGTTCCTACTACACGCTTAACAAAACCTGCTTGCTTGGAATATTCTTCTGCAGCCAACCAACTATTGAATACAAGCCACTCACTTCTAGTGATGGAGATGAGACGGTGATGTCATCGAGTGCATTGATGGGGGAGGGTGGGGTGTATTTCAACCTGCATGAATTGAGGGATCAGTTTAGAGAAAACAAAAAGCACCATAACCTTACCGATTCTAAGTTCCTGCATCCATACATATCTAATTTGCTTGTCGGTACGACTCCGTTTGAAACAGATTTATTCCCTTATGAAAAACCCGATACAAATCTTGCAAACACAGTCGTTGGTATCCACTCTCCTGCACTTATATCGGCAGAAGATACAGAAGGTAATGTGACAGGCATATTCCCACTCACGAATAGTGATCTGATGTACGTGCGTGAGGAAATACCAGGCAGTAGTGTCGAGTTGGGAGGAGAAGGTAAATACCTTGTTCTTCCTAAAGAAGGTGCGTACGACCTTACTATTGATGGAACTGGTGCCGGGACATTCGGTGTTTCCTTCTCAGATGAGGACGGGAATGTATTTAAGGAGTTAAAAGATCTACCCATTTCGACTTCTACTGAAGCAACTCTCACCATTGATGACGGAAGTGCAGGATCGCTCATTCTGGATCTCGATGGAGATGGAAAGACAGATGGTGTCGTAAAAGACAAGCTCGCCCGAAAAGATGCTATAGCTATCTGTAAGAAAGAAATAGGCCTCGTCCGTACTGTGTTCGTGAAATTGTACATAGCTCTTGTTATAGGCAGTATCGAATCTCAGGGAAAGGACAATGCAAAGTTTCAGAAGTTCGTCACAGAACTCAAGAAATATGTTCAGGCACACCTGAGCTCTATCCCCCCTGAGCGTGCTGCAGCTATTGCTACCTGCATCCATGCGCTGGAGAATAGTAAGAAATGAAGCAAAAGCTCTTATTAGTAGGTGTAGCAACTCTGGGCGTAATTGCCGTTACTTATTTGATTTGGCCCGAATGGTTCGGTTTTTGCGAGAAAATCAAAACCGTCACTCGCGGTGATATATGTCGCGCACCATACGCTGCCCTAGTAGGTAAGCCACTGTTGCCGTTCACATTAGGTTTTCTGCTAGCCTCACTCTTTGCCTTCTTCGTTACCCGAAAGACTCACCACCACTGGGCCTGGTTTACCCTCTGGTACAGCATTGTAGCTGCCATTCTCATGCTCCTGGCTATCGCTTCTGAGATTGATGTAGGCATGCTTACCATTCAGCTCTTTGATATAGAGAAGGTGGCCTGGTTCCTGGCGGGTATATACGCCGTTATCTCAGTCCTTCTCCTCGGTATCTCCGACTTTCTGATCCGTCGGAAGCGATAGGAAGGATGTATTTGCATTAATCTAGGCCTTTCTATATAGTGTGCCTAACTCCCACGGGGGAGTTTTCATTTACGACATGGCAACCATCCAGCAGCTGACAAAGTCTCCTCGGAGCAAGAACAAGCGAAAATCAAAAGTCGTGGCTCTTGGTCGTGGTTTCAACACCTTGAAGAATCGTCCAACCTTCTACCCAGCGCCATTTAAGCGCGGTGTTTGTGTGAAGGTGACGACGAAAACCCCCCGCAAGCCTAACTCGGCTATTCGTAAGATCGCCCGTGTCCGCCTTACTAACGGTATGGAGGTTACTGCCTACATCCCAGGTGAGGGTCACAACCTCCAGGAGCACTCAGTGGTCATGCTCCGTGGTGGTCGCGTGAAGGACATTGGTGTCCAGTACACCATCGTTCGTGGACGCCTTGATACCGCCGGTCTTGATAAGCGTCGCCGTGGTCGCTCACGTTATGGTGCTAAGCGCCCGAAGGCATAATTTTAGAACATGCGTCACCCTGTAAAGAACAAGTACCCACGCCGCCCTGACCTCGTCTACGGATCCGAGGCTATCTCACGCTTCATCAACACGGTCATGTGGGACGGTAAGAAGGACACGGCTCGTAAGCTCGTGTATGGAGCGCTCGACAAGATCAAGGAGCAGGAGATGGATCCGCTTGAGACCTTCGAGACCGCCATCCGCAACGTCGCTCCCCTTATGGAGGTTCGTTCCCGCCGTGTCGGTGGCGCTAACTACCAGGTGCCTCGCGAGGTTCCTCAGCAGCGCCGTATCGCTCTTGCATACCGCTGGCTCATCAACGCTGCCCGCAACAAGAAGGGGAAGCCTATGGCCGAGAAGCTCGCAGAGCAGATCCTCCTTGCCGCAAAGAACGAGGGTGACGCAATTAAGAAGAAGGACGACATGCACCGCATGGCAGAAGCAAACAAGGCATTTGCTCACTTCGCGTGGTAATTCCTTACCAATAGGAACTGAGAAAGGCGCTCCGTACGGAGCGCCTTTCGCGTCGTATATACTAAGGAAACATGAGTGATGAGGTGATATTCGATGGAGAGAAAGATCCGGTGGCATCGCGCCGCTCAAACAATCAGCGTACTGGCAGATCCATAGCCGAACTCATTACCCCAGGACCGCGTAAAGAGCAGGGCATGAGCGACAAGGTCGTGCTTGGTGTCCTAGGAACGGTACTTATAGCCTCAATCCTTATTGCGGTTAAGACAGCACCCAAAGAAATCGTGCTGCTGACGCCCATGGACGCGCCGCTGGTTAATCCGCCACCGCGCCAATAGTTATGAAACAATCTCCACGCGGATTCACGCTTATTGAGCTCCTGGTCGTCATTGCGATCATCGGGATCCTGTCTTCGGTCGTGCTCGCGTCATTGAATGTGGCGCGTAACCGGGCGAATGACGCAAAGAGAAAGTCTGACGCAGGTCAACTTGTTCGGGCAATCGCTAACTTCTACAGCACTAACGGTTCACTTCCGCAGGTTACTAACTTCTGCTCAACGGTGACGCATACGACGGGTGGCCCGCTTCTTACGTCAGACCTGGTGCCAGGCTATATAGCAAAGCTTTCAAGTGATCCGACTCGTGGGGGTGGGGCAGGTGACTATATCTACAGAAATAGAGATGATCATAATGGCGGATATACGGTGTGCGCTGCTCTTGAAACCGATCCGGGTACGGAGGAGCCTTCTGATATGTCGTCATGTGCAGGTTGGTCGGCTTCGTATAACCACTGTATTACGCAGCGGTAAAAGTGAGCGCGCCCCGGAAAGGGCGCGCGAAGCATAAATTTCTCAGTGACGTTTCGGTCGTAGTCCGAGTTGTTCACTCACGGTCCGGACCCTCGCCGATGTGTTTTTAAAGCCAAGACTGGTCAGGTCATGGCTACCTACCGCTGTCCAGGATTGTCCCGTCTCATCTGTCGCAAAAGTAACTTCAGGCATGGCACTGAACGTCGGGCCATACTTTGCTTTCTCAGCCTTTGATCGTGCGATGCTTGGCATGTGGGAGAAACCGAGTTCGCGAAGCTTTGCGGCGTGTTTACTCTCTGCGTCCATGAATTTATCTCCTTCTGTCGAAGACCGTACCATCCCGTTTGCTTTTTGTCCCCCAGTTCCGTATCTTATGGGTAACGCAACTGCGGGCTTTTTTATTTACTTTCACACCTTATGAATCGCGATTATCCCCTCGAGAAAGTGCGCAACTTCGGCATCGTCGCCCACGTGGACGCTGGTAAAACCACGACCTCTGAGCGCGTGCTCTTCTACACCGGTTCCCAGCACAAGATTGGTGAGGTGCATGAGGGCGAAACCACTACCGACTGGATGGAGCAGGAGCGTGAGCGTGGTATCACCATCACCTCAGCTGCTATCACCTGTTTCTGGAGCAAGACCCAGGAGACCGACAAGAAGGATCCTGCGAAGAAGTATCGCTTCAACGTCATCGATACCCCAGGACACATCGACTTCACTGCAGAGGTGAAGCGCTCTATGCGTGTGCTCGACGGCGCAATCGTCGTGTTCGACGGCGTTGCTGGAGTTGAGCCGCAGTCTGAAACCAACTGGCGCTATGCTGACGAGGCGGGTGTGCCACGTGTGTGTTTCATCAATAAACTTGATCGCACGGGTGCCTCCTTTGAGGACTCCTACAAGTCGATCCTCGATCGTCTTTCAAAGAAGGCGGTTCGTGCACAGATTCCTATGGGCGCAGAAGGGGACTTCGAGGGTGTGATCGATCTCCTTAAGATGAAGGCATACACCTTCTCAGGTGCTATGGGTGAGGACGTAATTGAGGGTGATGTTCCCGAGCAGTTTAAGGCAGAGGCCGAGAAGTACCGTGCTGAATTTATCGAGCGCATCGTTGAAAACGACGACGCTCAGATGAACGCGTACCTTGAAGGAAACATTCCTTCCTACGAGGATCTTCAGAAGACGCTTCGCAAGGCAGTGATCGCAAACCAGATCTTCCCGGTCTACACGGGTTCGGCGCTTAAGAATAAGGGTGTGCAGCTCGTACTCGACGCCGTTGTCGACTACCTCCCCTCACCACTCGACCTTCCTCCGGTAAAGGGCATTAACCCAAAGACCGACGAAGAGATCTTCCGCAAGCCTGACGACTCCGAGCCATTCACGGCGCTTGCCTTCAAGCTTCAGACCGACCCATTCGTCGGAGCGCTTACCTTCTTCCGCGTCTACGCCGGAACGGTGTCAGCTGGTTCGTATATCTACAACGCAAACACGGGCTCTAAGGAGCGTATTGGCCGCATCGTGCGCCTTCAGGCTGATAAGCGAGAGGAGGTGGAGAAGGTGTTCACCGGAGAGATCGCCGCATTCGTGGGTCTTAAGGACACCAAGACCTCGCACACTCTTTGTGACGAAGCTAATCCAATCATCCTTGAGCAGATTGTGTTCCCTGAGCCAGTGGTCTCGCTTCGCATCGAGCCTAAGACCAAGGCCGACCAGGAGAAGATGGGTATGGCACTCAAGAAGCTCTCTGACGAGGACCCTACCTTCAAGATCTCTTCTGATGAGGAGACCTCAGAAACTATCATCGCAGGTATGGGTGAGCTCCACCTCGAGATTCTCGTTGATCGTATGCAGCGCGAGTTCAATGTGGGCGCTAACGTGGGTAAGCCGCAGGTGGCATACCGCGAGACCATCATGGGTACCGCCGACGTCGACAATAAGTACGTAAAGCAGACCGGTGGTAAGGGTCAGTACGGCCATGTGAAGATCAAGGTGAAGCACCTTGAGCCGGTAGATCCGGAGGCGAAGGTTGCGAAGAACGTAACTCGCGAGGATCACTTCGAATTCATCAACAACATCAAGGGAGGTGTGATTCCGCAGGAATACATCCCGGCGGTTGAGAAGGGTATTCGTGAGTCACTCCACCGTGGTATTCTCGCGGGCTACCCAATCGTAGACGTCTCCGTCGATCTCTACGACGGTTCGTATCACGACGTGGACTCCTCTGAAATCGCCTTCAAGATTGCTGCATCCCAGGCATTCCAGGAGGCAGCCCTTAAGGCAAAGCCGGTTATTCTCGAGCCGATCATGCGTGTTGAGGTCGTTGTCCCTGAGCAGTTCATGGGTGACATCACCGGTAACCTCTCAGGAAAGCGTGGTTCGATCGAGGGTATGGAGGAGCGCGGCATGAACAAGGTGGTGAACGCGAAGGTTCCGCTTTCGGAAATGTTCGGATACACCACGACCCTCCGCTCTATGACGGAAGGACGCGGCTCTATGACCATGGAGTTCGATCACTACGAGGTTGTGCCAAGCAACGTTGCGCAGGAGATCATCGCAAGCAGGAAGTAAGTATCTGCTACCTCAAAAGAACATAGCGCTGTCCTGCGACAGCGCTATGTTCTTTTATATGCCTCTCGTAACGCAACTACGTCGTCACTTACGTTCTTCAGCGTAGGAACGAGGTGGTCGTAGAGTATATCGATGAGTTTGAATGTCTCTTCGAAAGCAGTGCGAGATTGAGGGAGGCTATGGAGTGAGAAGATGTAGATCTTTGTTCCTACACACTCAAATCCATACGAGCCAAACGAATCCATATATGAGGCCATGAATGCAGGATCCAGCACCGTGAGTGCCTCCACTTCCATCTCGTGAGAGGTGTACACATCAAATTGGTCATTAAATGGTCCTTCAAGCCGAAGGATTCTTGTTCCATGAGGGCTCCAATCTCTAGCTCCACTCCAACGTTTTGGTCGCACTAGCAGATCGAGCATGGGAACTGCGCACTCTACCTCCCATACGAGCATCTGATGATATGTCCTGTGCTTGTGGCTACCGGTGGTGTAGTGGAAGGTGAAGAAGCGTGTCGGACGACCTTCGTAGGTTCCTGAGAACACGTCGGCGAGTCTGCGACTGTGCCCGAATGAAAAGATCTGTCCGGTAACGGTATTCATGGCAGCGGATTCGCTGTACGCGAAGCCGTAGGATGCGGCAATCTCCTTATAAAATTGTTTCTGGACGACACGTCGCGCAAGTCCGTATGCAATCAAAAAGGGTGCGATAGGTAACGAAAGTACGAGGACCACACCCGTTGCGTTGCTTACGAAGGTTTCTAGAGATCCTAGTGCGAATGCGGCTACGACGAGCCCTGCAATAGCACAGAGTTCAAAGACTATGGCGATAGTGGCGAGTACCTGTGTCCGTCTGCGGTGTGTCACCCACAGATGCGTCATAAGGGCATCCTCAACGCTTTCTATGCGAGATTCCATGATTTCCTCACAGTACCTTGATTCATATGGACGACCTTCTCTTATGCACAGGATTTCTCATGCTATGCTCAGCCGCAGAACAGTAGGAGGAAGGTTTCAATGGCAACCTATTTCTTCGAGACGATCACAGACGGACAGGCACTGAGATTCAATGATGATGACGTACTCGTCTTCGGGGCAGTCAACAATGATCGATTTCCCTTCAGCGAGGTCTGCATCTTGGCTCGACCGCGACTTCCAGCACCGCCACCCGTACTCGGCAAACGGCTCCTGATGACGCAGACGGTGCTCCGCAGACCTGAACTGTGGCAGAAAAGGACACGAGGCGACCCCTAGGGTCGCCTTTCCTTGACCTTTCATTTCACGGCCTGTATCTTTACCCCTAACGCGAGTACGGCGCTCTTTTTAGTATTCCTTCTCCATAGGGGACAGGGGTTTCTGAAAGGCGCTGCGCGGGGAAATCGCCCAACGCCTTGGTCGCCTGCCATTCTCTGAGGGGAAGCAGGCAGGCGCGGCAAAAAGTTATAACTTTAGCTACCAGTAATTTACGTACCTATGGCAGATGCATTCGATCGCAGCAAGCCGCACATGAACGTAGGAACCATCGGTCACGTTGACCATGGTAAGACCACGCTCACGGCTGCTATCCTCAACGTCCTTAACCTTAACTCTGGTGCCGGCTACAAGGCTCGCGCTGAGAAGGTTGAGAATATCGACAACGCGCCTGAAGAGAAGGCTCGTGGTATTACCATCGCGCTCCACCACTCGGAGTACGAGTCACCGAACCGCCACTACGCGCACATCGATGCGCCGGGCCACGCTGACTACATCAAGAACATGATCACTGGTGCCGCCCAGATGGACGGCGCAGTCCTCGTGGTTGCTGCAACTGACGGCGCAATGCCTCAGACCCGTGAGCACATCCTTCTTGCAAAGCAGGTTGGTGTGCCAAAGCTCATCGTCTTCCTCAACAAGGTGGACATGGTTGATGACAAGGACATGGTGGACCTCGTTGAAGAGGAAATCCGCGAACTTCTCACCAAGCAGGGCTTCGACGGTGCTGCTACCCCCGTTGTTAAGGGTTCAGGTTTGAAGGCACTTGAGGCAACCTCAGCAGATGACGAGTACGCACTCAAGGTGAAGGAGCTCATCGACACGATGGACTCATACTTCCCAGATCCTGTTCGTGAGACCGACAAGCCGTTCCTTATGGCAATTGAGGACATCTTCTCGATTGAAGGACGCGGTACGGTGGTCACCGGTCGTATCGACCGCGGCATCGTAAAGGTGGGTGAGGAAGTCGACATCGTCGGTCTTCATGACACCGCCAAGACGACTGTCACCGGTATCGAGATGTTCAACAAGCAGCTCCAGGAGGGTCAGGCAGGCGACAACGCAGGTATTCTTCTTCGCGGTACGAAGAAGGAGGACGTGCATCGCGGCCAGGTGCTCGCAAAGACTGGTTCTGTGAAGCCACACACCGAGTTCGAGGCTGAGGTCTACATCCTCTCCAAGGACGAGGGTGGTCGCCACACCCCATTCTTCTCAGGTTACAAGCCTCAGTTCTACGTTCGTACAACCGACGTGACTGGTGAAGTGACCCTTCCAGACGGAAAGGAAATGGTTATGCCAGGTGACACCGTGACCTTCAAGGTCAAGCTCACCGCGCCTATCGCCATGGAGGAGCAGATGCGCTTTGCTATCCGCGAGGGTGGCAAGACGGTTGGTGCCGGCGTCGTGACGAAGATCACCGTCTAAGGTATCATTCTCACAACGCACATTGACTCGTATGGCAACCGCAACTAAGAAAGTATCCAAGAAGAAGGTCGCTGAGGCAGGTCCTGCCGCAGAGCCCAAGCTTCGCATCCGTGTGCGCGCCTACGAGCACAAGATTCTCGACCTTTCGGTGAAGCAGATCATGGATACGGCTAATCGCTTCGATGCGAAAATCGTCGGTCCGATCCCGCTCCCGACCGAGATCAAGCGCTGGACCGTGAACCGCTCCACGTTCGTGCACAAGGACGCACGCGAGCAGTTCGAGATGCGCATCCACAAGCGCCTCATCGACATCATGTCGCCGAACCCTAAGGTTATCGAGGCTCTCACGAACCTCAACCTTCCTTCAGGAGTCACGATTGATGTGAAGATGGCGTAAGTCAAAAGATGCAAAGCAAAGCGCCCCGAAAGGGGCGTTTTGCTTTTGTCTGTCGCTAATGATTATCTATCGATAGGAGGTGTCTCATGTTCTTGATCTATTTTTTATCTCCCCATGAAAGGTGGCGGCGATTCTGTGAAAGAAATCGTGAGTTCCAGCGGGCGCGTCGTAGATGGTTGCGGCAAACTCCTGGCACGCCAGAGGAGAGAGCTGCGGGCAGAGAACTGAGTCGAATTAGAAAGAAGCTTCACCGACTTGGGGCATCGCTCGGTATGGCAGAAGTCGCCACTGAGCTCCTGCTTCCGCGGGAGTTTCGTTCACGCGGCACGCCCCCGATTCCCAGGTGGATTCTTGCACGTTAGTTAGCAAGGGCGCCTCGGAAACGGGGCGTTTTGCTTTTATATATTTATGTGTTATTATTGACCTGAATTATTTGGAGGTCTTTAGATGAGCACGTTTTGGGTTTCTGAAGCAGTGATCAAGGAGACGGTTCGGAAATACCAACTTCCCGAACACGAGGTCAGATGCCGGTTCATTCAGATTGATGGGTACCTGAAGGACGCGACCAGGTTGAGCGATGCAACGCTCAAGAGCACGATGTGGGACTATCGCCTCCGTGGAGATCACTACCAGGCCTCACTTCTCTGGACGGTCTGGACCTGTAGAGCCTTGGGCTTCACGGAACAAGAGATGGTCGACCTGATCATCCCACTGACGGTCTACCCAGCTGATGACCTGGTTCAAAGGGTCGCGTAGTCCCTCAAGATCAACGTGCGACGCCTCGAGCAATCGGGGCGTTTTGCTTTTACCCATGCGCATGCGATAGTCGCCACAGAAGAGGAGGTGATCCATGACTGGATTCATCAAGACGCACGAGCGACTGTCAGCATTTGCGGAAGTGATCAAGCCGAGACATATCGCGGTTCCTTTCCACGCCTTCGGCAAGGCGGAGATCGACGAGAATGCAGGTCACCTCGTGAGTTTCTTCCAGGAGCAAGACGCATGGGTGCCGTTCGAAATGTCGGCCTTCAAGGAGTTTTGCACACGCTTCAGGCCGAATGGCAGTCCCATCTTCTACGGTCTTGTCGGTGACGGGTTCGATGAGGGTGATCCTACTATCCATTACGATCCGCATCTCATCCGGCTTCTCGATGATGGTCGATTGATTGTGACCGACCGATTCATCCTCCGTTGTAGCGGCATGAGTTCGGATCGGATTAGCGGTCTGACGCGAGAAATTGCAGCCTGATCCTAAGCGACGCCCCGAGCAATCGGGGCGTTTTGCTTTTCTCTTCATGTGAAATGCGATATTCTCATCCTCTGTTCTTTCGAAAGGAGGTGATATTCGTGAGCAGAAGACCAATCGGATCTCGTGTCCTGTGGGGTGAAGCTAGGAGTGCTGCACAACATCTCGATGCTGCGATGGTTCAGTTTTACCCTGATCCTACAACGTATAAAGGATTTGACGGTAAGCTAGACGATTCCAGTCTTCCCCAAAAGAAGAACTTCGCGCGTTGGAAACGTCCAAAGCGTAAGGATGGAACCCGTAAACGGGGAACTCAAGTTCGGCCTCTCGTCATTCGCGAAATCAGAAACGCGAAGGATGAGAAGGGAAGATCGGTGCGTGGGAGATTCGTCTCTCTTGCTGACTACGAGCAACGCGCTGCGAAATACCGTGAAGATGTGAAGAAATATTTTGAAGAAAACAAGAGGCGGTCGCGGAGATAGGTCCGCGACCGTAACGCCCTCGAGCAATCGAGGCGTTTTCTTTTCCATAGATACAAATTACGGTATGCTCTTCGTCTGTTCCTTGTTCTAGAAACGAGATTAGGGGAGTCGATAGTGACGAAAAAGATCAAGAAAGAATTGAGCGCCGAGGAGCGCAGAGATTGGCGGGAAAACAGTCAGAATGCAGCGCCCAAACCGCCGGTAGGGGTCCTCAAAGATCTCAAAGAGTCTAACCCTCGTGATTGAGTGCTCAGTGGCCGCCTCGCAAGGGCGGCCTCCATTTTATTCTTGCGGTATATCTAACTCTGCGTTTAAATAGATGAAGGTGCTCTTTGTGCCACACGCCGCAAACGCGGCGATTCCGCGTTTCTACGAGGGGTTTGTGTGTTTCGAAGACTGCAAATGCGAGTCGAACAACGGCTAGTCGATCTTGAGTGTGAGCATCGTGTTGTGAAGCGCTTCTCGCACGTTGCGAGACATCCGAGCGATATACAGTATCGACGCGCGTTCTGGTACTTCGTATGCAGATGCTTCGGCATCTGCCCAGAAAAAACGCTCGCAGGAGCGTAAAAGAGAATGGGCTCCGCGATTTCTCGCGGAGCCCTTCTTGGTTTGACCTATCAGTTGGTGGCTAGCGACACCCTGTGTCTCAGATGACTACATCGCGTCGAGAAGATCGTCTTCCGTGTTCCAGGCGCCGATATAGACGCGATCGAAGCCTCGAACGGCGAGAACGAACGGATCCTTGAGTGTATATTCGACGAGCACATACGCTCCGGCTGCTTCTGCCGCCCTGATCCTTCGATCGAAGCGCGCTGGCGGCTCGATGATCCAATCCTTTCGTGCCGCTGATAGGTGCAGCTGCCGCCAGCTCCAGGTGGTTCTCGGACCTTTCCGCTCCGCATAGATCCATAGGCAGAACGTTAGAATGCAGCCGATGGCGGGAGTGAGAAGGAGAGCCGCGTGTAGTTGCAGACCAGGCATCGAAAGACAGGCCAAGCCGGCAACAGTCATCGCGACGACGACGTAGAGATAGTTGTTCGAGTACTGCCGGCCGGTGTACCGCTCGATTATCCTCGGCACGAAGTAGAGTCTCGGTAGCCAGAGCAGGTAGTAGAGGGTCTGGAGCAAGGCTGGCAATCGGTCCTTGCGCTGATGTGCCTGCACGAGGTGCTTTGGAATAACCGGCACCCCTTGTGCACGCAGCTCGCTCTCAAGCTTGCTGCAGGTTCTTGCGCCCTTCTCGAAGGCGCGTACTGCATCCATCTTCATGAGAACCTCTAGTGCTATGGGGGAGAGGCACCCAATGTGCTTCTCCAGAACTCCCGTGGTAGTTGTAGCCGGAAAGCCTCGTAGAGACAAGAAGTTGCATTGCCTGAAGGCTTCGTGTAGAGTGCCCCTATCGCTACGTATCCCCTCGGGGAGACCAATGGCCGGGAAGCCCTTCGGGGACGAACGCGCTGTTGAGGCGCGCTTTATTTTTTTCATGAAATTCCTACTCGCCAAGAAAGGTCGTATGACCCAGATCTTCGATACCGATGGTCGGGTCTTTGCTGGTACCGTCCTTACGACTGCTCCGATGACCGTCACCCAGGTGAAGACGGTTGAGTCTGACGGGTATGAGGCGGTTCAGGTTGGTTTTGGCGAGAAGAAGGAGAGTCGCGTGAATAAGGCCGTCCTTGGACACACCAAGGGTAAGGGCTTCCAGACCATCAAGGAGTTCCGCACCGAAGCAGGAGACCTTGCGGTAGGTTCTGAGGTAACCGCAGACACCTTCGCTGAGGGTGATGTGGTTGAAGTCTCGGGCACCGTGAAGGGTAGGGGCTTTGCCGGAGTGGTGAAGCGCCATGGTTTCCATGGTGGTCGTCGCTCGCATGGTCAGAAGCACTCTGAGCGTGAGCCAGGATCGATTGGTGGCGGTGGTCGTGCCGGTGGTCGCGTCGCTAAGGGTATGCGCATGGGTGGCCGCATGGGTGGTAACCGCATCACGGTAACCAACCTCAAGGTGCTCAAGGTCGATGCAGCTCGCGGCGAGATCATCATCTCAGGAGCCGTTCCTGGCGCTCCTGGTTCACTCGTCGAGATCGTCTCGAAATAAATTTACGTACTATGGCACCAGCTAAGAAAACCGTCGCAAAGAAGGCCGCTCCTAAGAAGGCAGTTGCTGCAAAGGCAACAGCTCCTAAGAAGGCAGTTGCATCTGAAGCGAATATTTACACCATGGCAGGGGGAGAGGCGGGTACTATCGCACTTCCTGCGGAGCTTTTCGCACAGCCTTGGAAGGCAGATCTCGTGCACCAGGTAGTTATCGGTATGCAGGCAAACGCACGCCCAACGGTCGCGAACACCAAGTTCCGCGGCGAAGTTGCTGGTGGTGGTAAGAAGCCATGGAAGCAGAAGGGTACTGGTCGCGCACGACACGGCTCTAACCGCTCTCCTATCTGGAAGGGAGGTGGTGTGACCCATGGTCCTCGCGCAGAGCGCGTCTACGCCGTGAAGATCAACCGCAAGATGCGTGCCGCAGCGCTTGCCTCTGTGCTCTCACGCAAGTGGGCAGATGGTCAGATTGTCTTCGTTGATTCTCTCGCGTTCACCACCCCAAAGACCAAGGACGCGAAGGCAGCACTCGTTGCGTTTGCAAACGCTGCAGGGGTGCCTGAGCTCGTCTCAAAGCGTAAGAACGCAGCGGTGGTTGCCTTTGCGAGGAAGGACGTGAACGCCGAGAAGTCCTTCCGCAACATGGGTAACCTCACTACTGAGGAGGTGCGCAACCTAAACCCGGTCGACCTCATGAACAAGCGGTACCTCATTATCGAGAACCCGAAGGAGGCGCTTCCACAGCTCGCCGCTAAGTTCGCTAAGTAATACGCGTATGGCACTCTTTTCATCCGACACCAAGAAGAAGACCGCAAAGGTACCCGCAGTACGTCGTGGCATGCTGCATCCTGAAGACGGTCGCATCGCAAACGTACTCAAGAACCCCTGGTTCTCTGAGAAGGCACTTATCGGCACCGAGAACGGCGTCTATGTGTTCGAGGTTCCTCCTGCAGTCACCAAGCACGATGTGATGAACGCAATCGAGAAGACCTACAAGGTTAATCCCGTAAAGGTAAACATCGTGAATCTTCCTGCAAAGAAGAAGTCGCTTCGCACCAAGCGTGGTGTAGGTACCCGCGCTCGTCGCCACAAGGCCTACGTGTACCTCAAGAAGGGTGACACCATTGCGTTCACCTAAGCCCTCGACCTATGAAATCATTTAAGCCAACCAGCAAGAGCCGTCGCCAGATGACCGTTGTCACGTACAAGGGTGTACTTTCAGGCGACAAGCCGATGAAGAGCCTTCTCGCGTCGAAAAAGAATCGCGCAGGACGCAACAACGCAGGACGCATCACCACCCGCCATCAGGGAGGTGGCCACAAGCGTCGTCTTCGCGTTGTCGACTTTAAGTACGACAAGAAGGATATTCCTGCTCGCATTGAGACCGTTGAGTACGATCCGTACCGAACCGCGTTCATCGCTCGTGCTTTGTTTGCTGACGGCGAGCGCCGCTACGTGGTCGCTCCGAAGGACACCAAGGTAGGTGACACCTTCATTGTTTCTGAGAAGGCGCCCGTAACTGCAGGTAACCGCCTTCCGCTTGGAAAGATTCCTTCAGGAACCTTTGTGTACAACGTTGAGATTCAGCCAGGAGCAGGAGCACGTATCGCTCGTTCCGCTGGTATCTACGCTGAGATCGTGGCGCATGACGCAGGCTATGCGCAGATCAAGATGCCTTCGACTGAGATCCGTAAGATTTCTGATCTCGCTTGGGCATCAGTTGGTGCGGTAGGTAACGAAGAGAAGCGCCTTGAGGTGTACGGAAAGGCCGGAAAGAGCCGCTGGAAGGGTATTCGTCCAACCGTTCGCGGTACTGCCATGAACCCGGTTGATCACCCACACGGAGGTGGTGAAGGAAAGCAGGGACGCGGTCTCCGTCGTGCCAAGAGTATGTGGGGCAAGCCAACCGGCAAGGGACAGAAGACCCGTACGCCGAAGAAGTACTCCAACAAGTTCATCGTCTCTCGTCGAAAGGTCGGCAAGAAGCGAGGATAAGAAAAGCGCCCCTCGGGGCGTTTTTCTTTTACGGATCAGCTGTATATAGTTACCTCGGGCGTCAATCAACCATGGAGACCAACGCTATGTACCAGGCGCATGTAAAGGAGCTCGAGCGCCTTGGTGCGCTCTACGTTACGTACGATCCTGCGCTGCGCAAGATCGTAGCGGAGGCCATGAAGAACTGGGATGCGTTCTGTGAGCTCCCTGACGAGCAAAAGGTTCTTTTCAGCTACACTCCCGACCATAAGGTCAGCGGAAACGGCTACGAGCTGAAACGCGAAGGCGGTATCGACTTCAAAGAAAACTGCCATCTGCGTATGGATGCGCGCGACGAACTGCTGCGCGGTTCTGCGCTTGCACATCCTACGCTCGGACCGGCATTCGTTGAGTCCGCGCTTGCTGTCAACGAGCGCATGACTGAGGTCGCGCGTGACTTCTCGCGGCTCGTCGAGCAGGAATATGGTCTCGAAGGCTTCGAGGACGATGTGATGCGGATGCAGTCCAGGTGGCTGTTTCGTTTCCTGCATTACTTCCCGGTCCAAACGGAAGGGCAGGAGATCGCTGCACCACATGTCGACAAGGGCGGCTTCACGCTGCATCTCTACGAGAGCGATCCTGGCGTCGAGTACTACGACTATAAGACGAGGGCCTGGGAGGAACTTCCGCTTGCACACGACCAGACGGTCATGTTCCCGGGCATGTTGTTTCAGCATCAATCCCGTTGCAGGCTTCGCGAGTTGGCTCATCTGTTCATGGCAACGAAGAATACG
>ERZ1292623.157-Hain-H51-01um-R1-157-length-75301-cov-23_pt1 | contig 75301 bp, 117 predicted proteins | sample MGYA00564398_ERZ1292623 | MGnify/ENA primary metagenome ERZ1292623 (study PRJEB36523, sample SAMEA6512633) | groundwater metagenome | collected 2019-01-07 | study: AquaDiva: Metagenomics assemblies of 32 groundwater samples
CCCCCCCCCCCCCCCCCCCCCCCCCCCCCCCCCCCCCCCCCCCCCCCCCCCGTCCTTGCTGACTTCCGCGCCCTACAGGCGCGCCTTCGCCGCGTCCGCGTGTGCTGCGGCGACTGGACGCGCGTCCTCGGTGACAGCGTGACGTGGCGCCACGGAGTGACCGGCGTGTTCCTCGATCCACCCTACGACGACTGCGCGTGGTCGTACGCGACCGGAGACGCGAGTGTCAACACGGCGGTGCGCCAATGGGCCATCGAGCACGGCGAGCACCCGATGCTCAAGATCGCGCTCTGCGGGTACGAGGGCCAGCACGACATGCCGGCCCCGTGGCAGTGCGTGCCGTGGAAGGCGCGCGGTGGCTACGGCTCGCAGCGGCGCGACGGCACGAACGAGAACGCGGCGCGCGAGAGGATCTGGTTCTCGCCGGGGTGCGCCTCGGCGCGGCGACAGGCCGAACTGTTCGGGACCGGAGCATGAGGGGCCGAATCCGCACGATCAAGCCCGAGGCGTTCAAGGACGCCGACCTCTGGGACATCGGCGTCGAGTTCGCCGTGCCGTCCCTGCAGGCCTTCGCCGGGCTCTGGTGCTACGCCGACCGCGAGGGACGCTTCGAGTGGAAGCCACGCGAACTCAAGGCCGACATCCTCCCGTACTGGGACGGAGACTTTTCACGCGTGCTCGACGCGTTCGTCACGCGTGGTCTTGTCGTGAGGTACGCGCGGGGGGGGCGCGACTACGGGTGGATTCGGAGCTTCACGCGCCACCAGGTCATCAACAACCGCGAGGAGCCGAGTCGAATCCCGATGCCAGAACAAATCGAACCATTGCAAGGCATTGACGCGTGCACCACGCGTGCACCACGCGACGGGCACGCCGGCAAAGCGGAAGGGAAGGGAAGGGAAGGGAAGGGAGAGAGTCCGGACGCGCGCGCGATCCCTGCGGGGACCCCAGACCCGGAGCCCGGCACCACGCCGGCCGAAATGCAGACCTTGGCGCCCAAGAGCAGCGAGCTCGCGGGCGGGGTCGATGCTGTCGGCCAGGTGGTGCGCGAGTTGGAGGCCGTGGGGGAAGTCTCGCCGGGCGCGCTCGAAGTCACCGAAGTCACGCTCCAGGGCATCCGCAGACACCTCGCCAGGGATGGGTTGGCGAAGTGCCTGAAAGCCTGCTGGGGGCAATGCGACCCGGGCCGCCGTGCAAGGGGGTGGACCGGGGCGTCGAAGGTTTTCGACCGGCCTGCGTGGTTCGACGAGATGGCGGCGCTCGTCCTGGAGGCCGAAGGGGCTGGCGCAGCGTGGCTCAGGGACGCCCGTGAGCATCGGGGCCTGGCGTCGCCAAGGCAGGAGCCGAAGCGCAGCCCGCGTGCGGTTTGCGGGGTCTGTCGCGAGCGGTACGTCTGCAGTTGCGGCAAGGGGCAGGCGCTCGGGGACGACGCGGCGAAGGCCGTGGGCGCGTTCCTGGGGCGCGACGTTGACCCTGGAAGCGGAGGCAACGCATGAGCGTCGGGATGATGGACGAACTTCGTGCACTTGAGCGTCGGCTGGCCAGCGGGATCGCTATGGTGCGCGGGGTCATCGCGGAGCGCGAGGCCGCATCGGACGAGCCGACCACGGGCGGCGGAATCGGACCAAACGGGATCGTCGCGGTGGTGGCCGCGCACTTCGGTGTGGCCGCGGCGGAGATCGCGGGTCCACGCCGGCGCGAGGGGGTCATCCCCGCGCGGCACGTGGCGATGTACCTCGTCCGGGCGCTGACACCGCTGTCGCTGCCGGCGATCGGCCGCGTGTTCGGGCACCGGCATCACACGACCGTCCTCGCGGCGTGCCAGAAGGTCGAGCGGACCCCCGCGCTCAAGGCCGCCGCGGCGGAGATCGCCCTGGAGATGGGGGTGGCGCTGTGACCCTGCGCCGAGAGACGCACGAGCGCTCTGCGCCGTGCGCCGACTGCGGGGGCCGGAACGCCCACGCGTACGTGATCGTCGCCGGGCGGGTCGTGTGCTCGAAGTGCTGGCTGGACGGGCCGCCGATGCGGGTCATTGCGGTGATGTGCGCGGCGGAGACGGCCGGGCTCGACGCGGAGGATGCGGATGCGGGCTGACGCCTCGAGCGTCCTCCCGCACCCGCAGGATCCCACCAATGGCCCGCACATGGCGCAGACGCGTCCGACCCGGCTGGAACCCACCGCCGAAATATGCGGTCGCGCCGGCACCCGTGCATCAGGTCCGCACCGAGTGCCCGCTGCACCCCGAGAAGCGCGCGCATGCGTCGCGGAACCAGGCGTGGAAGGCGGCGGCCACTCGGATCGCGGACGCGACCCTGAGCATCTACCAGTGCCCCGGCTGCAGCCGGTTCCACCTGACGAGCACGGCGAAGGTCGCGCCCCGGTAGCCCGAGTCCGTCCGCGCAGTCACGGTCGGTGCATGGTCGGTGGTTCGCGAGCGCTTACCAACCACGGATCGGCCGAATGAGCCGGCCGCGTGGAGACCTGCGCGGCGATGCAACGGTGGCAGCCGAGTTCTGGCCGCGAGTCAGAAAGACCCACTGGTGTTGGCAATGGGTCGGCCCCCGCAGTCACGGGGCGGTCGGATATGGACTCATACAGGTTCGCGGGAACACCGGCGCGCATCGCGTTGCCTACGCGATGACGAATGGCGCGATCCCTGCCGGGCTTGTGCTTCGCCATCGGTGCGACAACCCGTCCTGCGTCAGACCCAGCCATCTCATTCTCGGCACGACGAGGGATAACAACCAGGATTGTCGGGACAGGCGCCCGGCTCCGCGGAGGGGCCGCGCCCCAGTAGTCAACCTTACGGTTGGGTATGCGGCCGCGGTAGCGGGGATGACCACGGATGGAATTCTTGACGCCTTGGCCAGCGGCCGCCTGCCAGCCTCAACAGACGACGATGGCGTTGCGCTGATCGATCGCCGGTGCGTTGAGGCGCTGCGAATCCTCGGAGGTGATGCTTGACGCACCGCTCATCGTCGCCTGACCGCATCACCATCCCGCTCCCCGTCCACCTCGGCCGCCACCGGCGCCCCGCGCCCGACTGGCTGCCCGATGGCTGGCCCCCGCGGGCCCGGCGCCATCGTCAGCGCCCCGTCTGGGTCCAGGTCGCATGGCCCTGGCGGAGCCCGCCCCCGAAGCCCAGCAACGCAGCGCATCGCGCCCCGCGTCCGCGCTTCCACGCGACCCTCCTCGACCTCGCCATCCTCGCCGCCCTCTTCACCCCGCACTCCCCAGAAGACCTCGCCGGCATCGTCCGCAACGACTTCGGCGCCGTCACCGACCGCTCGCTCCGCCGAGCCGTCAGCCGTCTCGTCCGCGCCGGGAAGGTCATCCGCCTCGGCGGTGGCAACCGTAACGAGTACGTTCGCGCTGGCACCATCTACACCCGCAACGGCTACGAGGCCGAAGGCGGCATGTGGTCCCTCTCGCGTCGCCGTCCGTCCGCGCGGTCATCCTCGGCCTCGTGCTCGAACTCCTGACCGTCGGCGACGTCGCGACCATCCTCGGCATCTCCGCCGCGATGGTCCGAAAGCTCGTCGCCGCGGGCTCGCTCTCGCCGGTCGCCATCACCCCGGGGAAGATGGCCCTCTTCGAGCGGGTGGATGTCGAGCGGGCCAAGGCGAAGCGAGCGAGGCTGAGGGCACTGCGGGCGCTGCGACTCGTCGCTCGTCGGTTCGGTTCCGGATCCCCTTCGTTGGTCGTCGGTGCCGAGACATCCAGATCGGAAGCACAGGGGTCTGACAACGCTTTCAGTGACTCGTGCGGATCGATTGGGGAAGCCGGTGATCGGAATTCTTCAAATGGCGGTTTGGGTCGTGAGGCGGACTACGCCCCAGGGTTGGCGATCGTGCACCGGTCTTCGCAGTCCGAGTCGGCCTCACAGGAGGAAGGTTGAGGCATGTCTGAGAGGATCCCAGGAACCGGTCGATTCGCCCCTGGCGCGAGTGGAAACCCCGGCGGCAGGCCGAAGGAGATCGCCGAGGCGATGAAGCTCGCCCGCGAGAACCTCGTCGAGGCGATCAAGGTGTTCGTCGACCTGATGGTCAACGGCAAGACCGAGAAGATCAAGATGGAGGCGGCCCGCGAGATCGCGGATCGCGTGATGGGCAAGACGACCGCCACGGTGCGCCTGCAGGATGACCCGGACGCTCCGGCTGGGACCGGCATGGCGAGCGCGTTCCGCGAGGCGCTGATGGCCGTGTTCGAGCGACAGAATGGGTCCACGGGCGGGAGCGGCGGTGCATGAGGAGTCCATCGTCGAGCGCGCCGTCCGGGAGCTTGGCGTCGATGCGATGCTCGCCCTGGCCCGGGGGATGGGAGTCCCCGAGGACGAACTCAGATTCGACTGGTCGATTTGGGGCCGGCCGAGTCAATTCGCCCCACCCGACGACGAGTACTCGACGCTCGTCTACCTGTCTGGGCGCGGCGGCGGGAAGACGCGCAGCGCCGTCGAGATCGTCCGCGAGCGGATAGAGCGCGGTCTCGCGCGCAAGGTCGGACTCGTGGCGCGGACCGCGGCGGACGCGCGCGACACGATGGTGAAGGGTGTCTCTGGATTCCTGGAGAAGTGCCCGCCGTGGAACCGCCCGCTCTACGAACCGTCGAAGCGCCTGCTCACGTGGCAGAACGGTGCGACCGCTCTGCTCTTCTCGGCTGACGAGCCCGACCAGCTCCGCGGACCCGGCTTCGACCTGATCTGGTGCGACGAACTCGCGCACTGGAAGCGCTTGGCCGAGACGTGGGCGAACGTCGAGATGGTGCTCCGCGAGGGGCGCGACCCGAAGCTCCTGATCACCACGACGCCGCTCCCGCTCGAGCTGCTCAAGCAGATCATCGCGGAGCCCGGGACGGTGACGCGGCGGTGGTCCACCTTCGACAACGCGTCGAACCTCGCCCGGGTCTTCCTCGACAAGATGCGACGGAAGTACGCCGGGACGCGGCTCGGCCGACAGGAACTCGAGGGGGAGATCTTGGAGGACGTGCTCGGCGCGCTCTGGACCCGGGCGCTCATCGAGCACGGGCGCATCTCGGATGAAGCGTTCGACATCCAGTCGCTCGACTACGTAGCCGTGGCGGTCGACCCCGCGACCGCGGACGACCAGGTGGAGGCGCTATTAGTGGAGGCCGGCGGGAAGGGCGGGAAGAAGGCCAGAACCACCAAAGATCGGAACGAGGCCGGGATCGTCGTGACGGGACGGCAGGGCGACGCGTTCTTTGTGCTCGATGACCGATCGGTGAACGCCGGCCCGGATGCGTGGGCGCGCGTCGTGCTCGAGACGTACCGCGACTGGAGGGCCGACGAGATCGTGGTCGAGAGCAACGCGGGGCACGGGCTCCTGACGTCGCTGCTCCGCGGCGCGCACCGGGCCGAGACGGACGCCAGGGCGCGCATGGACTCGCCGCTCGGTTCGCTGGCGGCGCCCAGGGTGAGACTCGTCAACGCGGCCCGAGGCAAGCGCGCGCGCGCGGAGCCGGTAGTCGCGCTCTTCGAGCAGGGGTGCGTGCATTTCGTCGGCTCATTCCCGAAGCTCGAGGATCAGTTGTGCTCGTGGGTGCCCGGCGACGACAGCCCGGACCGCCTCGACGCGCTGGTCTGGGGCATCACCGCCCTCGACGAGCGTACCGTCTCGCGCACGCCCGCGGCCGAGTTCAAGCCGATCGCGCGGACCGCGCCGCCTCTGCCCGAGGGCCCCGCGGAGGCTACCGCAGCCGCAGAGGCGGCCCGCTTCCGCAAGTGGATGGCCGGTTGAGCAGTAGATCGGTAGCGCTATTGATCAACTGACCAACTGCTCAACTACGCTGCCCGACGATGGTGAGTCCGCCCACGCGCGGAACCTCGGGGCATGATGAGCGACAACGCAAAGACCATGAGCATCTTCGAGGCCGCGACCGCGCTCGGCCTCCCGCTGAGCGACCTCTGCGCCGTGTGCGACGAGGGGCTGATTGCGTACACAAAAAACGAGGTCGGTCACCACGTCTTCGACCAGAAGACGGTTGCCGCGCTCGCGAAGAGGCCGGTCGATTGTGACCGGATCGTCGCCGCCGCCCGCGCCGCGATCGAGAAGCGCGCAGAGGATGCCGGGCAGGCGAACCCCGCGCCGTCCGAGCCAGACCCCGACCACCTCGGCTGAGAGCGGCGTCAGCGACTCGACATGGCGCGCATCCGCGGCACCGCAGGTCAAGGCGAGCTCTTCGAGCGTCGCTGGCTCCAGCGCGTGGGGCCGCTGCCCGACAGCCCGACTGGGCGCCGTCGCACCCTGACCCTGTTCCTCGACCCAACCGATGTCGCGGAGATCGAGACGCAGCGCCGAGCGCTGCTCGTCGAGGTCGAGGCGGCATGGGCCCGCGCGCTCGCCGCGCAGTGGGACGCCGGGCTCGCGCTGGTCGGCCTGTTCGATGCGCTCGGTAGCCTGCGACAGCGCGGGTTCTGGCGCAAGCGCGCGCCGCCGCGGCTGCGGGTCGTCGGCGAGCGGCGATGGCGACACGGGGAATACGGACGGTACCTCGGGGCCGCCGTCCGCAAAGAGGCGCTGACGCCCGAGGACGAGGCGCTGCTCGAGTCGGTCGAGCGGCCGAGGACGCGGCTCGACTGCATGCCCGGCGGGATGAACGCCGCGCGGCCGTGCCCGTTCCTGTCATGCCGGTACCACCTCGGAGTCGAGATCGCCCACAACGCGGACACCGGGGAGCCGCAGTGGATGCGGCACATGCTCGAGTGGGAGGAAGACGGCGGGCCGAGCTGTGCCCTCGACGTCGCCGACCAGGGCGCCCGGATGCCGACCGAGGTCGGGGTGATCACGGGGATGACGAAGCAGGGCGCGGTGTTCGTGGTCAAGCGCGCGCTGGCTGCCCTGGACGATGCCGCGCAAGACGCCGGGATCGAGCCACAGGATTTGCTGCGCGGCATCGATGCGATGCGCGAGGAGGCTGCGATGGATCGGAGTGCGGTGCTGTGAGCGCGGAGATGGTCACCCCGGACCGCACGCCCGCGCCGACGATGCGCCGGCAACTGGCCGACCTCGGCGAGCAGCCGTTTCTCTTGCGCATCATCGGGGCGTCGTCTGAGGTCGAGGACGCGAAGCGCCTCGTCATGGCCGGCTCGCAGCCGCGCCCACGGCTCGAGCGGCAACGGGTCTTCATGCGCTTGGGCGAAGAGGGGCTGATCGGCATCATGTCCGTGGTCGGCGACGGCCGCGACGGTTTCTCGGTCCAGGCGATCGTCTGGATGTGCGACATCGACCTGGAGCGCAAGGGCTACACGATCACGCACAAGGACCCGATCTGCGTCGCCGACACGATGGTTCTGGCCCTGGCGAACATCGAGTCGCAGGGGATCGACGTGCTTGCCGAGATCCGGCGCCGCCGCGCCGAGGCCAAGCGCGCCCCGCAGTCCCCGCCCCCGCCGTAGGCACACGCTGCCCTCATGGCCGACGGGACCGACGTGGGATCAGTGCGCGAGGTCGCGATCCGCGGCGACAACGGCCAGGTTGTGGCCAAGGCGCTCTTCCTCAACCGCGACCGCATCGCCGACCCCCAGGCCAAGCCGCCCGAGGAACTGCAGCCACAGTTCTCCACGCTCGACATCCTCGAGCCCCCCTGCAACCCGACGTTGCTCGTGTTCTTCTTCCGCAACTCCGCCTCGCTGCGGAAATGCATCGACGCGATGGTCGCGAACGTGGAGAGCCCTGGGTTCGTCCTCGAGCCCACGATCGACCTCGCCGACGATGATGCGCTGGCCGAGGCGCTGTGGCTCGAGGACAAGCGGGTCGCCGAGGCGAAGGCGCCCGCGGCCGGTCCGCGGCCCCGCATCGCATGGCCGGACTCGGAGCGCGTCGCTGAGCGTCGCGAGGCTCTGCGCCTGCTCATGCGCGAGGAGCGCGCCGAGACGATGGCGTTCTTTGAGCGCTGCACCCAGCAGGGCGGGCTGCGCGGCCTGCGCCGCAAGACCCGCACCGACATGGAGACGTTCGGGTGGGGGGACTGGGAGGTGCTGCGCAATCGCGATGGGCGCGGCGAGGTCTCGGAGTTCTCGCACATCCGGTCGTTTTCGATCCGCATGCTCCCGCTCGATGCGCAGGTGGTCGAGGTCAACCACCGCCAGCGCACGAGCCCCCTCGGGTCCGAGGTCGTCAAGGCGGGGCGACGCTTCCACCGCTTCGTCCAGATCATGCCGGGCACCATCGGCAAGCCGTCGTACTTCCGCGAGTATGGCGACCCGCGCACCATCTCCGCGCAGGACGGGCGCTGTTACCACTCCGAGCACAACCCGGACAAGCCACCGCTCCCCGATGGGCACACCCTCGCGAACGAGGTGCTTCATTGGAGCCTCTACGACCCGATCTCGCCCTACGGGATGCCGCGCTGGTTCGGCGCGCTCCTGCAGATCGCGACGAGCCGCGAGGCGACCGAACGCGACTATGCCGTGCTGCTCAACGGCGGCCTACCCGACGTGATCGTGATCGCCGAGGGCGCCGCGATCCCGGAGTCATTCTCGAAGGAGATCGCGTCCTGGTTCCAGAGCAACACGCGCGGCACCCAGAACGCAGGGCGCGTCGCGTGCCTCTCGCTGCCAGCGTCCGAGATCCCCGGGATGCCGCCGCCCAAGGCGCACATCGAGACCCCGGCCAAGGCCGCGCTCTCGGCGGGCGATCTGCTCAAGCTCCAGGCCGCGTACGACAACACGGCGCGCGAGCAGTTCCGCCTCGGGCCCACGCTCGCCGGCCAGCAGGTCGGATCGAACCGGGCCACGGCGGACGCGGAGCAGGAGGTCGCCGAGACGCAGGTCTTTCAGCCCGAGCGCGACGACGTGGACGAGATGATCAACCGCATCTTGCTCGACATGGGCGTGCGGTTCTGGAGGTTCCGATCGCTCGCGCCGAAAACGAAGCGCCCGCTCGACGTCAGCAAGATCGTGCACGAGTTGATCGATGGCCTCTCGATCAACGACCTGCGCCGCCTCGGCTCGGAACTGCTCGGCGTGAAGCTCGAGCCCATCCCCGAGGAGTGGGCGCGCGTGCCGCTGGCCAAGCTCAAGACCGCGGACCCGTCGGCGGCGGACGCGGGCCCGGAGCAGAAGGCCGCCGAGCTGATCGCGACGCGTGACGCGTTCCGCCGGGCCGCCCAGGACGCCGAGGCCGCACGCTTCACCGCGGGGGACGATGACGCGTCCGAGCGTCTGACGGGCAGTGAGATGGACGACCTACTCGGACCGTCGGCCGTGCAGGCGCCGGCGCCGTGACGCTCATCCTCCGCGCCGCCGAGGCCGCAGACGATCTCGCCGCGTGGGTGCTCGGGCAGCGCATCGCCAAGCGCGAGCTCGACCCGCTGGCCCCGGGGGACTTCGTCGGCCTCGCGCAGCGACTCGGAGAGCGCCTCTGGCGCGTCGCGCGGCCGGTCGAGGAACAGGCGCTTGCCGCGGCGCTGCGCGACATCGTGGGTGCGGACTGGACGGCTACGAGCGGTCTCGGTCGTCGGCTCGACGACCTCGCGCGCACGCTCGACGAGGCGACCCCGGCGATCGCCGACGGCGTGGTGTCTGCGCTCGGAGAGGCCGGACCGAAGATCGCCGCGGCAACCCGACGGAGCGCCGCGCTGTCGCTCAAAGAGCGCGTCGCGGCCGGCATGACTGACGCCGACGAGCGTGTGCTTTCGCATCTGTGGGAGTCGCAGGGTCACTTCGTCACGAACGCGCGGGGCGAGCGCGTCCTGTTCGCCACCGCGCGGGCCCGCGACATCGTGTCGGAGGGGCTGGAGGCCGGGCTGTCGAACGCCGAGATCGGCAAGTCGCTCGAGGTCGGGCTCCGCGACATCCTCGTCGGACGCAGCCCCGCCTACTACGACACCGTGGCCAGCGTGTTTGCGAATCGCTCACGCACGTTCGCCGCGCTGGGCGTGTTCGAGGAGGCGGGCGTGCTGCGCTACCGGTGGCACTCCGTGATGGACAAGCGCACGTCGGTGCAATGCCGCTTCATGCACGGGCGCGTATTCACCGTGAAAACGGCACTGCAGCGCATGCGCGACGTCGAGTCGGACCCGGACCCGGACGCCGTCAAGCGGATCCTGCGGTGGCCGCGCCTCGGGAAGGCGACCGACGATCGGACGTTCGACTACGAGGTGGGCGGTGGTGAGCGTTCGCGCCTCCGCAAGGGCGCCGAGGCGCTCTACTACACGGACGCGGACGGACGGCGCCAACTGCTCGCGCGAGTGGACCGCGACAAGGACGGGACGCCGCGCTTCGCCAACAAGGCGAGCCTCGCGGATCTCGAGGTGGCCGGGATCTCCCTGCCCCCAAGTCACGGAAGATGTCGGAGTGTCGTGCGACCAGAGCGCTGACCCAGTCCGAACGCGCACCCACGCTCGACACTGAGAGCATGGCGCACCAGATCGCTCACGTGGTCGTGGCACTCGCCGAGGTCTACGGCTGGCACCGGGAGGGCAACAAGCTGCTCGCCCGCGACAACGAGCGGGTGCACATCGTCAACGTCGCTCATTTCGTGCGCCTGATCGGGTGGGAGCGCGCCTCGTTCCTCCTCAGCCTGCGCGGGCCCGCGAGCTACGGGAAGATCGGGAACCGACCCTTCATCGACCTGCCCTGCGCGTGAGCGCGTCCGCCCCCGCATGCAGCCTCAACGCATGCCGAACCTCCACCCGCAATACGGGCCACCGCCCAGCAAGCTCGCCCTCGCGCTCCACGGCGAGGAGTGCAAGAAGGCGCTCAAGAACATCAACGCGGGCCGCATCCGCACCGACGGCGCGACCGGTTTTGCCGTCGGCTCCGGCCTGGTCGGGAATCGGCTGTGGCGCCGGCGCGTGGGTGCGCTCGCACGGTCGCGGCGCCTGTGCTGGGAGCCGAAGTGGGCGAAGTAATCGCCCCCGTCGAGTGCAAGACGGTCGAGGAGGCCGGCGCTGCGCTGGTCGCCCTCGGATGCACGTGGGACGGGACGACGCAGTTGTGGACGACGCCGGTCGGACGCTGCGCCGTCGCGCTCGAGTTGGTGCAGGAGGCCGTGCCGTGCATGGTCGGCCCGCTCGACGGCGGTGGCGTGCTGGTCTGGCTCAGTGATGAGCAGATCGCGGCGCGGCACGCGGCGAAGGCCGAGGTCCCACAGACGACGCGAAGGGAGGCTCCATGAGCGGCGATGTACAGGCCCAGCGCGAGGCCGCGCTCGACGCGCTGATGTCGTTTCTTGACGACGTGGATCCTGCGCGGCGACTCGCCGCGGCGAGCGCGATCCTGATCGCGCACGGTCCGCCTGACGCTGACGAATCTGAGCCCGTCGATCTGGACTTCGACGACGGGATCGAGCACGTCAGCAAGGCCACGGCGCAGGATGCACTCGCGGCCCATGTGTATTGCGCGGGTGCGAGGATCGTTGCCTTCGGCGATGTTGACGCCGGCTCCGTTGTGGCCAGTGGATCTCGCGAAGCGGGATGGCGCGACGCGGATGTGGATCGGTTCCAGCTCGATTGCGACGGGTTCGCCGAGTTCCACCGCCGTGGCACCCGACATGGCGCCGACCAGTTCCGCGGTCGCAACATCACGCTCGCGATCCTGAGCCCTGACACGCCGGGGCCGGTCGTCGATGTGATCTGCCTCTGCGTCGCCGTGACCCCGGGCGGGCGCGTGCTGGTGGTCGATCGGTGAAGCGTCTCTGGTGCCTCCTCGCTGGCCATCGATGGGCCGCCCACGTGCGCGAGTACCTCGGCGCGGGATGTTCGGCGCGCCAGTACGAATGGGACGAGTGCGAGCGCCGCGGGAGGACGCGGCCGTGAGCCGGCACTACACGGTCAAGCGCTGCGCCGGGTGCGGGGCCATCGACCCGACCGACGACCGCTGCGGCAGCCCGACGTGGGGCACATCCTGGCGCCCGCTGCACACGCTCCTGACGCTGTGCACCGAGTGCGGGGCGAAGGGGGAGGACGAGCTGCGCCTGCCCTGCCTGCGGGCCGCCCAGCGCGAGGAGCCGCGCGGGCAGACGCCGGAGGCCGACCGCGAGGCCACGGCGCGCTATCACGGCTTCTACGACCGGCGCTCCGGGCAGGGCGACTGGGACGGGCTCATGCGGGCGATCGGACTCGGGGCGTGACCACGCTCCGCTTCACCGTCCCGATCCCTGCGGTCGGCAAGGGTCGCCCGCGCGTAGTCGGCCACGGCGGTAAGGTCCACGCCTTCACGCCCGAGAAGACGCGCACCTTCGAGCGCATCGTCGCGTTGCACGCCCGAGTGGCGGTGTCGCGCATGGCGAACTGGCCGAAGGACGCCCACTACCACCTCTCGGTGCGTGTGCACGCCGACTCGGTGGACGTCGAAGTGATCCCGCTGACGAAGATCAAGCGGGCCACGCGGTTCGACCTGGACAACGTCGCGAAGGCCGTTGCCGACGCGCTCAACACGATCGCCTACGCCGACGACCGCGCGATCGTAGAACTGCTCATCACCGACGAGGGCAAGGACTGATGCGTCCCGTCCTCCTGCTCGCGGCGCTCGTGTGCGTGTTGGGCGTCGCGCTCGTGCTCGTCGGGGCGGCCCGAGCGCCCGCACAGACATCAAGCGAAACTTCAGTTTCGTTGGCGAACGAAAATCGCCAACACCACGAGCCAGACCCACAGCCGCCCGGATGGCGCGCTCTACCGCCCGCCCTCGTCGCCCGCCTGCGCTGCCCCGATCCGGTCTGCGACCCGCCCCCGGCGCCCCCGCCCGAGTGCGACGCCGCGAAGGCTCAGGAGCGGTACGAGGACGCACCCGAGGGCTCGCAATACATGCTCGAGCACCAGGTGCGTATCTGTCTCGACGGCCAGTGGTCGCCCTGGATCGGCATCGGCGACGACACGGACGAGGAAGAAACCTCGGAGCCATCCTCCGCGTTCGACGACCACGTGCCCTGGACGCCGATCGTCGAGTTCGTGATCGAGCGGTTCGCGCCGTGACGCGGGGAACCTTCGCCGCCGGCCCAGACTGGGAGATCCGCCAGGGCGATGCGCTGGCTCTTCTCGATGGACTCGACGACGGAAGCGTCGACCTCGTGGTCACCGACCCGCCGTACTCCAGCGGCGGCATGTTTCGCGGCGACCGCGCCAAGAGCACGAACGAGAAGTACGTAGGAACCAACGTCGCGATCAGGGACGCTCGGGCCAACTTCGACGGCGACAATCGAGACCAGCGCTCGTTCTTGATGTGGTTGCGACTGGCGCCAATTGCCCACGATGACCGACGCGCTGCAGGTCGGTGGCTGGGTGTGGCGGGGCGTGGCCGGGTGGGACAAGACAGAAGGCGTGCGACCTCAACTCGGACGGTACCGCCAACAACTCGAGTTCGTGGTCTGGGGTTCAAACGGCCCGTTGCCGCCAGGTGACCGGGTGGCGCCGGGCGTGTACCGCGCGTCCCGCGACCGCGAGAGCCGAGAGCATGCGACTGGCAAGCCGGTCGGCGTCATGCAGTGGCTGCTTTCGATTGCCCCCCCCGTGCGTTTGTGCTGGATCCGTTCACGGGGAGCGGCTCGACGGGCGTCGCGGCGCTGCGCCTCGGCCATCGGTTCGTGGGCTTCGAGCTTTCGCCCGAGATCTTCCGCATCGCTCAGGGTCGCCTCGAGGCCGAGCGAGGAGCACTCGCCCGGGATGGGCACCAGATGCAGATCGCTGGCGTGAGCGCACCAATCGAGGAGGACATTCCATGAAGTACCTCAACAAGACGTTCACCGTGGGCGGTCACTCGAAGGCCTACGCCGACAACTACGACGCGGCGTTCGGGAGGGCGAAGAAGAAGCCGCCCCGGGCGCGCGCAACCTCGACGACCACAACGCGTCGCACCCCGAAGAACAAGCCCGCCCCCTAGCAGTCCGACCCCGCCTCGCGCCTCCACGCTTGCATCGTGGCTGGCCAGATCATCATCCGCGACAACCGACCATTCATGCGCTGGGCGCGCGTCGTGCTCGCGCAGGACGGCCCGCGCGGGCAGGCGCAGATCTACGCGCTCGCCGTGAAGTGCGCCGAGGCTGCCGAGCTTTCCCTGCTCGGTGAGCGCTACCGCGAGACGCACACGCACGAGGACGCCGAGCGGGAGTTTCTCCGCCGTCGGACCATCGTCGAGGACGTCGCGACCGAGCTGTCGGGCGACCTCAAGTGGACCTTCGACCGCGCGCTCGAGTACGCGGCTCAGGTGCTCCGCGAGAAGCTCGACGGGGCGAAATGGGATCCCACGACGGCACAGAAGCACAACACATGGCGCGGCGTCTGGAACGGCTGCGCCTGAGACTCGGACTCGGACGGAGAAGGAGACGGCAATGGACGCACAGGAAATCGCCACCGCAAAGGCCAACGCGCTCGCGCTGCTCGCGGTGCCCACGATGAAGGCCATGACCCCCGCGGAGTTCATCTCCTGGGGCATGGACGAGGTCGCCAAGGCCGAGGCGGCTGCGTCGCCGGTGGTCCACAAGTCGATCCTCGACGTGCTCGAGAAGGCGATCGGGATCGCCAAGGCGGAGTTCGCCGAGACGATCGCGAAGGGCGGCTTGCCCACCGCGAACATCCCGATCACCGCGACCGTGGACACGGCCTCGACGACCATCGACCCCGCAGGCTCTGGCGCGCCGGCCATGCCGAAGCCGCCCGAGCAGGTGCAGACGGTTCCGGTGGCCAAGGGCGCGGGTGACGCCGCGCCGGCGCAGGTCCACGACCTGTCCGCGCGCATCGCGGCCCGTCGCGCCGAGCTCGACAAGTCGAAGTAAGGAGGCCGCCGTGGGCGCGACGCAGCACAGCGGCGCGATGGTCGCCTGCTACCTCCCGCCGCGGCTCGCCAAGAGCATCGCGGTCGCGGGCGGCGTCTCCCCCGCCGATCTCCATCTGACCATCGCCTACGTCAAGGACCCATCCCCCGCGGACATCGTCGCGATGCGCGACGCCTGCCGCGCGGCTGCCGCCGCGATCGCCTCCCCGATCCGCGGGCGCTTCGCCGGGGTCGGCCGCTTCTCCGCCTCGGAGACCAGCGACGGGCAGGACGTGCACTATGCGTCGCTCGACGCGCCCGATCTCCACGACGCGCGGCACGCCGTCGCGTCGATGCTCAGCGCGCGCGGCCTCACCATGAGCCGCGCGCACGGGTTCACGCCGCACGTGACCCTGGCGTACTCGGCGCCTGACGCGGACTCGCCGATCAAGCGGATCTCGCCCGTGGAAGTTGCGCTGTCCGGGCTCTGGCTCGCGCAGGGTGACGTGCGGTGCGGGTTCTACCCGTTCGGCGCGCGGGCCCCGGCCGCATCGTCCATCGCGACCACCAAGGCCGATCGCGTGGTCAAGCTCCTGTCCCCCGAGGGAGAGGCCGAGGAGCAGTTCGTGCTCGGCCTGGTGCTCGAGCCCGACGTCGTGGACGGGCACGGCGACACGTACAGCGGGCCCGAGATCCGCAAGACCGCCCACGGCTACATGGAGCGGTTCCAGCAACTCGACATCCAGCACTCCTTCGTCCCCACGGACCGGATGAAGCTCGTCGAGTCGTTCCTCGCTCCGTGCGACATGACCGTCGGCGGGCGCGCCATCAAGGCCGGGACGTGGCTGATCGGTGTCCACGTCATAGATGCGGCGCTGTGGGGCGACATCAAGGCCGGGCGCTTCACCGGGTTTTCGATCGGCGGCACAGCCGACCGCGAGCGGCTGACGCCGGCCGCGTAGAGAACGTTGCCCTTTAGCAGTCCGCCTCACCGCTCGCCCCTCAGCCTGGACAGGCAATGGCGCGACGCACGGTCAAGGACGGACCGCTCGACGATCCCAGCAAGGCCACGGGCCGGCTGAAGAACATGCGCATCCCGCTCGTGTCCGTCGTGGACGTGCCCGCGAACCTCGTTCCGTTCCTCGTGATGAAGGGGCAGGAAATGGCCGACGGAAATCTCCTCCTGAATGCCGAGACCAAGGAAGCCCTCCGGGGACTCTTCGGCTCGGTCGCACAGATGGCCGGCGACCTGCTCTCGGCGGTGGACAACGCCGCCGACTCGACCGAGGCAGCGAACGAGGTCCCCGCCGAGATCATGGGTGGCATCGCCTCGATGCTCTCCATGCTCGAGGGGGCCTCGGCGCCCGCCGCGCCCGAGGGCGCGGCCGCCCCGGACGCCGGCAAGCAGGACGGCGGCGGAACGCAGGCACCCACGCAGATGAGCGCGGACGCCAAGAAGGCGACGCGCACCGCGTGCGAGCAGGCGATCGCGGCCCTCAAGGAAGCCACGAACGCGCTGGGCTCCGAGGACGAGGCCGCGGGCGCCGAGATGACCAAGCACCTCGGACTCGCCAAGGCCGCCCTGAAGGCGGTCGCGAAGGCGGAGGCCGCGCCGGTTGTGGCTCCGGCCACTCCCGCGGCTCCGGTCGTCGCTCCGGTCGTCCCCGACCCGGCTCCGGTCGCGAAGGCCGGCCGCGTGATCTCGAAGATCACCGAGGACGCCATCGCGAACGCGGTGGCCGCGCTGCAGTCGGTGCTCGAGCGTTCGCGCAAGAGCGCCGCGACCAAGGAAGCCAAGGCCGCGCCCGCCGCGGACCCGATCGCGAAGTCGCTCGCCGACAAGGACGAGCAGATCGCGGTGCTCAAGGCTCGCGCCGAGGCGGCCGAGTCCGAGGCCGTTGCGCTCCGCAAGGCGCGCGCGATGCCCCAGGCGGCCCCGGTGGGCGGCGCCCAGGCGCCGGCGGCACCCGCCGCGCCGCTGCCACTCAACGATCGAATTCAGCAGGCCGCGAAGGCCTCGCACATCTCTCGGGTCCGGTGAACAGGAGACGACCATGATCGACAGCAACGTTCTCATTGCGAAGGCCGACGCGAGTCTCTCCCAGTGGAGCACGGCGAGCGTCCTCAAGCCTGAGCTGCGTGACGAGTTCGTCGTCCTGATGGTGACGCCGGACAGCGCGCTCTCGCTCTACCAGTACAAGACGATCCCGGGCGAGTCGTACCGCATCCCGCGGCTGCGCTTCGGCTCGGCGATCCTCGTGCGCGGCACCAGCGGCCAGGCGATCCCCGCCGCGAACCGCTCGCGCCCCGACCTCTCCTCGGGCACCGCTTCGCCGAAGCTTCTCCGCGGCGAGGTGATCATCCCCGACGAGATCGTCACGATGAACCCGGACGGCGACGGCATCATCAAGAAGCTCGTCAGCGCCGCGAGCGACGCGGTCCGCCGAGACATCGGCAACTGCGTCCACAACGGTGACGACAGCGCGACCTTCTCCGCGCAGCCGCTGCTCAGCGCCTTCGACGGCATCATCGTCGAGGCCACGAGCAACGTGAACACGGAGACGAGCACCACGGCGCTCACCAAGGACGTGCTCAACCGCGCCGAGCTCGCCGGCGAGGCCGGCTACTCCGAGGATCTGGACCTCGTCCACATGACGAACCGGGTCGCCTTCCGCACCTTCGCGGAGAGCATGGCGGATCGCCTCACGCCTCTCGGCGACAAGGCGATGCAGGAGCAGGGCGTCCTGTACCACAACGGCCGCCGGCTCATGTCGAACCCGATCTTCCCGAACAACCTCGGGGCGGGGACGAACGAGACGGCCGTCATCTCGCAGAACCCGAAGAACCAGTACGTGGTCTTCCACGAGCAGATCCGGCTCGAGACCCAGCGCGACGCCTCCTCGGGCGCCGCGAAGATGGTGATCACGGTCCTCGTGGACCAGGCGCGCGAGGCCGACGAGGCCTGCGTCAAGACCGTCGGCGTCCTCGGTCAGTAAAGGAGAAGTGCCATGGCCGTCACCATTCTCAAGAGGCATTTCGTCGCCGGTCGCAAGGTCGGCGGGCATGCGACGCGCGAGGCGGACTCGCTGGCGGCCATCCTCCAGCTCTTCGGCACGGACATCGCCGCGCTCATCACGCGCGTCAGCCTCGCGTACACCGACGTCGGCACGCTCGCGACGCGTGTCGGCGAGGGGGTGACGGACTTCGCGTCGCTCGCCACCAAGAGCGCGGCCCTGGTCGTGGACCTCGCCGCGCTCAACACCAAGACGGGGCAGGGGGTGACCGACCTCGCTGCACTGCAGACCCTGATCAACGGCATCCGGTCGTCCGTCGGGGTCATCGACGGAGGCCTGACCGGCACCCCGACCACGCCGAGTTCCCAGCTCACCGGGGCGGGCGCGACCGACTGGAACGTCAACGTCCCCGCGCTCTCGGTGTGCGTCAACGGCGTCGCCGCGACGGTCGGCGCCTCGGCCGACTTCGACGTGCACTCCGCGACCCAACTCGTGACGAACGGCCAGTCGTGCATCGCGGCCATCATCGCGGTCGAGTCCGGCGGGAGCATCACGTACTCGAAGGTCAAGGGCACCGCGGCCACCACGGGAACGCAGGTCGCGCCGACCGACGCGGCGATCACCACCGCGGTCGGTCACGCGAACTGGACGAAGGTCGCCGAGGCGACCATCAACCGGACCGGCGACACGACCGTGACGCAGAGCGAGGACAACTCGAAGCGTCACACGTACGGCAACTGGACGCGGCTCACCGCGTTCACGCCGACCCTGACGGCCGCGTTCACGGCGACCTACACGGCCTTCACGAAGACGCTCGTGGCGTTCACGAGGACGCTGACGGCGGCCCCGACGCAGTCCACCAGCAACTCGAGCAGCGCCGAGTAAGGCGTAGGACAGGAGACGGAACATGGCACTCGGAACCATCACGGTTGCTGACTTCGACGGGGGCGGTCCCTCGGACAAGTTCATCGTCGCGAAGCTCTCCTTTCCGGGGGACAGCTCGTATCCGACCGGCGGCACCGCGACGTTCTCGACCCTCGTGAAGAACGCCATCGCGGCGACCTTCCCGGGGTCGTACGAGATCGTCAGCGTCGAGCCGCGCGGCCTGAACGGCGGCTACGAGTTCGTCTACGACGACACGAACGACAAGCTCCTGTCGGTCGTGAAGTCGAGCGGCGTCGAGACCGCCAACACGACCGACCTCAGCGGCACGACCTTCGTCCTCCGCGTCGTCCTCCGCTAAGTCCGGCACCGCCGGCAACATCCCCACCATGAGCACTCGCACGACTTGGCACTTCCGTCTCCACGACTTCCACCAGGAGGCCGGGTTCTTCCGCAAGCGCCACGGCATGCATTTGCCGGATGGCACCTACAAGGTCTTCGAGGCCGGGCGGGAGTACACCACCCAGGACTCCGCGTTCGCGGACAAGCTCCGCCTCGAGCGGCAGAACTCGAAGCGCAACTCGCAGCCCGTGTTCGAGGTCTTCACGGGCGACGAGGCGCGCGAGCGCGCTTCGCGCCGCGCCCTCGATGCCCGCCGCGGGTCGGCCGACCATCCCGAGGCGGTGGACGGCACCGAGCAGAGCGGTCTGTCTCTGGTCGCGGACCTGACGGCCCGTCTCGCCGAGCAGGGCGCCGCGGCTGCCGCTGCGACACAGGCCGCCGCGTCGGCGCAGGCCAGGGCGGACGCGGTCGATGCCGCCAACGCAGCGCTGACGGCGCGCATGGCCGCGCTCGAGAGCGCGCTCGGGATGCCGGCCCCGCCACCGACACCGGTCGAGGCACCCGCGCCGGCTCCTGCGACCGTTTCCGAGGTCGAGCCGCCCGATGCGCCGCCCGCCATGCCCGCGCCGGAGTTCTTCGCGGAGCCCGAGGTCGAGAACATCGACGCTCCGACGCCGCCCAAGCCGGCGCCCGCCCCCCAGCCCCACACGCCCCGTCGCGGACGCCGCGAGTGACCGCTGCCGCCCGAGAGGCGGTCAGCGAGCGCATCCACGACGCGGCAGACGCGCTGATCGCCCATCTCACGACCGCGGACATCGCCGACCCGGGCGCCTACTGGGCCGCGTTCCGCGCGCTCGGGCGAACCGAGGCGGATGCCGTCTCGTTCGTGGTGGATGTCGGAGCGCTCGACGTCGCCGACATGGAGTTCGTCGCGGAGCGCATCCGAGACGAGGTCGAGGAGTGGGTCGCGTGGCTCAATGAGGCCGACCGCGCAGACCCGGCCGCCTACTACAAGACGGCGCACGAGTTGATCGTCGGGTCGCTCTGGTATCGCCTCGCCTACCCGATCATGTTCGGCCTGCGCGATGGCGTCCTGGACCGGGCGCCGTTCGCCGTAGAGCTCGCGCTGCTCACCGACGAGGACGGGCACACGTCATTCGGCCCGTATCTCGAGGACGTCGAGGAGCAGGCCGAAGTCGAGTGTCGGCGCGCGTTTTTGCTCGCCGAGCTGGAGGCCAGCGGAGGCGCCACCACGGAGCATGCGGCGGCCGTCGATGCAGTCCGAGGCGTGGCACCCGATGACGTGACATCGGATCATCTCGACGCGCTCGAGGAGGCGCTGATCGCCCGGTACGCCGAGGCCTCCGGGATCGCGGACGAGGACGGCCGGCATCGGCTCGTGTCCTGGCTCCGCACGCAGGCGAGGATGGCCGCGATCAAGCTCATCCGCGCAAAGCACCAGGAGACGCCGCGCCTGCGCGAGTTCCTGGCGAAGCCGGACGACGAGATCGAGGCCGTGCACTGCACCGGGATCCATCGGTTGCGCGTCGCGGCCGGCCTGTAGCGTCCGCCCGCGCCCCCATCCTCGGCACATGCCGGAATCGACCGACGACACCCTGCGGGAGATCCTGGCCGTGCTCGGGCGCATCGAGGAGCACCTGCGCCCGAAGCGACTGCCGCCCCCGGCTCCGCCCCCGGCTCCGCCCCCGGCTCCGCCCCCGGCTCCGCCCCCGGCTCGCGCCGTGTCGCGCGGCGCGCTGGCGCCACCCCCCGTCGTGCCGTCCGCGTCCTCGGAGCCCCCGCCAACCCATTGCGCCATCCACGGGACGCCGCTCCTGCGGCGCGCCGGAAAGCTCCTGTGCCTCCAATGCTGACCAAGCGCCTGACGGTCATCGTCATCCACTACAACCGCCCCACCCTCCTGCGGCGCGCGCTCGACAGCGTCGAGGCTCAGACCTGCAGGTCGCAGATCGACGTCATCGTCTGTGACGACCACAGCGACGAGGTGCCGTGGGACGCACTGTCTGGCTACACGGTCATCCGCGGTCCGCGTCTCACCCCAGAAGAGAAGCAGCGCGATCGGTGCACCCTCGGATGGCTCATCAACCGCGCCCTCGCGCTCGTCGAGACCGAGTTCGTCGCCTACCTCACCGACGACTGCCAGTGGACGCCCGACCACCTCGAGCGTCTCGTGGCCATGCTAGACGCCGATCCGGGTGCGGTGGCGGCCTGCTCGCGCTGGCGCCTAGTCGGTGACCCAGCGGCGAACCGAGGACGCGAGCCGAGTCCGTACCCGCGGGCGCGTATGGACTCATTCGAGATCGACCTCCTCCTCCAAGGACGCAACCTCATCGACCACAACGTGCTGATGCACCGCACGGCCCACCACGGCGAGCGCATCGTGCCCGCGTGGCCAGAGGAACCGAGGTACTGGCCGCACGCCGACTGGCCAGCGTGGCGCTCGCTCGCAGCGCGGACAGACCCCGCCGCACTGTGGCTGTTCGACCATGCGATCACGGTCAACCTCTACAATGACGCGACCCATCTGGGGGCGTCTGCCCTCCGCGGCGAGTCGGTGGCGCAGTCGATCCGGAATCGCCCCGACACGCCCTAGCAGTCCGACGGCCGGCGTCCGCCGCACCATCGCAACATGGCTGCCTCACTCGTCAAGATCGAGCGACGTCCGTTTCTCGGGCAAGTCGCCGCGGTCACGAACAACGTTCTGCTCTCTGGCGCCACCGCCGCGCCGACCAACCCGCCAGCCTCGGGAGATCCGGGCGTGGTGTCGAACGCGTGGGTGCGCGTGCAGGACGCGGACGGCGTCTACTCGATCCGCGCGCCGTACGCCGAGGTGGTCGCGGTGTTCGCAGGAACGGTGGTCTACACGTCGATCGACGTGACGATGGCGTTCTCGCGCAAGAGCGACATGAACGCCTCCGACACGGACGCCGACACGTGGATCGAGCCCGACAACACCGTCACGCTCAAGCCGCCCCCGGCCACGCGCAGCCCCGGCGACAACACTACGAACGTCGCCCGCTTCGACACGGGGGGTGCGAAGCTGCTCCGATTCCGGGTGGGCAACGTTGTCGGCGGTGATGCGACCAGCGACGTCGTCTTCTACGTCTACGCCCGCCCCGAGATCAAGGGAACGTGATGCGCATCATCGGCGCCGTCATCCTGCTCATCCTGTTCGGCTCTGGACCCGCGCTCGCGCACGGCGTGCCGAGCGATCCGGCGTTCTCCCCCTACGTCCGAAAGGCCAACGGTCGATTCACCGGCGCCGTCACCTTCGCCTCGTTCGCCGACGGCTCGGAACCCGTCGCGTGCGCCTCTGCCCGAGCCGGGAGTGTCGTCTACGACTCCACGAACAACAAGCTCAGCTTCTGCAATGCGACGGCGTGGACCGACATCACCACAGCCACGATCAGCGGCTCGGGTACCACGGATCGCCTGACCTACTGGACGTCCTCCAGCGCTCTCGGCGCGATGGGTGCCGGCACGTCGACGCAGGTGCTCCACGGCAACGCCGGTGGTGCGCCGACGTGGGGGGCGGTCAACCTGTCCGCAGACGTAACGGGCAGCCTGCCCGTGGCCAACCTCAACAGCGGCACCGCTGCCTCTGCGACCACGTTCTGGCGCGGCGATGGAACGTGGGCCACCCCTGCGGGCGGCGTCGATGGCACCGGCATCGCCGGACGCTTTGCTGTCTGGTCCGATTCGGACACGCTGACCACCAGCGGCACGAGCGCCGGGCTTCTGGCATCGATCTCCGATCCGACCGGCACGGGCGTCGCGGTCTTCAACACGTCGCCGTCGATCACGACGTCCATCACGACCGGCTCGACGACGTTCGCCGCGTTCAACACGAACGCCACGACCGTCAATGCGTTCGGCGCCGCGACGACCATCACGATGGGGGCGAGCGGTGGCACGACGACCGTCACGGGGACGCTCACCAGCCCCGGTGCGGGGGCAGGATCTGAGCACTTCGGCACCGGAAGCTTGGCGGCAGGCGCGACAGCACTCTCGGTTGGCAATGCCTCCACCGCCTCGGCGACGGATACGGTCGCTGTCGGGCACTCCGCGCAGGCCACGAGCGCAGAGGCCGTCGCGATCGGGGCGGATGCACGGAGCACCTTGAGTGGCAGTGTGGCGATCGGATTGTCCACGCGTGCCACCGGAAATGGTTCTGTGTCGATCGGGTACGGAGCGACCAACAGCGGGAGTTACTCGCTCGCGGCCGGCCGCAGTGCGGCCGTGGCGCACGACGGCTCGATCGCGCTCGGTGGGCTTTCGACCACGACGGCGACGAATCAGTTCGTTGCGGGCGGGGATGCCGCTTCCGTGTCGATCGACACTGTGTATTTTGGGCGTGGCGTCGTGTCGGCTGCACCGAGTGGATTCAGTTTGAACGCAACGGGCGGAAGCGGTACCGACATTGCGGGCGCTAGCTTGACGGTGGCCGGCGGAAAGGGCACCGGCTCGGGCGCGCCCGGCAGCCTCATCTTTCAGACCAGCACAGCGAGCGGGAGTGGCTCGACTCTCCAGACGCTCGCGACCAGGCTGACGCTCGCCCCGACGCTCGCGACGTTCACGACGGACGTGTCGTTCACCTCGACGACCGCCAACGCCGACTCGATCCTGCTGCAGCCCAAGACGGGCGGGGCGGGCGCATTCGCCGGGACGGTCACGAGCGCCGACCTCACGGCCGCCCGCACGTGGACGTTCCCCGACACGGACATCACGACCTCGACAGGAACGGGCGCGCTCGTGCTCGGGACCGCGCCGACGTTCACGACGTCGCTCACGCTCAACGCCGGGTCGATCATCACGGACACGACGACCGGCCTCAAGATCGGGACCGCGACGACCCAGAAGATCGGCCTGTTCAACGCTGCGCCGGTGGTTCAGGCGGGCGCGATCGCGGCGCCCACCGGCGGAGCGATCGTTGACGCGGAGTGCAGGACGGCGGTCAACTCGATCCGAGCGGCCCTCAGCGGCATTGGCGTCACGGCTCCGTAGGCCGACGGCGCAGGCACGATCCGACCATGCGGCCTCGCCTCTCACTCATCCTTGCCCTTCTCGCCGCGTCCCTCCTGTCCGGTGGCGTGTCGCTCGTCGGGGCGCAGTCGTCGCCCGCATACGTCCGTCAGGACCAGCCAGCGGTTCGCAACAGTTTCCAGAACTACCACGCTACGCGCACGGGTAACACGACCACGTCTCCATCGACGTGGTCTGGTCACGGGTCGTGCTTCTGGGACGACGGGCAAGACTGCCTCGCCTGCTACCACGGAGACGGCGGGATCATGTGCGCGTCGCGGAGGGGGGCCGGCGATGCCGGCGTGTCGCTCACCGGTCCGGACGGCGGCGTCACGTACGTCGCGGCCCAGAACATGATCAAGGCCGAGGCGGGATTCAACTACAACGAGACCGACCAGAGACTACGAATCACGACCGCCCTCACCGACACCACGTTCGGCGGCGATGTCGTGTTGGACCTTGCGGCCGCAGCGAGCGGACGCGCGTCATCGCTCAAGCTGTGGGACGGGACCAATCAGGCCGCGTATTTCTCCTACCTCAACGGCGCGAGCGCACCGCGGCTCGGCATCGGGGGAGCGGCCGAGACGCTCTCGTTCGTCCTCTCGACCGGCTACACGGGCTTCGGCACGACCGGCCCGCTCGTTCACCTGCAGGTCAACGGTGCCACGGCGGACAGCGCGACGATCCGCGCCGTCAACACCCTCGTCGCCCCCACGGGGAGCACTGGCAATGCCGTGCTCGGCCTCTACAACGAGGTAAACGACTGGGCGATCAACGGCGACACGGGTGGGAGCCTCCTGATCAACGACGACTCGCTCGCGTCGATCACACGCGTCTCGGTCGCGCCCGTCACGGGCAACGTCGCGATCGGCGGCGCGCTCGCGGGCTCGTACACGCTCCACGTCGGCAAGGCGGTCGCGGCCGACTGGCTCACCGCGGTCGAGAACACCGACACGGGCGCCGGGGACGTCTACATCGGGCACGGGACGGGCGAGGGCATGGCGGTGGTAGCCGGTACCGACCTCTCGACCGTGGGGGCTAGCTACGCGTTCAAGGTCGACCGCGCCGCCGCGAGCTACCTCTACGTCCACGCGAACGGGTCGCTCGGCATCGGGACGGCCTCACCGACGACGCTCATACACGCGCTCAAGGCGCAGAACGCGCCGACCGTGGTGACGATCGATAACACGACGAGCGGGACGTCGGCGTTCGCGTCCTATACGGTCGCGGCGTCGGCGGCGCACGCCTACCTCTACGCGTTCAGCGCGGGCTACACGACCTCAGGCGCCTACATGGCGGACGGTGTGACGCTCGAGGCCGGCACGGACGCGAGCGCGGGCCTCAACCTGATCGCGAACGCGTCGGCGCCGATCCGCTTCTACACGGCCGGCGCGAACCTGCGCGGCCAGTGGGACGCGAGCGGGAATCTCAATGTCGCGAACCTCACGCCCAGTCTGCCCGTCTGCACGGACGGGTCGAGCAATTTGATCTCGTGCAGCTCGACAATTACCGGCAGCGGAACAGCCGGCCAGGTCACCTACTGGAGCGGGACGAGCGCGCTCACGGGGAGCGTCAGTCTCACGCTCAGCACTGGCGGTGTCATCGATACTCTGATCGTGGGCAATAGTTCTGCGACACCCACGCAGATACTTCAATCGCTCAGATCCCCGTCTGGCAATGACGACTACAGCACGTCTGCGACCTCGCAGGGGTACGCGATCGCGTACGATAGCGGAGTCAACAGCGTCTTCCCCAGTCACCACCTCGCCAAAGGATCGGCTGAGACAGGGCGCCATACGTGGACTGAGTACAATTTCACCGACCTGGCGGGAAACTCGATTCCGGCCGCCGGCTGGTTCGCCGTCAGTGGCGTACCGGCGGCCGGCTACCTCAACGGCTCGTCGATCCGGTTCTACACGGCGACATGGGACGGGATCTCGGCGCTCGCGCGCTACGAGCGATTCGCCATCTCGGATTCCGGTACGACGACCCGGGGAACGGTCGAGATCACGCCCGCAAACAGTGCATTTTCCACGGCCGCCATCACGACGACCGCGACGACGTTCTCATTCCTCAACGGCGGTGCGACGAGCGTCAACATCGCGCAGACGGCGACGACGCTCTCGATCGGGGCGACGACCGGGACGACGACGGTCAACAATACGCTCGCCGTGATCGGCAATATTGACCTCGCGACGAACCAGACGAGCGTCCTACGCGCGAAGACGAGCGGCGGCTCTACGGTCGCGCTCCTGAGCCTGACGAACGACGCGAACAACATCACCCGCATGCGGGCGGGCGTGGACGCAGGCGGCATCCAGTTCACCAACCAAGCGGCCTCGTCGCCGTGGGCCCTGATGAGCGGCGCCGGGATCTACGGGTTCGTGCCGTTCCTCCCGGCGAGTAACGACCTCGTGGCGCTCGGCGCGTCCGGGACCGCGTTCTCCGACCTGTTCCTGGCGAGCGGCGGCGTTCTGAATTGGTCGGCGGGGGATGTCACGGTCACCCACGCGGCCAATACGCTCGACTTCGCGGGCGCGTCGAGTGGCTACGGATTCGACGCCAAGGTGAGCGTCGCGACCGCGAGCGGCGCGACGGTCCACGATCTCTTGTTCCTCGAGAATTCCGACGCTGGCGGCACGTGGAATGCCGGCACGGCGCTCCTGCTCGGGTATTCGAGAACGAATGCCGACGCGAATTCGCGGATCGTCGGCTACACGAACGCCGCGGCGACGAACGCGAGCAAGCTCCAGATCCAGACGCACAGCTCGACGAGCGGCGTCTACAACGTCGGCCTCTACATGGACGACGCCGGGCTCGTCGGCATCAACACGGCAAGCCCCGCGTACCAACTTGACGTGTCGGGATCGACGCGCATCGCGGGTCGCCTGCTCGAGACGCAGGGGGCCGATGTCGCCTCGGCGGGCGACCTCACGCTCGGTGCGGACGGCACCAGCTTCGAAATCACCGGCACCGCCACCGTCAACGCCATCACGATCGCGGGGTGGCAGAACGGATCCAGGATCACGGTCATCTGCACGAGCACCTCGACGTGGAAGCACAACACGGCGGGGGGTGCGGGCACCGTCCCCATGCTGCTCGATGCGGGGTCGGATTTCGCCTGCACGGCCGATGACACGCTGACGCTCCTGTTGAGCGAGCGCGGAGGCACGCAGGCGTGGCGCCAGGTTGGGAGGTCGGTCAATTGACGGGTCCGAAGACAGGAGCGCTGCACGGCTTCCCGCCCGGTGCGGGCTGGAGGGACCTGCACCCAGTCCACACGTGGGATGGGCCTGGCTCCAAGGCACCCGACTACCTGCCGTTCGTCGGCGGCATCACGATGCCCGTGCTGCGGGAGAGCAAGGAACAGGAGCGGCACGGCACGTTCCATGTGAATCACGACTATCGCGCCGACTCCAACATCCACATCCACGTGCACTGGGGTTCGACGAACACGCACACGGGCGTCTGCCAGTTCACGATCGAATGGACGTACGCGCGCATGCAACAGGGCGCTGCGCCGCCCTTTGCTTTCGATGCGTTCTTGGCGACGTCCACGCTCACGATCGAGCAGGCCGGGTGCGGGCTGGTGAATGGGCACCAGGTCGCGGAGTCGGTGGCGTTCCTGCCGCCGAATTTCGACGTGGACGGTTTGCTCCACGTGCGCGTCGCCCGACTCGGTGGCCAGGGGCTCGACACGCTGACGGGGGATGCGTGGCTCTACGGATTCGACGTGCACCATGAACTCGGCCAGATCGCGACGCACAACCGAACGCGCGGCGACGGCTGGGTCTACTAGGAGGATGACGTGAGACATGGAGCGATCGGGTTCGCAGTCGGGTGCGTCCTCATGCTGGCGCTGAGCGCGAGCGCGCGCCTCAAGCCGGAGCACGAGGCGAAGGTGCGGGCGCTCGTGACGGCGCAGCGCGCGGTGGGCGAGGCGTTCGCGGAGCCGTCCGTCGCGATCGAGAACGTGCGGCGCCTCGGCCTCCACCTCGTGCGGGTCGCGGACGTGAGCGCCGCGCTCGTCGCGCAGCACCGCACGGCCGACGCCCTGCGGGCGCTCGAGGGCGCGGTTGAGACGCTCAAGAGGGACGTGCTGGGCGCGGCCGTGAAGGCGGTGGGGAAGCTCGACGACGGGAGACCGGACGACCCAGACGGCGGGCTGCCGGGCTACGTCATCCCACCGTTCCTCACGACCGCGAGCGCGCCAAGGTAGCGCGTCCGTGGGCGCGGGTAGCGTCTGGACCATGAACCTTCGGCTGATCACGCTCCTCATCGTTGTCGCCTCCTGCTCCAATCCCGTCGAGCGCACCCCGTCTCGTGGCGTGCCGGAGGGTGTTCCCGCGGCGCTCGCACCACCGCCCGCGCCGGCGGAGGGGCCCGCTGACGGTCCTGCACCCGCACCGGCGCTCGAACGGGCGGGCGACCTCACGGCCGCCGAGGCGATGGCGGTGGCCAGAGCAGACATCGCAGCGCAGAAGGCGGCCATCGCCCAGCGCAGCATGCGCCTGGCGTGCGAGGAGAAGATCGGCGATCAGGGCGCGGCCAAGGCGCAGGCACAGGCTCGTGACGCGGTCGGAGCGGTGGCGCGCCGACTCGGGCTCGACATGGCGTGCTTCCTGCGGCCCGGAAAGGGGTGCGTCGCCGTGTGGGGCATCGACGCGAAGGAGGGCGCCGTGGTGGCGCAGCGCCTGCCCGCGCGCGCAGCGCCTCCCACGGCCGGCGCCGCCGACTCGGGCAAGTAGGGTGCCCGGGCTCATCATCGCCGGCGCCGAGGTCGAGGTCCCAGGCGTCACGATCCTGAATTGGCGTGACGATCCTCGCCTGCGACTTCGGACGCCAGAGGACATGCGGCAGCGGCGCAACGGAGAGCGCGTGCGCCTCTGCGTCCTGCACTCAACGAAGGGCGTGCCTGGCGGGAAAGATCGCCGGCCGCAGGTCATCCTTCCCGGCTTCGGACCGAGCGTGGACGCGGCGCTTCGGTGCGCCCGCTCGTGGAGCAAGAACGGGAAGCCGGGCGGCGCGCACCTCGTGATGGACGCCGACGGATCGGTCGGATGTCTTGCTGACCCCGAGCGCGAGACGGCGTTTCACGTCGGTGGAGCCTCGGGTGTCAATGGCGCTTCGATAGGTCTCGAGATCTTCCAGGGCAGCGATGCCGAGATCTACCAGGGCCAGATCGACACGACGCTCACGCTGTGCACGGCGCTCGCGACGCTACTCGACATCGATCGACGCATCCCACCACCCTACCGTGGTCATCCCATTGAGCACCTCCGACTCGGCGCCCGCGGGTGGTCGGGATTCCTCGGGCACCGCGACTGCGACGCCAACCGCGGCGCGGGGGATCCGGGGGACGCCGTCATGGACGCGCTCGCGTCCGCCGGCTGGGCCCGTGACGCGGGCTAGCAGTCCAGTCGGCCGTCCGGCGCCCACGCTCGACCCATGATCGCGCCAGCCGCCCAGGACGGGCGCATCACCACCGCGCCGGAGGGCAGGAACATGCGCGACCGGATTTTCGCGATCGTGGCGAGCATCGCCGGCGCCGTGTCGCTGCTCCTGTGGAACAGCTCCACTGATCGCGTCAAGGCGCTCGAGGGGCGGCTCGAAGGGCTCGAGCGCCGCGCAGGCACGAGCGAGGTCGAGATCGGCAAGCTCAGCACCGCGATGGCGTCGCTTGAGAAGTCGGTGGAACGCGGGTTCGCGGACATCCGGCTCGGCTTCACCGATCTGGCCAAGCGCATCGACACACTCGGATCGCAGGGTCGCAGGCGGTGACGTACCATCCTGGATTCAAGCAGGCGCTCGAGACCGAGATGACTCGGGCCCGCTTCGACCTGCAGCTCAAGGCCGGCGCATGCACCAGGTTCTCGACGATGCAGCGGCGCATCCGCATGCCCGACGGCAGAACGATGGAGGGGTTCGACCTTTTCGTCGTGGACATCGACAAGGACGGACGCGAGTGCAGCCGCCCAGTCTTGCTCAACGACGTCCCGATCCCGTTCGTGCAGGAGGCGGCCGAGTTCGCCGACTCGGTGGCGCGGGGCCGTCGATTCTTCACTTGGCGCGGCGCGCGGGCCGAGATCATCGGCGACAGGCCGCAGATGCCACCGCGCACGGTCGAGTTGACCGAGCGCGCGTCGCCGCGCCTCCTGCGTCGCTCGGCGTAGCAGTCTAGCCACGTCGCCCGGTCGCAGGCTGGCTCTATGCCCGCAACCGCATTCGCCTCCGAAGCCGCGATCATTGCCGCCCTGCGCTACGCGGTCGGCCAGGGCACGAGCACGACGCTGCTCCCGGACGCCGCGGCGCTCGTCGCGCTCAATGCCGCGCGTCGCGAGGTGAACCGTCGCCGGCCCAAGTTCTCCTTCGGCTACTTCGCCACGGTCGCCGACCAGGCTACGTACTCGGGTTCTGGCGCCGGCACCCCGCCCGTGTCTGGCACGGGCGCCGCGCTCGATCCGGTGACAATCTACTGGCAGGGCGATGGCTCCGACTGGGCGGACGTGCTCGTGGACGACGTCCGATCGATCTGGTCCAGCCACAGCGCGCAACTGACGGAGTTCTACAAGAACCCGCTCGCCGACATCGACATGCAGGCGATCCGCAAGCTCCTCGCGAGCGACACGACGTACATGCCGGCCGAGCAGATCCAGGCAGCGATCAACCACTACGACTACCTCGTGACGCGCTTCGCCGGCCGGGCCGCGGAGGACGGCGGCACGATCACGCTCACCCCGACGCCGTCCACGACCGGGGTGCGCGTCTACTGGTGCGCCAGGATCCCGCGCTTCACGACGCCCGAGGCGGTCACGGAGGACTTCTCTGAGGCGCTGATGGCGTTCGCGACGGCAGAGGCGGCCAAGAACCTCCTCGTCGTGCGCGGCGGCGTCCTGCGCGTGAACACGGGCACCGGAAAGGGCATCGAGACGGACGGTGGCAAGGGGCTCGCTGACCTCATGATGGCCGAGCGCAGGCGCTTCGAGACGCTGCTCCCCCGTCCGGTCGGCCGCGGGGCCGGGGCCGTCGGCAGTATCTCGATCGCATGAACCCGGAGCACGAGCAGTGAGGCGCGTCGTCCTCGAGCGGCGCGCAGACGCCGCGCCATCTGCAGCGCCGACCATCGTCGAGCCACCGCCCATCCCAGCGATCGACGTCTCCGACGTCGCGGTCGTGCTCACGGTGCACAACCGCCCAGAGGTCGTGCGCGAGTGTCTACGCGCCTTCATGCGGCACACGCACTCGAGCGTGCGCCTGATCGTCGTGGACGATGCCTCTGACGCTCACACGGTCGCGCTGCTCGCCGACGAACTGCGACCGATCGCGGCGACGTGGGACGGTCGCGTGACGACCGTCCACATGGACGAGAACGTCGGCTACATCGACGCCGTCAACCTCGGGCTCCTGGCCGCATTCGGCGAGCAGTCGGAACTGAGCGGACGGCCGCGTGCCGAGTGGGCGGTCTGCCTCAATTCCGACACGCTCGTCACGCCGGGATGGCTCGAGCACATGATCGCCGTGGGCCGTGAAGACGCGCGGATCGGCGTCGTCTGCCCGTGGCTGAGCGACGGGGGCGCGCTGACGCTACGGATGCCACCGGGCGCCGGCTACCTCGAGACGGCCGCGCGCATCGCGTCTGTGGCCCCCGAGGCGTGCCCCGCTGCCTTCGACGCGGTGACCCCGTGTGGGGCGTGCATGGCTGTGCGGCGCTCGTGGTGGGAGCAGATCGGGCCCTTCGACAAGGCCGAAGGCCTCGCGATGTACGGGGACGAGGATCGGTGGTGGGTCAAGCTCGTGAAGGCGGGCGGGCTCGCCAAGATCGCGACCCGGGCGTGGGTATGGCATTGGGGGCAGGGCATCGCGGGGCCGGCGTTCGAGGCGATGCGCCAGGCGTCCATGCGCGCCTTCGACGCGGAGCACGGGGCGTTTCTGCGCCCGCGCCAGGCAGAGGCGGCCAAGGTCGATCCGCGCATGCGACGCGGGACCGGACTGGCTTCGCGAATCGCGAACGTGCGGACCGAGCGCCCGCGGCTGTACTTCTGGTTCCAGTCGGCGCGCCACTGCGGCGGGGTGCTGATGATGAGCCAGATCTGCGACCGGCTGATCGACCGCGGCATCGACGCGACGATCGTGTTCCGCGACGACCACTTCGAGGAGTGGCGCATGGTCGGCGAGGGCGCGCACTTCGCGCCGATGTTCCTGCCGACGCAGGATCCCGGCGACTGGATCTCCGCGGGCGGGTCGGAGCTCGGCGTTGTGATGGCGTCGAGCTGGTTCGACGGCGCGCCCGTCAAGGCGCTCTGCGACCGCTTCCCCTGGCTCCTGCCGCGCGTGTTCATCCAGTCGTGCGACGACCTCACGCTCGACATGCACGGTCGCCGGCGCTGGCCAGACGCGATGATGGCCGACTTCTTCGCCATCGCCGAGGAGCACGGCGGCGTGTGCAACGCGCGATGGATCCTGCGGTCGATGCGCGAGCGGCGCGGACTGGACCTCGAGCGCCTCGAGCACATCCCGGGCGGCGTGGACACGGACCTGTTCCGCCCGCCCGAGGGTGGCCGCCCGCCGGTGTTCCGCGTGCTCGCGATGCACCGGCACCAGTCGCCCGAGCGCGGGCCCGATCTCATGCGCAGGGTGCTCGCGCGGGCAAAGGATGCGCGCCCGGACATCAAGATCGCCACGTACGGCAACGAGCGTCTGGACGGCGTCGAGTCCACGTGGCTCGGGGTGCTGAGCCAGCGCCGCGTCGCTGAGGAGATGCAGCGGTCGCACGTCCTCCTCGACACGTCGCAGATGCACGGGCACTCGCTCGGCCTCCCCGGGCTCGAGATGATGGCGACGGGCGGCATGGTCGTGGCCACGCCGAACCTCGGGATGCTCGAGTATGCATCCCACGGATCTGACGCGGTACTCGGGACAGACGAGCGCACGATGGTTGACGCCATCGTCGCGGCCGTCGATGACCACCCGGCGCGGCAGCGATTCGCGCTTCGCGCCCGGCGCACCGCGATGGTCATGAGCCTCGACGCAATGGCCGACCAGTGGGCCGCGTGGTACCGGGCGCAGTCCCCGGGGTAGCCCAGGACGCAGCATCGTCACATGGCCGCGCCGCCGCCGGGCATCGAGAGCAACGTCGCGATCGTGCACATGCTGCGCACGCTCTGGTCCACGTGGCTCGTCATGGACGGCTCGCCGACGTGCGACCTCAAGCGCTACACGGAGACGGGCGGCAACGGCTACTCGGTCGCGCCCACGCCGTCGCTCGTCGGCAGCCTGACCGGCCTGTCCGTCGCCGTCTCGCAGCCTGGGGAGTTTCTCGCGACCCCGTCGGATCGCGCGAAGGGGCCGGCGCTCAAGGCGGGGGAGCGCGAGTTCTGCTTCCTCGACCTGGCCGCGCTCGGCGGGGTGCCGGCGAACACGCTGACCGCGCTCGACCGCGTCGTCTTCGAGGGCGTCGAGTGGCAGATCGCGATGGGCGACGACGGTCGACCCCGCATCCAGAACGACACCGCGATCGGGACCTCGATCGGCACGTTCCGGAGGATGTGACGGTGGCCAGCGCGAGCGTCACGGCCGACATCAGCGACGCCAAGCGCGAGCTCGAGGCGACCATGCGTGCGCTGCTCGCGGTGCCGACGGCCGTGCTCGAGGTCGCCAACGAGGCTCGCGACCGACTCGAAGACCTGACGCCCAAGGACACGGGGGCGACCGGGCAACTCTGGTACGTGCGCCGCAGCCCGGACGGCGCGGTCGAGATCAACCACCCGTTCAATGCGGTGGGCGCGACGCACCCGGACGTTCACAAGTCGGTGAACGACGGGGACTTCAATCTGCTCGAGGGACTCGAGTACGGGACGCGACCCCACGGCGGGCACCCCGGCACACGCCCCCACGCGATGGTGCGCACCGTCGCCGAGGAGGTGCCGGAGATGCTCCGTCGGCGCGTCGATGACCTGCTGCAGAGGCGCCGGTGACCGCGATCCCAACCCACCTCTACGACGACAACGTCGAGCTTTCGATCTTCCGCGTCCTGTCGCTCGGGTGGGTCGCGTCGGTGACATATCCCGTCTACTTCGACGACTATTTCGCCGACCCCCAGAACCTTCGCGCCCTCACAGCCGGAACCGACGAGCAGAAGTGGGCGACCGCGATCGTCCTGGACAACAAGACCGGGGCCGGCGGCGTCACGTTGGTTCAGCTCGACTTTTACTTCCGCGTCGGGAGCAAGGCGGCCAGCCCGTCAGCCAGGTTCAACGCGGCCCTGACGGGGATGGTGCGGGGCTTCAAGGTCGCGATGGTCAACTACCTCGGCAGCGTCAACCGCACCGTGCCCGTCTACGATTTCAGCTCCGACGCGTCGAACCCGACCCTGACCAGGGGGCTCCTCGAGTTCCTGGGCGAAGACGGGCGCCTCGCGATGGGGGCCGGGACGCGCCGCATGCCCACCCTCGACGGCACCCGCCGGCAGACGGTGACCCTGCGCGTCCGCCACACCGAGGACCGCCCCAGCGTCCAGCGGTCCTGAGCCTAGCAGTCCGGTCCACCGCGCCCGTCGCACCCTGTGGTCGTACAGACCACGCACGCGACCCCTGAAGGAGCGCGACCATGAGCTTTTCTCCTGCTACCCATGACGGCGACTCGATCCTCCGAAACGGCTGGACCGATCTCGAGCTGACGCCGCTCGCCGGGTCGGCGACGCACGTCGGCAACATCGTCGATGGTCGCGTGCGGGTGGTCAATCAGACCGTCACGCACATGGCGAACGACACGATCCAGACGCCCGACCTCGTCCTGCGAGTCGCGGCGGGCATCGAGATGGAGTGCTCGTTCGAGGAGCACAACGTCGCCAACTGGTCGATGGCCCTCGGCCTCTCGATCGCGGCGACGAACCAGTACCTTGCGTACGTGGCGGGCACCGGCGCGACCACGTACCACACGCTCCGCGCGTACCGCGAGTACGAGCAGAGCGGCTTCGTGATGATCTGCTACATGAAGAAGGCGGCCAACACGGTCGGCGCCGCCGAGCTCGGCAGCAACATCGGCGGGCACCCCGGGACGGCGGTCAAGTTCCAGGCGATGCGCGACACCGCGGGCACCTACGGGGACTCGTACGGAACCGTCAACAAGTTGGGCTGGATGTACATGAAGTCGGTCGCATCCACCGTCCAGCTGTAAGCCTCACGGCCCGGCGCTGGCGACTCGGTTTCCCCTCGGGGGAGTGATCGAGTCCGCCAGCGCGGGCAACCTCTTCACATGATTGCGAGTGCACCATGAGCGGACTTCGCCATGACGAGGTGGTCGCGGCGGGAGAGATCCTCGTCATCAGCCTGCCGAATATCCATCAGACGAACGAGATCGCTCAACTGGTGCTCTGCGCACCCGGCGCGCGTTCTCTCGTGGACCAGATCGGCGCGATCGTCAAGCAGGTGAAGGACCAGACGCCCCGCGAGGACAAGGAAAACGGGCTCTCGTTCTCGGTGCGCGCGCTGCGCTCGGCGCTCGACTGGATCTGGGACAACCCCGACACCATGCTCGCGATGATTTCCGAGTCCGTCCTGCCGATCCTGTCCGAGCGCGCGACGCTCGTGGCGGTGGTCGCGCTCGACACGTCGCAGAACCGCGCGCGCCTCGCCGCGACTCCCGAGTGGGTGGCCGCATGGGGCGATCCGAAGAAGCTCGAGCCGCTCCCGGGGCAGGAGTCCATCCAGCCGACGCTGCGCGCCCGCTACTCGCCGGCCGTGCGCGCGTGGGCGCTCGAGGCCATCGGAGGGCAGGAGGCGCTCGCGCTCACGATGCGCGCCGTGACCGCGCTCATGGGGGGCGGAGTGGGAAAACCGTCTGGGATGCTCTCGCCCGACACGCAGCCGCCGCCGAGCGTCCCCGAGGCTCCGAAGGCGGAGACGGCTCCGGAGACGACGACCTCGACCTAATCCCCACGGTCAGCGAGTCCATCGTCATCGTCGCGACGCGGCTGCGCATGCGCCCGCGGCGCTACGCGGAGACGCACTCCTACGCCGATCACCTGCTCTACGGCGCCGCCTTCGCCAAGGAAGCCGCAGCCCCGTTCACCCCGCTCTACGGGGCCATGCGCGCGTTCATCGGCGGTGGCAAAGGCCAGACCGCCCCGGGCGCGAGCGCGCCCCTGGACGCCAAGGGACCCGTCGCCAAGCGCGTCGGCAAGGACGTCGAGTTCCAGATCCGGCGGCCCGAGGATTGGGTGATGTTCCGCATGCAGTACGGGCGGCCGGGCGCGACGGGAAAGGTCGCATTCGACCCGCCTCCCGACGGCAACGGGCCTTAGCAGTCCGAGGACCGACGGCGCGCCCACGCTGACCGCAGCATGGCCGAGGTAAAGCTCGACATCCGAGCGGAAGCGCAGAAGGCGCTCGACGCCGTTCAGTCGGTGCTCAAGGGCCTCGACGAGTTGCCGAAGAAGGCGAGCGCTGCCTCCGGCAAGTTCGACTCGTTCTTCAAGGACTTCGAGAAGGGCGCGGAGCGCGCCGTCGCATCGTTCGCGAAGTGGACGGCTGGCATTGGCGCGCTCGTCTCGGGGGGCGGTCTGGCGCTGCTCACGAAGCAGGCGATCGAGTTCCAGTCGTCGATGGCGAACGTTGCCACCATCGCGGGTCAGTCGTCCGAGGCGATGCGCAAGCTCTCGGGCGACGTCCTCGAGCTGTCGAAGACGGTCCCGAAGGGCGCGAAGGACATCGCCGACGGCCTGTACGACGCCGTCTCGTCAGGCATCGAGGCCGGCAAGGCGATGGAGTTCATGCGGGTGGCCACGATGGCAGCCACCGCCGGGCTCTCGACCACGAAAGACGCGGTCAACGCGGGAACGATCGCGATCAACACCTACGGCGACAAAGCCGGCGACGTCACCGCGATCTACGACGCCTTCTTCCAGACGGTCAATCGCGGCGTCATCACGTTCCCGCAACTCGCCCAGAGCCTCGGCAACGTCTCGACGATCGCGAACCAGAGCGGCGTCGCCTTCAAGGATCTCATGGCGAGCATCGCGCTCGTCACGAAGAACGGCATCCAGGCGAGCGAGGCCACGAGCGCCATGCGCGCTCTCATCCAGTCGATCGCGGCCCCGACGGGTGACGCGCGCAAGATGTTCGAGGCGCTCCACATCGAGTACGGAAAGGGCGTCATCGAGTCGAAGGGGCTCGCGGGCGTCATCGAGCAGATCAATCAGAAGACGGGCGGCAACGCCGAGGCGCTGCGCAAGCTCATCCCCGAGGTCAACGCGCTCACCGCGGCCCAGATCCTCGGGAAGGACGCGGGCAGGGCGTATCGGGACGAGATCGAGGCGCAGGAGCAGGCCTCGGGCGCGACCGCGAAGGCGCAGGAGATCCAGAGCAAGACCGTGGCGTCGGCGTGGACGCGCTTGACGAACACCGTCGTCGCGCAGTTCACGCAGGCGTGGGCGGGGTCCGAGGAGAAGTTCGCCAAGACGCTCGACACCATCACGTCGGGGTTCGCCAAGATCAGCGCGCAGGACTTCTCGAAGATCATCGGCGCGCTCGAGCGCATACTGTCGGTCGTCGGCGGGATCGCTGTTCGTGCCGCGCAGGCAGCCGCGGCGATCGCGCATCTGTCGGACCCGAACGACGCGAGCGGAGACGCGAGCCGCAGCGGAGTTGTGGTCGATCCGAAGACGGGCAAGACCATCCGCATCGGCGCGGGCCGAGGTGTCGTCGGTGGTCGCGGTGGGCAGGCGGAGAACGCCTCGGCGCTCCTCAGGATGGACGCCGCCGGGGACGATCAGACGATCCTCGGCGAGGCCGGCACGGACCAGACCACCGCGGGCGAGTCGGCGGCTGCGCAGCGCGCCCGCGCCATCGCGCACGCGACCGGACGAGGCGCCGGACGCGGCGCCACCGGCGACAAGGCCGACCTCGCACGCCTCGAAGCCCAGGACAAGATGGAGCGCGACGCGGTGGCCGCGGAGCGGAGGCAGCGCGCAGACGTTGCCCGCCAGGCGCAGCGAGACGTTGACGCGCTCTCCGCCGATACGAAGCGCCGAGGCGACGCGGAGGGCCGCGACGAACGTGCGCGACGCATGGCCGCGTACCAGCGCGCGATGGACGCGCAAGCGCTCGAGAACGGCCCGATGGAGGAGGCGCGATCGCGCGACGAGGCGCTCGCGGGCGCGCTCGGCGGGGCCTTCGCGCAGGGCGGCATCGGCGGGCTCGTCCAGGCCGGCACGGGCATGGTGTCTGGCGGCCTCGTGGCGTCTGGCGCGCAGGATATCGCGGGCGGCAGCATGCTCGCGGGCGGCGCCAAGATGCTCGGCGCCGGTGCGCTCAACTTCGGCATGAGTAAGCTCATGGAGTTGATCGCGCTCGCCGGCTCGCTGAGCCCCGAGAAGTTCGGCGAGGCGATCAACGCGCTCTTCGAGGGTGCGCACGTCCTCATCGACAACCTCGTCGCGAACCTGCCGACCCTCTTCGCGAAGCTCGAGACGATGATCGGCCCGCTCATCCGCCACCTCGGCGACGCGATGCCGCTCGTCGTCCGCGAGCTTGCGAAGGATCTTGGGCCGCTCGCGGTTGACGTTGCATCCGCCGTTATCGACGCGTTCGTGGCGAACATCGACAAGGTGATCGGATCGCTGATCGAGGGTCTCACCGAAGGCCTCGGTCGAATGTTCGAGAAGCTCCTCGACATGCTCAATCCATTCGAGCTCGGCAAGGCGCCGGAGGGTCCGTCAGAGGAGGGTATCCGAACCGGCACGTACCGGCCGCGCACTGGAAGCGGGATACTAGGCTTCGCCACGGGGGGCGTCGTTCCGGACGTCTCGCCGGACGTGGCGCAGTCCTTCGCGATGGGCGGCGTCGTTCGTCGCCAGGCAATGCGCAGCATCCAGGCGAGCCACGGCGCTGACGCGGTCCCGGTCATCGCCCACGCAGGCGAGCCCGTCTTCACGAAGGCGGCGTGGAAGGAGATGGAGGGCGTGGTCGTGGATGCGGTAAAGCGCGGGGCCGGCGGCGCGGGCCGAGTCGAGATCGTGATGCGCGATCGCGGACGCCGGGGTGGGGCCGCCGAACTCGTCGGCAAGCTCGTGACGTTCGAGCAGCGTCGGCAGGGTGGCAGCGCCCGCAGCGTGCGCGAGATGGCGAGCAGGGCGCCGCTGAATCGCCCTGTCGCCAGCCCCAGCGTGACGGGCGGCTGACATGGGGCGCTCGATCCTAATTCCGGAGCGCGTGTTCGACGCCGCGCACCTCGCGACCGCCTACGCGCAGTCGTCCACCGGCACCGCGCGCGACTACGGCCGCGAGTGCCGGCCCGCGGTGCGCCAGTTCACGCGCGACGGCGGGCTCGACCCGATCGGCCTCGGCGCGCCCGAGGCGGACGTCGATGTCGAGATCGCGCTGCGCACCCCGGGCGACGTCGATGGCGCGCGCTGGACGTGGCGCAACTACGGGACGGGGACCTACCGCGGCAAACAGCAATGCTCGGTTCTCTCCGACGTGCGGCTGCTCGCCTCGACCGCATCGGCGGCGTCGCGCCAGTCGAGGCCGAAGCTCCTGCCGCTCGCGTCTGGCGAGCTGATCGCCTTCTGGGTGTCGGGGGACCAGTCGAGCGGGTGGAACGGGGACGCGGTCAACTACCGCGCGTGGGACGCGACGAGCGGATGGGGGACCGCGTACAACATCGCGAACCTCCCGACCGCTGGAGCGGCCACGTACCCCGTCGTCGCGATCGATGCCGTGCAGTTGGCGGACACCGGCGAAGTCGTCGTGATGGTCCTGCAGTCGATCGCGGGCCAGGTCCCGATCCTGACGCGGATGGTCGGATCGTACTCGAGCGGCTACGTCTCGGGCCCGCTCTCGACCGCGTTCAAGCCGAGCACGTGCACCTTCCAGCGGCAGTCGTTCACGTCGATTCGCGGCATGGCAATGGAGGTGCTCGGCAATGGGCGCATTGCGATGCTCCTGCACGATCAGAACGGCGGGCTCTGGCGCTCGTACTCGGACGATCGCGGCGTCACGTGGGCGGTGTGGGTGCTGGTGACGAACTCTCTCGCGAACGCGCCCGGCGGTGTGTCGATGTGCCGGGCTCGCACGGGCTCGCTCGTGGCGATCTCGCCGTCCCTGACGCTTCCCGTCGCTAACTGGACGAGCGGGTCGAATCCGCGCATCCGCCTGTTCGTCAGCGATGACGGGGATTCATGGGTGCAGGCGGTCCAGGCCTCGACGGCGAACAACGACGGTACGACCCGAATCACGTACGGCGACGGTCTGCTCCCCGAGGGGTGTGTCGAGGGCGCTGCCGTGCTCTGCGACGATGGCCACGTGCGCGTCTTCGGCGCCGTCCACGGCGACTCGGGCGGCGCGGAGTCCACGAGCGTATACGACGACCTCGGCATGCTCACGCTCAAGAAGCGCGACATCACCGCGGCCGACATTGGCAAGCTCCTGACGGGAGACGAGGCCTTCGACATCTCGTCGGACTACGCGATCACCTGCTCAGATCTCCTCGACGCCGCCTGGAACCCGACGCTCTCAGCGTTTACACTGAACTCGCAGCGCCAGGCCGGGCGCATCTCGCGGGTCTTCTCGCTCAACGGCGGCAGCGCGGGTGCAGGTTCTGCGAACCTCGACGGGACGCCCCTCTTTCGCGGCGTGCGCTCGCTCGACGTCGTCTCGTTCCGTGGGGCGCTGTGGCTGCTCATGGCCTGCCAGGACGACGCGACGCCGGGCTACACGCTCGTCCTCGCGCGCACGGGGAACTGGTGCGAGCACTTCGAGCTGCCCGGCGAGAACGCCGCGGCGGCGCGCCTGCTCCTCGGCCGCACGTACGAGCGCGGGTGGTGGCCGGCGTGTCTGGCGAGCTCGACGGGCTGGACCCGCACGGGCACGGCGGGGAACTTCTCCCTCGTCGCCAGCGGCACAAGCCAGTTGAACGGGCTCAAGATCGACAACGCCGACGCGGCGATCTCGCAGTACGGCGTCGAGACCACGACGCCCGGCGGCACGACGCTCGGCGGCACCGCTGGCGCTTACCCGGCCATGCTGCGCCTCGCGCTCACGCCCGTCAGCGGTGGCGGAAACAACGACCAGATCCGGTGCAACGTGCGCCTCGCGGACGGCGCGACGCTCTGCTCAAGCCTCGCCATTCGATTCGACCCGGCGGGCGGGATCTACGTCGTCGATACGACGGGCCCGACGACGATCGCGAGCGCGACCGGGATGGATCTCTCGGGCGGCTGCGAGGTGATCGTCTACTGGTCGGCGTGGAACACGCTCAAGGCGGTCTTGTACCGCACGCTCGCGGCGAACCCGGACAGCGACGGTGCGTGGACCTCGCTCTACGCGGGTACCGCGGCGCTGGGCTCGACCGGCAGCGGTGATGGCATCCTCTGGGGCAACGCGACGACGACCCCGAGCGTGGCGTACTGGCGCACGGTCGCGTTCAACCGCGCGGCGACGGGGCTCTCTTCGCGCGCCGCCCTGCAGATCAACGACTACACGGATGCGACCTATCCCGAGCTGACGGACGACCCGCTCTCGACGTTCTACGCGCACACGCCGGGGTACGACGACGGCGTGCGGCACGGCTCGCGGGCCCCAGTGGCGACGGCGCTCCCGCCAGCCCACGTCAAGAGCCTCGTCTCAGCGCGCTTCGTCGGCGCTGGTGGCCGCGCGGACCCCGCGGGGGCGCTGACGACGACGGGCACGCAGGACTGGTGGAGGCTGACGACGTCGTACCGCTACGACGTCGCGCGCGTCTTTAAGACGCCGTGCCGGCCGAACTTCTGGCGCAGCACCGGGGATGCCGCGTACAGCGTGATCAAGCTCGACGCGGGTGCGAGTGACGAGCGGTTTCGCCCGAGCCACATCGCCCTGTTCGGGTGCAACGCGGTCGTGGGCAAGGTCCAGTTGAACGAGACGGACTCGTGGGGCACGCCGAGCATCGACGTCGCCTTCGGGTGCGCCTCGGAGGCGGTCAAGCGGTACGAGTTCCAGGTCGCCTCGGCGTTCGCGGTCGAGGGCGCGGACAACCGCGTCGTGCGCCTGACGAGCGGCGCGCTCGCGCCGAACCAGTTCAAGAGCAACGCGCGCGTCTCCTGGTACGTCTACTCCGCGGCGCTCAACCGCACGCGCAAGATCCTCGGCAACGACGGCGCGCGCATCTTCGTCGATGGCTCGCTGAGCGGCGCGGGCGCCGGCGCGATCTCCATCTTCCCCGACACGCTGGCGTTCTCGCTCGGCACGCTCACGGCGGCCGGCTACCGATACATGCGGATCGTACTCGGCGACACGGCCGCGCCCGAGTCGCTGGCCGAGGGATATCAGAAACTCGGATATGTCGTCTCGGGCCAGGCGTTCGCGCTCACCGATGCCGATTGGGGCCACAACTGGAACGTCGCCGCATCGGTCGCGGAGCAGCGCATGCGCTCGGGGTACTCGCACGTCAAAGCGCAAGGCCCCGGGCTGGGGCGCTGGGCGTACGGCTTCGACTTCCTCGGCGACTACGCGGACCGCGCGAACCTGACGGCCGCGCCCGCCACGGACGCGGACAGTTTCCGCCGCACGCTCGCGCTACTCGAGGGCGCGTTGTGGGGCGAGACGATCTGCGCGCTCCTGCCCGAGATCGAGGATCACCTGTCGGCCTCGACGTTCGGCAGCCGCGCGCTTGAGGTCTATCCGGTGCGCGTCCGCGGGCCGTTCGACTCGAAGCACGTTTGCCACGAGTACCTGACGAACGCCGGGATCTGGCGCGACCGTCGCGCCGTGGCGCCGATCCTCTGCGAAGAGGTCTTGTAACCCGTGGCGTGGCGCGCGCTCGTCACGCTCGACACCGGGCCGGTCTACCGGTTCTCGACGCACGACCTCGACATCGTGGACGTGAAGACGGGGGATACGCTCCACTTCACGGGCGGGATCGAGATCGGATCCATCCCCGGGAACGGCGAGGGCGAGGGGTCCGACTGCGAGATCGTGATTCCGCAGGAGATCCTCGACTGGAAGACGGTGCGCGCCTCGGGCATCAACGTCGGCACGATCGCGGCCGAGGTGTCGCTCTGGCAGGAGGGCGACGACTACGCCGAGCGAGACGCCCGGCTCGTCGGGCGCGTCACTGCGTCGTCTGAGGCGCGCTACGACGACCGCGTGGAGCTGACGATCGGGGCTGCCGAGGAGCTGAGCGACCGGCAGTTTCCGCCGTGGACGATCACGCGCGAGGACTTCCCCGACATCGACTCCGGCCAGGTCGGCAAGACGATCCCGATCATCTACGGCAACGTGAAGCAGATGCCGCTGACCCCGCTCTCGCCGGCCGCCAACGGCGCGACGGGACCGGCTGGCACATCGGACTGGATGATCGGCTACTCGGCGATCTCGTCCACGCGGATCGCGGTCGAGCGCGGCGGAAACCCGGACGACACGATCGCCGCGACCGTAGGCACGACGCCGGCTCCGAAGGCGGGCTGCGCGTACTCGCGCGTGTCGCTGTCCGCGGTGGACATCTTCGGCATGGGGCAGGCGACGGCCGACATCGCAGGCAAGCCGGGGCCAGGTGGCGCGCCGATCACGGGACTTGGCGACGTGGTCGTGGACGCGATCCGCTCGTTCTCTGGACTAGATAACAACCGCATCGACTGGAGACGCCTGTCTCGGTTCCAGTCGCAGGCGAATCGCGCGATCGTCTCCGCGATCTTCGGCGGCGCAGAGCCGGGACCGAGTCTCGCGCAGACGCTGAGCGCGCGCTTCGGGCAGGACTTCCCGGCGCGCATCGGGTGGCGCGGAGGGAGGCTCGGGGCCGACTGGCTGTCGTTCGATCGGGACATGCCGCTTCACCGACCGATGCGCCTCGGCGGGGATTTGCTCGAGCGCGTGGGCAAGGTGGGGCCGTGGAACGAGGGAGAACTGTGCTCGTACTTCGCGGTCGAGTACGACCACCGCATCCTGTCGGACCGCTACCTCGGGCGCGTGACGGCCGAGCCGGGCAATGACGAGCGGTGCAAGACCGCGGCGTCGCACCTCGCGGCGGCCGGGCGGCCGGGTGGGCGCGTCGTTTATCCGACGGTCGGCCTGCCCGATATCGTGGATGAGGCGACGGCGCGGCTGATCATCGAGTGGCTCGTGAGCGTGCACGCCGTGCCGCGCACCGAGGCCATATATCGGTGTTCCACCGACCTCGCCAGGTTCCTCCCGCTGTACGAGCGGTACGACCTGACCGACGAGGAGATGGGCTGGACCGACGTCCGGTTCGTGTTGCACGCGGTCAAGTGGGATCCCGAGGACTTGGACCTTGCGGAGTTGGTGTTCGTGTCCCTGGGCGAATCTCCATAGCAGTCCAGGGACCGTGGGCGCGCGCAGTCTGTTCGTATGCGGCTCAAGCGATACATCCTGGCAATCCTCCTCTCGCTCGGATGGCCGGCGCTGGCGTTCGGCCAGGACGCGACCGCGACCGTGGTCGTCACGCCCACGCCGGACGGTCTCTTCGCCCAGATGTTCTCTGCGGTGGCCTCGAGCAACTGGCGCCACGTCGGAGCGCTCGCGCTCCTCGCCCTCGTCTGGGCGCTGCGCACGCACGTGTTCGACCGCATGGGCCGAGTCGGTGCGTTCCTGCAGACGGACCGCGGCGGCGTGCTGACGGCGCTCGTGTGCGGCGTGCTCGCTGCGCTCGGGTCGGCCGTGCTCGCCGGCAAGCAGATCGACGCCGACCTCGTCGGCATGTCGCTGCAGGTCTCGCTCGAGTCCATCGGCGGGCTCATCGCGCTGCGGCGCCTGTGGAGGCCTAAGGACAAGGCTCTGGAATGGCAAGGGCTCGGGACGCCGTGACCACCCGCGCGCTCCGGTCGCTGCGGCTCGTCTGGGCGCTTCTGGCGCTCGCGTGGCGCACCCTGACGACTCGCGAGCGCGCGCCCGAGATCACAGACGAGGACGAGGCGCGCGAGCGCATCAAGGCATGGACGGAGGCGCAGCGATGATGCAGGAGCAGAAGCCATCGTGGTCCACCCTGATCGGGATCCTGGTCGTCGGATGGACGATCGTCTCTACGCTCGCGCTCGTCGCTCTGCTCTTCGGCGGGTGTCGAGGGGGGAACATCCCCGGCGTCGGCCCGGTGGTCACGACCTCGCACCCGCCGCTCGTCGAGCGGTTCTTCCGCGCGATCGACGTCATCGGCGACGAGCTCCAGGCGAACGGCCTGCCGGACCCGGCGCTCGCCGTGGACATGACCCTTCTCGACGGTGAGAGCTTCGCGATCTACGAGTCCAGCTTCGGCGACCCCGATCTCGACGGCGTACCGCTCTGGGGGCGCAACGAGATCGCGGTGACCCATCGCGGCATCCGGTGCCTCGACATGATCGCGCTCCGAAACGGCGCCGGCGAGGACATCAACCCTGACGACGTCCGACCGAGCCAGGTTTCGGCGGCGCACGAGCTGGCGCACTGCGCGCTCGACATCGCGCTCGAGCCAGACCCGGGGCACAAGGATCGCGACGTCTGGGACCGCATCATCCCCGCCGTCAACGCCAGCCTCGCCGAGGCCGGCCTGTGAGCCTCCGGCTCGCGGCGCTGGCACTGGTCGCGGGTTGTGTCGCCCCAGGCTTCGCCAACACCGGCCCGCAGATCCGCTCGTCCGCCGAGGACATCGGCGTCATGCCGACGCGCGCCAGCACGCGCAAGGCGCTGGCGGTCATCGACGCGCGGCTGCGGTCCGTCGGGCTCGTGGACGCGTCGCCAGCCCTCCGCGTGACTTGGCTGCCGGTCGTCTCGTTCGTCGAGGACGAGCGGCGTGATCGGTCGTTCCTCGGGTTGACCGAGGTGGTCCTGCACGCAGACGGGTTCTGGTGCGACGCGCTCGTCTCCACGCACTACCAGGACAGAGTCTCCCTGACCGCTCTCACGCACGAGGCGCTCCATTGCTCGCTCGCTCGATCGATGGCCGCGCTGGACGGGGACCGCGAACACCGGCGACCCGAATGGGGGCCGTGCGGCAGGGACCGAAATCCGGGCTGCGGTTGGCTCGACGACACGGACGCCATGCTCCACGCGGCGGGGCTCTGACGTGCCGCGTACGATGGCGGCAGAGCATCTCGAGGTGCTCGAGGAGGCCGGCGAGGTGACGTGCCGCGCGTGCCTCGACTGGAACTGCCTGCGCCCGTCGGGGGTGGCCGCCCTCATCTGCGTCAACTGCGGCACCGTCTGCCAGCTCGTCGTCGAGGGCGGCGTGGTGCACGAGCAATGGCCAGAGAAGACGCCGTGACGCGCCTTGCGGACTTGCTCGAGTGGACCGGGATCGCCGCGCTCTTCGTGGCGGTCGCGTCATTCCTCCTGAGCGTCGCGGTGGGCCGGTGAAGGCGCTACTCGCCGAGATGGCCGCACGCGCCGCGCTGGCGGCTCTCGGCCTCGGCCTGCGGGCCGTGGCTGTGGCGCTCGAGGCGCGGGGCCGATGGCGGGAGCGCAGCTCCTACCAGCGGCACATGGACGAGGACGCGCGATGGCGCGGCGCGCAGGCGGCCGAGGGGCGGCGGTTCTGACAATGCGCGGGCGCTTGCGCCTGCGAGAGTGAGCGCTCGGATGACGTTCGACGACGCGGTGCTCATTCTCGCCGACCTAATCGAGCGCATGCCGAAGGGCTACCCGCGACCGAGGCTGATCATGCACGACAGCCCGGAGGGGATGGCGGAGTACGTCGAGGGATCGCTTGAGGCGTTCATGTCCGGGCACCAGTACCACGGGCGCCTCGTGCTGGCGTTCGCGGACCACGAGAAAAACAGAATCCACATCCAGCGCGGGCTACTCGACGAGGAGACGGCCACAGTGCAATGGAAGCTGCTGCACGAGATGGGTCACCTGCGGCAGGCGCAGAGGCACGGAACGAAACCGGGTGGTCCGTTCTTTGACGAGCGCAAGGCGGAGGACTTCGCGCGCCGATGGTCGAAGAAGTTGGATGGTGAGTCGTGAACCACAACGGACACGTCCGCTTCTGGACTGAGGAGCGCATCGAGGCGGCCAAGCGGATCCTCCGCGAGCACGACGACATGGGCGCGGCGCGCGAGGAGATGTCGCGCGCGTTCGGCGTGGAGATCACAGGGGACTCGCTGCAGAAGGGATTCGCTCGATGCGCCGATGCGCCGGCGTCGTCCTTCATCCTGCACAAGACGGCGCCGGTGACGCCAACGGCCGAGCGCGCCGGCCCGTCCGTGCTCTGGTCGCAGGCGATGCTCGACGAGGCCGCCGGCATCCTCCGCGGGCACACGTCGCTCGCCGAGGCGGCCATCGACATCGGCGCCGCGGTCGGGTTCCCCGTGACGATCGACTCCATGCGCGTCGCGTTCGTGCGCGCCAAGATGGGGCTCCCGTCGTCGTACCTGCAGCGCGCCGCGGTCGGCGCCAAGCGCCTGCGCGACATGACGCCGCTTGAGTCGGCCGAGTACGCGCGTGACGTGAAATCGGCGCGCGTGGACTTTCGCCACCAGGGGCGCACCGAGGCCGTGATCGAGGGGATCAAAGACGCGCTCAACGGGCTCAAGCCGATCGCGGTGAACGTGTCGCCGAGGCCGGCGCCGACGCGGACGCGCGGGGCGACCGAGTGCGTGTGGCTTACGGTCTCAGACGTACACGTGGGCCACGTCACGCACCCAGGATCGGTGGGTGGCATTGCATCGCACGATCACCGGGACTTCCTCGCCAAAATGGACCGGTGGTTGGCGAAGGCCATCGAGACGATCGAGGAGCGACAGTCGTGCGCGCACATCGACAGCGTAGTGGTCGGCACGATCGGAGATCTTGTTGACGGCGTCGAGATCTTCCGCGGTCAAGCGTGGGAGCAGTCGCATACGATTTACGATCAACTGGTGGACGGGTCGCAGGCGTACGGCGCGGCGCTCGTCAAGCTCGCCTCGACGTTTCCGCACATGCGGTTTTCTTGCTACAACGTAGCCGGCAATCACGGCCGCGTCGTCACGCCGAACAATCAGCCGTTCCGCGCCAACTTCGATCTCATTGCCTACGCCATGATCGGAGCGCACATCAAGGCGAGCGGCGTCACGAACATGACGTGGGAGACGTCGGACACGTTCTACATGCTCGTGGAGACACTTGGGCTTGTGCATCTTCTCGTGCACGGCGACTGGATCAGGGCGTCGAGCGGCTCGCCTGCCGGCGGGCTCAAGGCAGCAAAGTTGAAGTACACGCAGCTGTTCGAGAGCCCGATTCACTACGCGCACATGGGCCATTGGCATTCCGAGGCGTGCGCGTCTGACTCGTCGGGGGACGTTCTCGTGTCGGGCAGTTGGATTGGAACGTCTGAGTACTCGGCCAAGACGCTGCTGGAAGGCCAGCGCCCGTGTCAGATGGCATACGGCTTCAACGCAGATGGGCTGGCGTGGACGAAAAAGATCTACCTTCGCGCGCGCAACGAAGGCTCGTTTACTCCGCGCATAGCAAAGGCAGGAACATGAGCACACATAACAGGGCGCCGTCGATTTCTGGTCAGCGCTTCGGAATGCTCGTTGCGGTGTGCGAGGTCGAGACGAGAACCGATGCACGTGGCCGATCGAAGCGGTTCTGGATGTGCCAATGCGACTGCGGATCTGGCGTCGTGGTTAGGATGGATTGCCTAAAAGACGGAAACAGCACGAGTTGCGGGTGCAAGCCGAAGCATAGGATACGACACGGACACGGAGTCCCGGGTCGGCACTCTCCAGAATATAGAACGTGGGATCACATGATCCAGCGATGCGAGAATGCGAAGACGCTGCATTTCGGTTACTACGGCGGACGCGGCATCGCGGTGTGCGATCGGTGGCGCGATAGCTTCGAGACCTTCCTCGCCGACATGGGCCCGCGCCCGGATGGAACGTCGCTCGACCGAATCGACAACGATCGCGGATACGAACCCGGTAACTGTCGGTGGGCCACGCGGAAAGAGCAGTCGCTGAACCAAAGGTCTACGGTGTGGATTGAGTATGGCGGGCAGAGGCGCTGCGCGCTCGAATGGTCCCGGGTGTTCTCGATCTCGGGGATGACCCTGCGAAGGGCCGTCAGAGATGGCGTGGCGGAAGACGTTCTAGGTAGTCTTCACGTCCGGACGAGTCATCGAGGAGGGCGCGTGGTCGGCGCGCCGAGGCGGGCGCCATGACGCCCCTCACCCACGCATCCGTTTCCGCGCTCGCCGCCCTCGGCGACGCCACGCCCGCCGAGATCGCGGAGTGCATCCCGGTGATCCTTGGGCATGGCTCCGGGCTGTCAAAGGATCGGCTCGTCGCTGGCTGGCTGACGATGACGCATCACATCCCGGCGCACGTGGCCCTCGTGCACCTCGACCGTTGGCTGGACGACCCGACCTCGCTCGGCGGCGTGGTCACGGAGCGGGCGCTGGCGATGGTCACAGAACGGACGATCTGCGACGTGCGCGACGCCCTCGCGCTCGAGGACGCGCCCGAGCCGGTGCGGACCGAGCGCGTGGAGCTCCACGACCTGTGCTGCGAGCTCGGCACGGACGAGCTGCGCGTGCTGACGGCCATCGCTCAAGACCTCCGTGGGAGCGCCGGGGTCTCCCCTGCGGCGATGGAGCGCCCGGACGTGGTCGACGTGCTGCACGGGCTCTGCGGTGGCCTGCGCGACGGCCCGATCGGCTGGCTCCTGTTCGTCGCCCGGCGTCTACGCATGGGACAGGACCAGTACGGGTGCCTCGACCTCGCCAGCGACGTGCGCGACTGGGAGCGTGAGGCGGCCGAGGAGCGGGCCGACGAGGCGGTCTACCGAGCGTGCGCCGAGGTCAAGGCTGGGATGCGGACGTGAGCCACAACGGCAAGATCCGCACGGAGCACGCGGGCGCGAAGAACGGCGGGGGCTACTGGGGCACGCGCGAGGAGGCGAAGGAGCACAGCGATCGGCTGCGCCGCGCGCGCGACAAGGCCGAGTCGGTGCACGACCCCGAAGACCTCGAGCCATGCGCGAACGGGACGTGTCCGGAGTGCTCCGGGAATCCATTCACGGATGACCCGCAGAACCCGAGCGAACCCCGGTGAGCCAGGGACTTGCGCGCCAACCGGATCCATTCACCGGCGCCCGTTCGTGAGCGTCAAGCTCCGCCCGAAGAAGCACCGTCAGCCACCGCCCGTCAAGCGCCAGCCCCCACGCCGCGAGCCCAGTCAGGCGCACGACGGGCGCCCCACGGCGGAGCCAGATCTCGAGCCCTGCTCCCTGGGGTGCCATCCCCGCAAGCGCATCCTCGTGCGCTTCGAGTCCCCCGAGGCGATCCTGACAGAGGTGGACGAGTGGCCCGAGTGGAAGCGGGGCGCCCGTGACCGAGGTTGACGTCCGCGCGCAGCTCGCTCGCCTTGGGCGCGGTCTCGAGGGCGTCGGCCGGCTCATCGCCGACGGCGCGGTGCCGAGTCGCGAGAGCCTGCGCGGTCTGGCGTTCGCCATCGCGCGTGCCTCGCTGCTCTCTCGTTGGTTGATCAGCCGGACGGATCGGGACGCCCCGCTTCCGTCGGACCGGACGGAGACGGTCGTCGAGCGGGCTCCGGGTCGGTAGGGCTCAGCTACGCGGGCCTGCAGCGCAGATGGACCACGACCATCAGGCCATCCTGCTCAGCGACGTGCGCCCCGATGTCTCCGCGTCCGCTCTTGCGCCAGCGGTAGCGCAGCGTGCCGCCCTCCGAGTCCTGCATCTGGGCGTCGAGGAGCAGCGCGGTCACCTCGCGGCGCGCCTGCTCGATCGGCAGGCGAGCAAACGTGGCGTAGGCCTCAGCCGCGGCCAGCGTCACGTAGACCTGACCGGCGGCGCGTAGGCGTGGGCGATCAGCGGGCATCGGCGCCAGCCGCCGCGTCGTCGGTGTGGTCGAGGGACTCCGCCCACGACTCGGCCGCGGCGCAGGCGTCCTCGACGGTGGTGTAGACGTCTCCGTCGTCGTCACCCGAGTGCGTCACGTACAGCCCCCACCGCTCGATCACGCTCACCTCGCACGCCTCGCCGTCGCGCGAGGTGTAGCCGTACCACTCCGCCTCTGTGCCGTGCTCGACGATGGACCGGGCGACGTCGGCCATCGAGTACTCGTCGCGGTCGTACCGCACAGACGTGAGCCCCTGGACGCCGGTCTCCGGGTCCTGCGCCCACCCGTCGGTGATGCGGGCGAGCGCGCAGCGGACGCAGACCTCGTGCGCGACGACGCTGCCGCCGTGGCCCCAGACGCCTGGGTTGCTCTCGCAGCCGCCGACGAGGCCGTGCGGGGAGCGCCAGTCGTGGCCGTCCGCGTGCGAGCACGCAGGCTCCTCCGGCTCGATGGCCACGCTGTGCGAGGCGCGATCGATGTCGGACACGTCCGCGACCTCGATGACCATGTGCACCGGACCGGCGTGCGTCGCGTGCTGCGGGCACGACTGGTCGCCCGCCTCGTCCAGTCCGGTCGCCTGCTCCGAGCAGTAGGCACACTCGGTGTCAGCGTGCGCCCGCAGGCCGATACGCCACGCCCAGACCGTGACCCACTGCGTCGTGTCGTCGTCTCCCCATGTGCCGTCCGACACGTACTCCTCGGCGGCTCCTCTGCCCGACGAGGCGTACGGATACTCGACCTCGCGGTTGCCGTCGTCGGCGATCCACCCGTCGAGCACCACCGCGTCGTGCTCGGCGTCGTAGTCGAGCCCGAGTTCGTCGGCCACTTCGGCGGCCGGGGTGCCGGCGGTCAGCATATCGATAGCGGTCTCGCGGTCGGTGTTCGTCGTCATGGGGCCAGCTCCTTGCCGGGGGTTCGTGGGGCATAACCGTCCCACGAGACTCAATCTAATATCGGTGACACCGAAACGCAAGCGCAAATCGACTGGTGCGTGTCGATTTTTGGAATCACAGGGGCGCAAGCGCGGCCGACCGCCAGTGGCAGAGGCCGACCGACTGCGGACGCGCACCTACCACTGCACGGACGCCGAGTGGTCAGCGATGGAGGTCGCGGCGCGCCGCGCGAGCCTCACCGTGTCGGAGTGGTCGCGGCTCGGGCTGGTGACGCTGGCCGCGCAGTCGGCGGCGAAGCGCCGGTGATATCGGGATCCCGATGCCGGCATCGGCAGGCCGATACGTCGGTCGGTTCGCGGGCGGGCAGACGGATCGGTCAACGCGGAAGCGAGAACCGGAGGCTTGCGCCCGCCTCGAAGCACGGGCCCATCGCGCACACCCATCGCGCCATCATCACGCGAGCGATGTCGTCCGTGATCGGGCCCTTACGGCACGCGCGAGCGTGTGCCCGCGCCAGGGCTCCCCCGCCGCCCCCATGAGGCGATCACGTCCCGCAGCCGTCGCACCTCGGCGATCATAGCGGGGACGGACTCTCGAGCGGAGGCGATGAAAACCGCATCGGCATGCCTACCACCCGGCTCCGGAGCCCGCTGTCTCCACCATCGCGGATCGCCAGCGCCCAGCCGTCGCCCATCGGGACGATCGGGTGGTCCGGGCAGTGGACGCAGCCATCTCCGCAGTCGTCTGGACTCGTGACGGCAAGGGCGAAGCGATCGCAGCACAGGCCGTGGAAGCGGGCCGCCCGCTCGACGTTCGCGCGCCGCCGCTCCTCGCTCGGCCATCGGTGCTGGCCGGACTCGATCACCCGAACCGAGAAGCCGAGGACGTGGTCCGCGGCCCTGCGCTCGGCGTCGTCGAGGTGCCAGTGCTGCGACTCGATCTGGATGTTCCGCAGAGCCGAGGTCGCGGCCGACCGCTCGTCCTCGACGGCCCCGGTGGCGAGCGGGCGCAGCCGCTGGATCTCGCGGACGATGGAGTGCGCCAGATCAGCCTGCACCTTCAGCGCAAGGACGCGCTTCGGGATCTCGGCGAGTAGCGCCAGATCGGACATCAGGGCCAGATCGAGCGGGCGGATTGCCAGACGCTCGATCTCCTCGTCGGACATGGTCGTGAGGTCATCGGCGCTCACGTGTCCCACTCCGCCCCGGCGATCTTCGGGTTCCCGTTGCACGCGCCCCGGATCCAGTCCGTGACCGCGTCGAGCATGGCGGTCGTCTCGGCACCCTGCATCAAGCCGCGGTCCTTGTCGCGACCGTCGGGCCCGTTGTACGTCGCTCGCCGCCACATGCCTGGCCCCGCGCCCACGGGCCAGATCCAGATCCGGCTGTGGCGCACGCGAAAGCACCACTCCGCGCCAGACACGATCGCCTCGTACTGCACCGGCCACGCCGGGCACGTGCAGTGCCAGACGATGCCGGCGCGGGCGTGCTCCCCGGGCGATCGGTCGGGATGGGTGAAGGCTGGCTCAGACATTGGCGACCTCCTCGTGCCGCACGCCGTCGTCCGTCCACGGGATCTCGAGCCCGAGGGCGCGGCGGGCCTTGACGTGGACGCATCCGGCCTCGTGGGCGAGGCTATCGATCGGGTAGAACGGCGCCCCGCGCGAGCTCCGCGCGAACCCGCTGCAGTAGTGGCACACGGCCTGCCCGTCGTACTCGCCGGTTCCGTGGGCGACGAACGCCTCGACGATCGCGCGCAGGCGTTCGGCCTCTGCGGTGGCAATCGCCAGGAGCCCGCTCGCGATCTGGAGCTGAGCGCAGAGGGCGCGCAGTTCGGCGATCCGCTCGGGCGTCACGCTCCACCCCGCAGGATGCTCGGCCGATACCCTAAGCGCTCCGATGCCACGTCGAGCGCCACGCCGAGGGCGTTCTGCCCGGCCGTGCGGCCCTCGCGGTAGACGTCGCCGAGGGTCGGGTGCCCACCGAACTCCCTGCGCGTGCAGTGCCCGCTCGCGCCGTCGCGGAAGCCACGCAGGTAGGCGTGGTACCGGTTCGCGGCGTCGGTGTCGCGGCGGACATCGACGGCGCACGCTTCGAGCGCGGCCCGTGCCTCCTCGGACGGCCGCGCGATGCTGACGAGGATGCCCTGCAGGCCCGTCCGCGCCTCGCGCTCGGGCACGCCAAGGGCGACGAGCTTCGCGACGGCCTCCTCGAAGGTGATCCCGGGGGTCGCGGCGAGATCGGCGACGAGTTGTTCGGCTGGGGTCATGTCGGCTCCATCGTGTCACTCACGAGCGCGCCCGAGAACACCTCGCGATGCGGCCAGCACATGCGCACCGTCATCGGCACGGAGACCTCACGGACGCTGACGCGCACAGTCTCGACGCCATCGATGCCACCGCAGCCCGACACGTCACACGGCTGGGGAAGCTGCAGGTCTGGCCGATCGCGCACACGCATCGGCGTGATGCACCCAGGTCGCGCCCGTGTCAGGTCGAGACGGTGACACGCCTTGCAGTTGACCTCGTGCAGGTCGTCGGCCCACGCCTCGACGAATAGCCGGCCGCACGCCGACTCGACCCCGTAGATCGTGCCGTCGGCCTTGAGCGACCAGCGCCAGCGGTAGTGCGTCTTGCTCATGTCTCGCTCCAGACCTTGAGGGCCCGTTCGGGCGGGGCGCCGACCGGGAAGCGGGCGACGAACCAACCGGTTGTAACGTGCCAGCCAACCGCGAAGCCGTCTGTCTCGCTGCCGCGCGGCGTGCGGCGCATCTGGGCGCGCTCGAGTAGGCGGTCGGCGATCTCGACCACGAACGAGGGAGCACCACCATCGCGCCACTCGGTGCTGCTGCAGTAGCGGCCCCACGGACCCTCGACCTCGCGCTGCGGGCTGTCATCCGGTTGCGGCGTTCGCATCGTCATGGCGTCACCCTGCCCGCGCACCGGGTCACCGCTTCCACGGCGACCTCGAGCAGGTCGATCGCGCCCTCCACGTCGGCGAGCTTGACGGCCCAAATGGCGTCGGGTCGGCGCGCCGCGAGAAGGCTCCGGCGCTCGGCGTGAAGCAGGCGGATCGCGTGGTCGAAGGGGGCGTGGTCCGCCTTGGTGACAGGTGGTGACAGGTCGCGCTCCGCTCCGCTCATCTGGACACTCCTCTCCGCAACTCGCTCACCGACGGAAAGTCGCCGTCGGCTCCGCTCGGCTCCACCCGGCGAACAGCCCGCCGAGCGGGTTCAAATCCCGCTGGGGTCGCCGTTTTTCCTCTAGCATATCGGGCCATGCGTTCGTACCGCTTGACCACGATCTCGAGCAGTTCGCCGGGCGTCAGGCTGCGGAGCGCCTCGGCGCCCTGGCCGTCAACCGCCATGAGCGCGTCGCGGATCGGGCGCTGGAAGCCCACGCCGATGAAGCGGTCTGGAGCCGATGAGACAACCTCGTCGAGCACCGACCACGCCTCTCCCTGGTGGAACACCGGAAGCGCCCGTATGCCGGCGTCGAGCATTCGGTGGTGGTTTGCCTGCGAGCGCGCGACGTCGCCGCGGATGTCGTCCAGGTTGGCGATCCGCTCGTACATCGCCCCGTGCTCCAGGCAGAAGTCGATGTAGGCGCCGAGGTCGATCGCGACACCCTGGGTCAACTCGGTGAAGGCGCCCGAGTCCAAGAACGCGCTCCGCCACGTCGGCCGGTAGCGCGCGAAGTGCGAGCACTGATAGGCGAACGACTCGAGGACGGGCTGCCCGATCAGGTGCTCGCAGACCAGTCGATCCGCGCGCCCAAGGGCGAAGTAGATCGTGGGCCGCGCAGGTCGCGGGTCGATCATTCAGCGCCACCCGCACACGCCGAACACCGACACCCCGGCCCGGTCTCCCAGCGCACCCGCGCCACGCTCTCGGACGCGGCGTCGCCCATCCCAGGAAGGAACCGAGCGCCGTGCCACCGCTCGCGCCGTCCTTCCCACGTGGCGGGCCGCGTCTCCGCGGCGCGGTGCCACCCAGAGGCAATGAGGCTGCCCCCCCCCTCATCTGCGCGCGTGTACGTCACCCCGCGCAGGTACCCGAGAGCGAGCGCGGCGCGGCGGACCGCGGCGTAGAGCCGACTTGCCACGTTGCGCACGCGCTCCCCGCTGGGCTCAATCGAGACGCGCGACACCTCGAAGGTGAGCCCGTCGCACAGCGCGCGCGCCTTCGGCCGCTCGACGGTCGCGGAGCCGACGAGTATGCCGTCGATGCTCACGCCGCACGAGAACGGGTGCTGACGGATCGGTCGGTGGTGTCGGTGCCAGCGACGGATGCAGTCGTTCACCTCGGCGCGGGAGAGTGGGACGATCGTGGTCACGAGCACCACCCCGGAGCCGGCCCGCCATCCAGCCACGCTCGCAGCTCGTTCAGTTGCGCGCCGGTCGGCCACGCCTGGCCCATGTGCGCCTCGCGGGCGTCCTCACGCCACCGACGAACCCCAATCACCACACCGTCGTCTTCCTCGTCGCCCGGGATCCACGTGACCTTGGCAAATCGCAACGCCCCCGGGGTACCGGTCTTCCACTCCAGAGAGAACGCGCTCCACTCCAGCGAGAGCACGCCCGACGTCACACTCGCGCACTCGATCGGCTCGCCCATGACGGCGACGATGCGAGCGGCCTCGGCGAGCAGGGCTGCGAAGGTCATGGCCGCGCCCTCCGCGCCGCGACCGCCTCGCGCAACGTGCGCACCACGGCTGCGCACGCCTCGACGAAGAACGACGGACGCGCCTTGCGACCGCGCTGCAGCCGCGCCAGTTCATCGCACAGCGCCTCGATCGCGGGGGTCATCACGTTGAGCCACATTCCCGCTCGTTGCGCGAGCAGCTCGCCGGCCGCGGCGGCGACGCGGCCGGCCTCCTCGTCTCGCAGTCTACGTAGGTCGGTCCACGCCGCGTCTGCATTGCCGCTGCCCCAACACGAGTCGCAGACGTCGCGACAGGGCGACGCCGTCCCGATGCCACCACGCCACGTCGCGCCGCTGCCGTACACGTAGCAGCCGAAGCCCGCGCACTTCTCGCAGGGCGTCTCGACGCCGCGATGGCGGAGCATGTCCTCGTGGCCCTGCTTGCGGCCGGCGCCGAAGGCTTCGGCGTGGTCCTTATAGTAGTACATCAGTACGCCGGCCCTTGGTTCGGTCCGTGGCATGCGCACCCGCAGTTGCCGTAGCGGCACCCGTTGACGGCGCACGTCTCGCAGCCGGGCGCATGGGCCGCCCGCTCCACCACGATCGTGATGCCGCCTCCGCCCGTGCCGCGAAGCTCGCGGATGCGCTTCGAGAGCGGCGGGCCATCGGCCTCCATGAACAGCCGATCGAGTTCGTCCCAGACCGGAATGAGCGGCGCGAACGCTGGGCACTTCGCCGCGACCTCGGGCAGCCGCGCGCGCCACCCCGCAGCGAACGGAAGGCGCAGGAGTCGAGCGCACCGACCGAAGTCGGCCGCGTCGTAGGGCGCGTCCATCGTAGAGCCCTGCATGCACGGCATCCGGGTCATGACGGAGGCGATCGTCCGCGACGAGATCCCCGTGTCGAGCCCGGCCGCCATCCACTCCATGACGGTGCGCGGCTCCGCGGGATTCCAGCGCGCCTCACAGCCCGCGTGCGACGCGGCGAACGCCTGCGCTGCAGCCGCGTATACGTCGAGCGGCGCGGGCATCGCCATGTCGTAGCGCTCGCCGCAGTGCGTGCACTGCCATCCGCCACCGTCGAGCATGCGAACGTGGTCGGCCATCTCTCTCACCACGGCAACTCCTTTCCCGAGGCGTTCCACATCGCCTTGACGTCTCCCATCGTGCCGCCGTAGTACGCCCGCACCTCGGCGTCGCCCCTGCGCCACAGACGCACCACAGCGCGGCGCCAGCGGAACATCCGCGGCGCGCGTCCGGCGTCGTCCAGCATCGCGCGCCAGAGCTTGCGGGCCACGCGGAGCCTCACGCGTGCGCCTCGATGAACACCGCGCCTCCGCGCACGTCGTGCCGCTCCGGCCTTTGCGGCGGGCTCATCGCCCGCAGCCACGACCACGCCCACCACACATCCTCTCCCACGGCGTCGAGCACCGATCGCGGGATGAACACGACCCAATCCTCGTCGCCGCCGTGCGTGGACAGGTCGCGGTACTCCTGCGGCGCGTCTTCCCAGCGCCACACGAGGATCGTATTCGGCTGCGGCCACGCGCGCGCCGCAAGGGCGCGGACGTGCTTCACCGCGGCCTCGGCAGAGCAGCGCCCGCCGTTGATGGCATCGGCCAAGGTGCGGAGTTCGGATGCGACGCTCATCGGCGGCACGAGCAGGGACCTTCGTGCCCCGTGTCAAGAACGCAACGATCCTCGCAACTCGACTTGTTGCACCGAAGACCGCAGGCCATAGGCTCCAGCACGGCCCGGGCCGCGTACATCGCATCATTGAACCCGTCGGCACCCATGACCACCATTGGCCCGCCCGGCGTGTCGGCGATCATGCAGGCGCGCGCGGCCCGGTACACGGCGAGGAGCACCGCGTGCTCGCGCTCCAGGCGTGTCTGCTCGTTCGTCTCCCGGATGCGCCGCGCGTGGTACTCGCGATCGAGCGTGGTCAGCAGATCGTCGTGCGTCATGACCGGGTGCAGCCCGAACGCCTCGTCCACGAAGGTCGTCAGGCGCTCGATCACCTCAACGTGCTCGCGCTCAAGGCGCTCGACGGCTTCCTTTGCCGCTCGCTCGGCCGCATCAGACGCCACCTCGGCCCGCCGCAGCGCGGAGCGGCGCTCCTCGAGTGGTACCTCGGTGGCAGAGCCGTTGATGGCCTCGATCGCCTCGCCGAGATCGTCGGAGGCGTCGAGGGCGGTCTCGATCAGGGGCCAGACGCTCACGGTACATACCTCCGCGCAAGGTCCAGGGTGTCGTCGCCCAGGGTGATCACGTCGTCGCGTTCCAGGTCGAGGAGCACGCGGGCGAGCCGAGCGGCATCGGCTTCGATGTCGCGAACCGCGCCGAGCGCCGCGTCGATCGCGGCCGATACCGCCTCCGAGCGGAAGATCGAATCCGAGTGGTCGATCTCCACCGCGTCGATGGCGTTCAAGATCAGGGCGCAGGCGCGCCCGGATTTCGCCGCGCGGCGCAGGCGCTCGATCTCGTCGAGGCACTCAACCATCGCGCTCGACGGCACCCAGCACACCGAGCCCATCGTCTGCTCGCGCCGCGCATTCGCCGTCGCCTGCGCCCGCAGTTCCGAGATCCGTTCGGGCGTCATCGCCGGCCCTTCCTCGCCACGCCGGCCCGGTAGCCATCGGCGAAGCTCGTCACGTGCACCTGTTCGGCGATGTCGTCGAGCGCGACCTCGACCTCATGGCGCCCGAGCGGCGCCGTCAGGGTCAGCACCTCTCGCGCCGCGATCACCACATCCACCGCGAACGAGTCGTCAATGGTCCCGTAAGCCTCGATCATCATGCGCGCCCACCGGCGAAGTTCGGCGCGCGTCATCGCACGACCTCGACCACGTCCTCGGGCGACGCATACGCCGCGTTAGGCTTGCCGCGCAGGTCGTACGTCAGCCCGCCACCCGGAGTGACCGTGTAGACCGTCTGGCGCACGCGCGGACTCGGTGCGTGGGGGAACCTTATCCGCGTCCCGGGCGTGCACTCCCCGATCTTCGTCGGGGTGGCGCGCTCGGTTCGGAGCCGTCGCACCTCGTCGATGAGCAGGCGCGCGTATGCCGCGAGAGCGCTCCTCGATGGCGCCTTGTCGAGACTTCGCTCGAGGGCGTCGATGTCGAGGATCACGCGAGCCTCGCGCGGAGCATCCGCAGCGCGTCACCTATGGGCACCTCCCAGTGCTCCTCAAGCGACCGTGCCGCGAGGTACTTCGCCGCGGAGCGCGACCGCGTGCGATACGTGTGCCGCGTATCGGACGCCTTCCAGCCGAAACCCTTGCATGCCTCCTCGGTCATCTCGACCACGTACTCGCGCATGCCCGGGAGCGGCGCGAGCGCGAGCGGCATCGCCTCGTCGGTGACGCGATAGGTGCGCATCTCCATCGGACGGCTTTCGCCGACGAGGCGCATCGCTCCGAGCACGACGAGGGTTTCGACCGCGACGACGTTGTCTCCGCATGGGTTCACGGTGTAGTGGTTGCGATACCCGGGGCGCTTGTCGGGCAACCCGTCATTGCCGACGGCGTGGCGAACGATGTCGAGTTGCTCTGGGGTGAGGGTCATCGAGCGACTCCGGTGCCGTTGCAGACGTGGCAGCGATGACGAATGCCGGTGGTCACATTCTCGATGTAGCCGTCGTCGCACTCGCCGCACCGCACGAGTCCGTGAGTGACGAGTACGACGAGCAGACGGCCCGCCGCGTCTCGTCCCTTTGCGCGGTCGAAACGGTGATACCCGCCGTCCGAGTACGCGCGGCCGATGTCTGGGCGTGCCAGCGCAAGGCATTCGTTACTCGGCACGTCCCCGACGAACTCCATCGCGGTGATCCTTCCGACCGGCCAGCCCGCCTCGGCCTCGCTCAGCAGCATCGACACTTGCTCGTCCGTGAGGGTCATCGCTCCACGCTCCATTCCGGCTCCGCGCACATGCCAGCATCCTGCCCGCGCCCCGTGCCACAGCGCATGGCGGCGGCCCAGAGGAAGGCCAGGAAGACGAGGGCGAGCCTCATTGGCCCGCCTCCACCACGTCGAGCAGTTTGCGAATGTCGATGTCGGAGCGCCGACACGCCGCGATGCACTCGCGCAGGAGCCCAATCGGATCCCGCTGCGGCTGCCGGCCACCGCGCGTCCGTCCGCCGCTGGCGTAGTAGCCGATCGCAGACACCGTCATCCCGAGGCGCCTGGCGATCTCCCGCTTCGTCGCGCCCTGTGCGAGCAGGCTGCGGCATGCGTCGATGACGCTGGCGTCGTACCGCTTCATGGCTTGACCTCCGGGAACTGGCGCACCCGCAGCCACTCTGGCCATTCGCTCATGTCGCCGCCCTTGCGGTCGCGGAGCTTGATGTCGAGGTCGGCGGGCGCCGCGCCGATCTGCTTGATGAACAGGGCAACGTGGCGGCACGCCCCGGCGATGTCCTGGATCCACTGCACCTTGAAGGGCCGCGCGCCGGGCCCGCTCTCGGCGCCGACGATCACCCAGTCGATGCCGTCCAGCCTGCCGTACAGGTCGAGCGGTTCGAGCAGGGGCTCCGCGCTCAGGAAGCGGACCGCGGCCGGCACCGCTCGGAGCAACGGGATGCGCTCGTCGGCCCGCTTCTGGTCCTCGACGGTGGTCCCAATCCACACGTTGCGCGGCCAGACGACATACGGCGCGAGCGCTGGCACATTCTCCGGGCGCTTGGTCAGGAGCAGCCAGTCGAGCGCGGGCGTCGCGAGGATGAGCGGCCAGAGCTTCGCGCGCTCGGCATCGAGGTCGCGGCGATCCTCGAACACGTCCGCCATCGAGGCGCAGAAGACGCGACGGCGAACGCCAGCCTTCTCGGCCGCAGCGTTCCACTTGAGCGGCTCGGCCCAGTGCTTCTCGCCGAAGAACCGGCGCTCGCCGGGTCCCCAGTGTGCGCCACCAGTGCGCTTGTCGAACGCCTCGGCGTAGCAGTTCTCGCAGCCAGGCGACACGCGTTGACAGCCCCACCAGCAGTTGAAGCTGTGGTCGGTCCACGAAATGCCCGTCGTCTCACCCACGGGCCGACTCCACCCCCACCAGCGCGAGCAGCGCATACCCGGCCACGTCCTGCCACGGACTCTCGCCGAGCGCGTCGCGGTCCGTCGCGATGCGAAACAGCTTGTCGAGCACGCGCACGATGACGAGCGCGTCGTCGAGCTTGTCGGGCGTGATGCCGTCCGGGTAGAGGATGCGGAGCACCGCGCCGGACTTTCCGAACGCGTCCCCGTATGCCGCCTGTTTCGACTGCACGAGCCGGCCGATCTCGGCGGCCCGCTCCTCGTAGGTCTTTTTCGGCTGCACATCGAACATGTGCCCGCCGCGCCCGCAATCAACGAACGGCACCCCGGGCGCTGGCTTCGGGCACGGGCGCTCCGGAGCGGCGTACGAATCGCCACAGTTGCGGCAGATGGTGTTCACTCGGCATTCTCCTTCCCGCTCGTCAGCACCGCGATCCGGCCCTCGACCCGGTGCCGGTAGTTCGCCTCTTCGGCCGTCTCTGCGCGCCCCGCTGCCGCGACCCACCGGGCGAGTGCGGCGAGGTTCTCGCGCAGGGTGCGAAGCTCGGTGGCCTGGTCGGGCGTCATGGGTGCGCCCGCTCCATCGCCGACCCGAACTGCCGCCACATCGGACGCCTCTGCCGCGCGAAAAGCTCGACGTGCGAGCCGCGCTCACCGTGGGGATAGAGCGCCTCCACGATCGAGTAGAAGGCGTCCGGCTTGCGCGAGTGTTCCTGCCGCGGCGCGAAGAACCAGGACGGCACGTTGCGCACCGCCGGTGGCATGCGTCCGCGGGTCGCGATCAAGCACCGCTCGTGCGCGCTGCGCAGGATCCTGCCCATCCCGATCTGCGGCTTCGGCGGCGCCTTCGACTTGAGCCAGATGAGCTCACCCTTGCCCGGCTTGAACCCCCACGCGCGCACGACCGAGAGCGCCTCCTCGGGCATTGCCGAGACGCACCAGAGGAACAGGACGCAGTCGTCGGCGAGCGCCGGCAGGGGGAAGCGCTGGATCTCGGAGACCGTCATGCACGGGTAGTGCTTCGCCGCGCCACGCCCCTTGCCGGGTAGCCGATCTGAAAACGACCAGGGCGGGTCAGCGACGATCACCGAGCACGGGGCCGGCCTTGCCGCGCGCGCCTCGGCCTCGTACTCCTCGATCGACCTCACGATCCCCACCTCGCAAGCGCTCGCAGACGCAACCGGGCCACGCGCCGCAAGGTCGGCGAGCCGTGCGACCGGATCCACGCCACGAGGGCGCCTTGAAGCTCTGCGCGGATGTCCGTCTCGTGTCCCATTGCGTCCCTTCCTTCGGTGTCCGGGCGAGGAGTCGAACCTCGCTGCACCACTCCGGACTTGCGGGCCATTCGGGCGTGGGTGATTCTCTATACCCGTCCGGCCCTTTGGTGATCAGTCCTACGGGCGTCGCCGCCTACCATCGACTCCTGCCCTAGCGGACCATCGTCGTCTCCGCCTTCTCGAATTTGAGCATTCGCATTCGCCGAGCGTTTGTGTGTGTGGATGGTCTATGAGCCGTCGTGCTGCATCGGGATTTGCGAGTCCCTGACGGCCGCGGGTGAGCCTCCTTCTTTCGTTGATGGGTTGAACATCTAGGCCTTCCCCCATCCCCTCTGCGGCGCCCGCCACCGGGGCGGCACAACGAGCGTCTTGCCCCCGCGGAAGCGCAGCCACAACATGCGGAGCAGGTCGACCAGGCCGACCGCCGAGAGGGCCGGCAGCGCGTAGTACGAGATCGCGTCGAAGGTCTGCCACGTCATTGCTCTTCCTTCTTTCTGGCCTGGGTCACCGAGGCGATACCAATCTCGACGCCAACGTCCACCACCTCCCGCGCGCGCTGGCGTAGCGATTCAAGAGCGACACCGATGAGCTTCGGCATCACGTGATAATCCCCGCACTCAAGCACGGAGACCGCTGGCGGACCGTTCTCCACCGCCACGGCCGCGACCACGTGCACATCGCGAACGCGGTGCTTCTCGCGTGCCGCACGCACGTCGGCGAAGAACGCATCGATCGCCACGCCGCCCGCCTCGAACGTCGGATGCGGCTCCGACATGCGCGCATACAGCACCGGGTCGTGCACGACCTTATCGCTCATCGGGCCAGCCCCAGCGCCAGGGCCACCAGCACCACCCCGACGACCACGCAGGCCGCGTATGCGCCGGCCGGGATCGGCGGCTCGAGCCCGACCACGTGGAGACGGTGATACACGCGGGGCTGCGAGTCGCCGAGCGAGTGGATGTAGGCCGGGTGGATCTTCACGCGGCACCCCGGGCGAACGTCGGCAGCCCGCAGGCCGGGACCATCACGCAGTTCTGGGCGATCAGCTGCTGCTCGAAGCGTCCCTTCGCGGGACGCTTGCGGATGTCACCCGCGAGCAGGACCGGGCTGCCGAGCGGCAGCTTGAGGACCGAGCGTGCGGTCCACGCGAACGCGACGCCGTCGAACGGTAGCGGGTCGCCTGCACCCTTGACGCTCCACGACACCATGAGCGTCCTGGTCGGCAGCCTCATCACGCGGACGAGCTCGCCACGAACCTCGAAGTTGGCCGCGCCGCGCGGCTGCCGGCGTCCCGGTGGTGCAGTCGGGACCGTCCTCATGGCGTGGGGTCCATTGCCCAGCCGATGACCTTCTGGCTGGTCGGGACGGCAATGGCGAGGCCATTGCGATAGGCGTCAACGATGCCGACCGTGAGGCATTGATGGGGATAGGAGATCCACCCATTGCCGGCGACGAACTGAACCGTGAGGGCGTCCCTGGCGTCCCTGGCGGCCCAGGCGTCCCTGGCGGCCCAGGCGGCCCAGGCGGCCCAGGCGGCCCTGGCGTCCCAGGCGGCCCTGGCGTCCCTGGCGTCCCAGGCGTCCCAGGCGGCCCTGGCGTCCCAGGCGGCCCTGGCGTCCCAGGCGTCCCGCTCGGACGCGAAGCGCTCGAGTTCCCACGCTCCAAGCCCTCTGGCCTCCAGGGCGGCACGGAGCCCCACCTCGATCGCGGCGGGGTCGCGGAGCGGCCTGCCCAGCGCTGCTCTCCACCGAATCTGCGCCTCGGCCAGCTCCTCCGCGCGGGCGCCGAACCACCGCGCCGAGAACTCGCGGATCGCCGTCTCGATCTCCGCGGTGGGCAGCTCGCGCAGGACCGTCCACGTCGCCGCGCGCATCTTGTCGCCGCGCGCGATGACCTTGGCGTCTGTCTCGAGCTCGAACACGCGCGAGGGGCGTCCGTTCGGCCAGAGACCTGCGATGCGCAGCGCGGTCGCCGGGGTCTCGCAGGCGTTCCATCCGTTCGAGCAGTCCCTGTCGGACTCGTCCACATCGACGAGGGGCAGCGTGAACGGCAGGGCGCCGTCCCACACGGCGGGACCGCCCTGGACGGGTGGCTCGAGCCTGTCGGTGAACACCTTGAAGGCGCGGGTTGTCATCGGGTCGTCTCCTCTGTGCACGAAAGTTCCATCGCTCGATCGGCGCCGAGCCGATTGATGCGCCGCCCCAGCGTGCGCCGGTGCATTCCAAGCGAGTCGGCCCAATCCGCGATGCACATTGACTCGCCGTTCCACGCGACGATCCGTGTGCGCCGCGTGTGCGGGTCCCGGGAATCGAACCCGGAGCGCGTCCGCGTCACCAGACACCCAGCATGCGCCGACCGCGCAGACAGGTAACGCGGTCGGCCGCCATCCCCGTCGCGTCTACGTGCTGAACGACCACGCGACGAGGTTCACTATGGGGTCAGGCTGGACCCCGCTAACGCGGACACCCCGCGTCGTGCATGTGTTCCCGCGCCCGCCTTCCTTCGTGCGCGGGGTCGCCGTCTGCGGTCGGCGACAGACCGGGGCCGGCGTCTGGGCCGGCCTGAGAGGCGTTCTATCTGCCCGCGGCCTCGGCCTCTTCGCGCATCTCACGGGCGACGCGGGCGTCGTCGGTCTCCGCGGCCGGTGCCGGCGCGGCCTTCGCAGCCGCCGCGACCGCCTTGGCCTTCGCAGCGGCCACGCCGGAGCGCGGGGTTGGCTTGTCGTCCGTCGTCGACTCCGGCGTGGCAAGTCGATCGCCGAGCGCGTCCTTCCATGTCGTCTCGCCGTCCTTGATCGCCTGGTACACCTGACGCAGCCCGACGAGTTCGGCCGGCGTGCTCTGCGCCAGATCGTGACCGAGGTACTCCTTGAGCCCGCTCGGCATCACGTTCAGCGACGCGAACGCATCGGACAGGCGCTTGCGCTCGCGGTCGGGATCCTGCTCCGCCGAGTTCTTGAGCGTCTCGACGATCTTCTCCTGCGCCTCCTCGACCAGGTCCCCCGGGATGATGCGGAGTCCGCAGACACGGATCGCCTTCGAGATCTGCGCGGCCTCCTTGATGGCGACCTCGTCCTCGGTCGCCCTGACGATGAAAACCGGCTTGCCCCACGAGTTCATGCGTTGGCCGAGCACGTCACGGCCGTCCGCGAAGCGCCGCTCGACCGTCTTCTGGATGACGATCACCTTCTTGTGCGTCGTGTTCGTCTCGAGGTCCGTGACTGTGATCGCGACGATCCGCTTGTCGATGTCGTCGTACAACGCCATCGGCTCGACGCTGACGTTGCCCATCGTGCGGAGCGCGGCCTCGACGAACCGGATCGACGGCCCCTCGACGAACTGCTCGACGCCGTCCTTCTTGCCGACGGGCTTCTTGTAGCGGGCGCACTCGGCGAAGCTCGTGCGTCCGCACTCGCGCAGCACACGCACTCGGACGTCGTCCATGTCACGAGGCCGGCGGATGGCCACCGCGAAGCGCGCTTCGACCTCGGCGCGAGCCGTCGCCGCGACCGCAGCCGTGGACGTCTCCGCAGCCCGGGCCAACTCGCCGCCCATGACATCCTGGCGAACAACCATGCCGTGCTGCGGGGCGCCGTTGCCACCGCCACTGGGAACCATTGCGCTGCTCATGCCGCTTCCTCCTCGGCGCCGTCATCGGCGCAGTCCTCGAACGTTGCCTTGAACCCCCGCCTGCCCTCGCCCTTGAACGGGGCGGCAAGCGCCTGCGCTCCGCGCATGTCACCGGCCGGGATGCCGGTCGCCTCGGCCCGTGACCGAAGCTCCTCGTACGCGGAGGCGAGCGCGCGGAACGCCTTGGCCCACGACATTCTCCCGTCGCGGAGCTTGTACGCGACCGTCCAGTCCGGCCCGCGCAGGCCGTCGTGTTCGCCGCACAACTCGACGAGGTGCGTCTCGGCCTCGGTCTTGCGCACCCGGGCGGCGCGCGCCTCGGCGTTCGCTGCTCGGAGCTGCTCGGCCCACTGCATCGCCTCGTCGGGCGCCGTCTTCGGCGGCAGACCGCCCGCGCCGGCACGTGATCGCACGAACGCCGCGCCCGCCTTGTGCGTGTAGTCGATGGCCGGCTGGACGTCCGCGACCACGTGGTCGTGCCAGAAGCGGCGGCCGACGTCGATTGCCGCGTCGTAGAGCCCGCGGTCGAGTTCGGCGCGGTAGATGCGCAGGCCGGTCTCGCCGAGCACGTACAGCGCCCAGTCCGCGTGCCAGACGTCGCGCAGGCCGCCGTACAGCGTCTCCTGCAGAGCGTGGCGGGCGGGCACGGCGTCCGTCCACGGCTCGCCCCACTCCGCCTTGGCCACCCACGGGTTCGCCGTCTTGATCGACAGGAGCCGCTGGGTCGCGGGGAGGTGGAAGTCGGGGTTGCCGACGAACCAGCCCTCGGGGTGGTCGAGCGGTCGCGGCGAGCGCTCGACGGCGAACCCGGTCAGGTCGGCGTACTCCGCGGCGCAGGCGTCCTCTAGCGCCAGGCCGATACGCGTCCGCATGTTGCCGGCGAAGGGCGCGACGCGGCCCGTCTTCTCGAGCCACACGTCGAGCGACGTCCTGTACGGATCACAGCCGATGAGCGCCGCAATGTCGGTCGCGTGCAGGTGCTTGGTGCGGTCGTCTTGGATCGGTGCAACGCTCACGCTTCCTCCATCTCCAGCACGCGCGCCAATTCGCGCGCCTTGTCTTCGAGCCCGCGCAGCGCGACCACCGCGGCACGCTCACCCGCCTTCGCGGCAAGCTCCCCGGCGCGAGACGCCTCGCGCTCGACGCGCTCCGCGAACTCGTGCAGCGTCTCGCGGACCTCGCTCACTCGTCGCGCTCCGAGTCTTCGTGCTCGACGAGCGGCATGGACGAACACGCCGCATCGATGCGCCGCCGCAGTTCGCCCAGGTCCATCTCCCGCGCGGTGGGCGGTAGATCGAGGTCGGCGATCTCGTCCTCGGCGAGCGTGATCACGATCTGGCCTCGTGCTGGCCGAGCGCCTCGATGTACCCTGCCTGGCTGGCGACATCGGGTGAGAGCGGAGATGCAGACCCAGCGACGCTCACGCGAACACCTCGCGCGCCGTCTCATGCGCGAGGCCGCCGCGTCGGTCGATGAGCCCGCGCGTGCCCCGAACGATCTTCGTCGCGCCGCACGCGCAGCGGTAGCGCAGGAGCCCAACGCCGCTCACGTGTGAGCCACGGAGCCGCATGCGGAACTTGCTGCAGGCCCAGCAGAAGGCGTGCTTCTTGCGCATCACTCGTCATCCTCTCGGTCGAGCGCACCGCTCGCCGCTTCCAGTGCGCGGTCGGTTTGCGCGTCGGCGCAGTCCTCCGCGCACTCGTAACTGCACCACTCCACCGACTGGCCGCAGCCGGGGCACGTCTCGGGACTCGGCTCCATCGCGCGCACGGTCAGACCCCTTCTGCGCGCAGCGCGCGCTCGGCGTCGATCGTCTCTGCGTCACAGCACTCGGTGTCCCCGAGGCGCCAGCCGCGGCACCCATCGCACCGACACACGCCGTGCTCCGTGACGCACGCGAGGCACACCGGGCCGTTGTTGATCTTGCTGGCGCGGCGAGCCCACGCGCTCATCTGCACGTCGTCGGGGGTGATGTACACGCCGCAGCCGATGCAGCACTCAAGCTCGAGCAGCGCGGCCTCGCGCGCGTCGCGCATCCCGAGCGTGTGCAGCCGGTCGAGTAGCGCGCGGATCTCGCGGTCGCGCTCGGAGATGTCGTCGCGCGCGCTCACGACGCCTCTCCGAGCGCGGCCTTGAGCACGCAGAGGAAGCTGCGGACGGTCGCGTGACCGAAGCCGATGGCCTGCGCGGCGTGCTCGGCTTCGACGACCCTGACGACGGCGCCGTGTGCCTCCTCGATCTCCGCCACGCGCGTTCGCAGCCGCGACGCCTCCACCTCGAACTCGTCGCGGCTATCGATCAGCGCCGCCTGGTCCTCCTGCGCGCGGTAGAGCGCCTCGAGCGCATCGCACCACGCCTGGCCGGTGCCGAGCCACTGCGCATACTGCGCCCGGTTCTCGTCGTCGCTGGCGTCGCGTCCGGTGATGGCCGGCTCGTCGTGCCCAGGCGCCTGGCGGCGGAAGCGCGCCTGGTAGAGCCGGTTGATCACCTCGGCCTGCATCCCGTAGTTGCGCCCGCTCACCGCTTCACCATCGCGTTCCGCGCCTCGACGTCGAGGTACCGCTTGAGCGCCCGGGCGTTGCCGCGCGCGTTGCGGGCCGCGTGCAAGATCTCCTCGGGCGACTCGCCGCGCACCGCCTGGTCGAGCCAGTCGGCGAGCGCCTCCGCCACGAGCGAGGCCTCGAACGCCGTGGTCGGCGTCACGCGGCTCACGAGACCACCGCCTTCGTGTTGCATGGGTCGAAGCCCAGACGCCGGTTGGTGCGCCCCCACTGCCACATCCACTCGCCCTTCACCGTCCACGCCTCGCCGGCCCATCCGTAGGAGGGCAGGCACGTGCGGACGTTGCGCGCCGGCAGCATCACGCCACCGCCAGGACGGTCGCCGGAGCCACGACGACCAGCGAGCACACCCGCTCCGGCCCCGGGCGGAGCGCCGCCCAGATGGTGTGGGTGACCGCGGCGACGGCGGCCTCGTCGTCAGAGTCGGCCGCGACCTCGATGGCCGCCGCCAGGTCGATGCCGTCCCACTGACCAGGCGCGCCGACGCACGACCACTCGGTGCCGGTCGGCGCCGCGGGCTCGTCGGTCCCCGCCGGGATCTCGGACGCCTCGAACCTGAGCAGCGTGCCGTTCGGGGCGCGGAGCGTGATGCGGTCGAGCGTCCCGAGATCCGGGCCAGCCGTGCGGTAGAGCGCGCGAAGCCAGCCGGCGGGGAGGCGGTCGAGGGCGTCGAGCGGGTGAGCGGAGGGGGTCGCGCCGTTCATGTCCTTACTCTAGGCGTAAGGACCGGGGCGCGTCTAGAGAAAACTTACTCGCCGCGTAATTTCTTTTCGGGGGTGGTCTATCCGGGGGCCTGCTTCGCTTACTCGGTGCGAAAATATCCTTGACGGGTGGCTTACGGCAGGAGTAAGCATGGAGCGTGACCACCATCGACCGTGCCGAGTCAGCGATGGGCCACAGGGTTCGGGCCCTCCGAGACGAGCGCGGGATCGGCCAGGCGGATCTAGCCGCGGCGCTCACCGCGCTCGGGCTCCCGACCAGCGCCAGGGTGCTCTGTGACGTGGAGAAGGGCCGCCGGGGGCTGCGCGCGATCGAGGTAGTCACGATCGCGCGCGCCCTCAACATCACGATCGCGGCGTTCTTCGACGGGATCGACCGATCTTCTGCCCGCGCGTCGCGGGATCGGAGCGGTGCAGGAGCGCGATGATTCGTCCGTCCGCATCCTCGATCACCAAGTTCCCGCGCGCGGTCATCGTGACCCCACGCGGTGCGCGACTTTCGCCCCGCCAGATCCACTCGAGCCACATCTCCGACTCGTTGCCCCCTTCGCTTCCCATCTGCGTTCCCTCCGGCGGAGGGCGTGAGCGCTCGCAGAGGCGAGAGCGGCCGGCGCCCGAGGAGATCGTCCGCCGGTTCACCGCGGGCGTGCTGTCGATGCCGCCCGAGATGGCGGAAGCCGTGCTCGCGATCTGCCGCGTCAGCGTCTCGGACCTGGCGAGTGGGCCGCGTATTTCGCCCCGGAGGGCGAAGTGATCAGAAAGGACAACGCAATGAACCAGACTCCCATCATCCCCTGCGCCGGCCCCTGCGGCGACGCGCGTCTTGCCGCCACGCCGCACGCGTTCGTGCGGTCCGACATGATCCGCACCGAGAGCGGGGTCCGCGTCGGACGAGCGCACGTGTTCCGGTGCCAGTCGTGCGGGGCCGAGCGTCGCTACGGGCTGGTGGGCTGATGCTGCTCTCGAAGACGTACCGCCCCGACCTCGTCGTCTCCAAGGACGAGGAGCGACCGACGCTGAACGCGGCGCATCTCCACGTCGAGACGCGCCGACTGCTCGCGACCAACGGGCACGCCGCGGTGTCTCTCCCGTGCCACCCGAAGGACGGCGACACGTCCGGCGCCGTCTCGCTCGACGCGCTCAAGCACGCGCGTGTGGTGGCGCGGCGCAAGAAGGCCGAGGAGCTGTTCGTCAGCGCCGACGACGCGCTGCGCACCGAGGACGATGCCGAGTTCGTGCGCCCCGTCCCGGAGGGCACCACCGAGCCGTTCCCCGACCTGTCGCCGCTGTTCGATGGGCTGCCGCAGCGGGAGGCCGGCCGCACGCTCACCGTCCAGGTCAACGCCGCGCTCCTACTCAAGCTCGCCAAGGCGATGGGCCTCGAGTCCGTCGAACTGACGTTCAACACGGACGACGTCAACGGCCCGATCCGTGTGGTCGCGTGCGGCCACGACTCGAGCGACGAGGCCGCCCCGGTCGGGGTGCTCATGCCGTTGCGCCAGGAGCCGACGTCGTGAGCGGTTGGCTCGTCAGCGTTGGGTGGCACCAGTGGAAGGGCGACATCCTCGCCGGGAGCGCCCTCTGCGTGCTGACGCTCGCCGACGACCAGGGCGCCCTGACAGAACTCGTCTGCACTGACGGCGTGCGCCGTGATGCCCGCTCGCTCGTCGGCGAGTACGTCGCCACCAAGGCGGAGCGTGGCGTCGTGGTCGAGGTCACGCGCCCGTGAGCGCCACGGCTCGCAACTGGCTCCGTGAGGGCGCCCCCTTCGCCATCGTCCTCGCGCTTCTCGCGGCGATCGCGTGCTTCCAGCGGTGCGGCGGCTCGTGATGAGGTCGATCGTCCTCGCGCTTCTCGCGTCGTGCTCCACCGCGGGCGGGCCTGTTCCCTCAATCCCGCCGGCGCACGTCCGTGCCCAGGCGACGGAGATCGTCGAGCGCGAGCTTGTCGCCCGGCACGCGACGTCGCCCTTCATCTACACCGAGACGTACTGGGTGGCGGGGCGGTCACTCGAGATCGACGGGCGCCCCGGCGAGTCACGCGGCGCCTCGTACACGGGGCTGCGCGCCGACGGGATCCCCGACTGCCTGCTCGTGATTCCGATCTCGGGTCCGATCTCGACGTCATCCTTCGTGCACGAGGTGACGCACTGCCTGCTCCTCGTGCAGTACGGCGACCCGGATGACGAGCATCGGCGCGCTGAATGGGCCTGGACCGTCGAAATCAACAAGGCGCTTGCGAAGGAGGGCCTGTGAACATCTCCGCGTCGAAGTCCGACCTGTCCCGCGCGGTGGCGCTGGCCGCCGCGGTCGCGGACCGCAAGAGCACGATCCCCATCGTCGGCAACATCCTGCTCGTCGCCGACGCCGACGGCCTGACCGTCTCGGCGACAGACCTCACCATCTCGGTGCAGTCGCGCTGTGCGGCGAAGGTCTCCGCCCCGGGCGGGACCACGCTCCCGGCGAAGCTCCTGCACGACGTCGTGCGCAGCGTGGCCGGCGACAGCATCGACCTGAAGTTCCTCGACGGCGCGCGCGTCCAGATCGCGAGCGGGAAGTCGCGCCACGCGATCGCGGCTCTCCCGGCGGACCAGTTCCCGAAGCTACAGGTGCCGCCCGACGCCTGGTCGACGATGCCGGCCGAGGCGTTGGCCGACATCATCGCGAAGACGCTTCACTCGTGCTCGAACGACGAGACGCGCTACCACCTGAACGGCGTGCTCCTCGAGTCCGCCGACGGGATCCTGCGGGGCGTCTCGACCGATGGGCACAGGCTGTCGAAGGTCGAGCGCAAGTGCGACGGCCTCGCGCTGCCGGCATCGCTCCTCGTACCACGCAAGGCACTGGCCGAGATCGCGAAGCTCCTCGGCGACAAGACCGTCGAGGTGGCCGCGACGTCGGCTTACGTCTTCGTGCGGGCCGGCGGGGTCACCCTGTCGGCGAAGCTCATCGAGGCGCAGTTCCCGCCGTACGCGCAGGTCATCCCGGCGAAGACCAAACGCACCGCGATCGTGGACCGCGCGCGGCTCCTCGACGGGATCCGGCGCGTCTCCATCCTCGCGCCCGAGTCCACGGCGGGCGTGCAGGTGTCACTCGCCGCCGGGTCGCTGACGCTCAAGAGCGAGAACCCCGAGACGGGCGAGGCCGTCGAGGAAATAGAGACCGACTACTCTGGCGACGACGTCTCCATCGGGTTCAATGCCCGGTATCTCGAGGAGGCTCTCTCGCGCGTCGGTTGCGCCGACGTCGAGGTCCGAATGTCCGGCGAGCTCGACCCGTGCATCATCCGCGGGACGTCGCAGGCCGAGGGCGCCGACTTCCTCTCGGTGGTCATGCCGATGAGGAACCGGTGAGCGCCGCGCTCGGGGTGCCGTGGGAGTCGTCGGGGCCGTGCGGCTTCGTGCTGCGGGTGGGCGATCGGCTGCGCGCGTTCGTCTGGCCAGGACCATTCAACCGCTGGCGCTGGGTCGTCATGCTCGACAAGAGGATCGCCCAGTGGCACGAGTGGACCGCGGAGTCGGTTCACCCGCAGACGCGCGTCTGCACGGGTGAGACGTTGACCGGCTCCGAGGCGCGACTGCACGCCGGTGACGCTGCAGCGATGGTCTCACGGTCGCTGGGCGTCGGTGGCGCTCCGGTCGGGGTGACGACGTGAGCTTCGGCCTGACGAACGAGTTCAGCCTCACGCGGGTGCGCGAGCGCATCGCCAAGGTCGAGGCGGGCGACGTGTCGCTCGTGCCTCGGCTCGTCCGGGACCTGCGGCACTTCCTCAGCCGCGACCACGATCAGCGCGATCAACTCTGGTCGTACCGCTCGGCACTGGTCGAGATCGAGCGCCTCGGCGGGAAGGCGGGGCAGATCGCGAAGGCGGCCACGTCGAAGCACACGAAGGAGCAGGCGGTCGGCGGGCCGGTGCGCAAGGGGCACGAGGCGCGGAGCATCGACGGTGGTCGGTGATTGATGTGGATCGTAGCGCCCCCGTCCGTGTCGCCTCCCTTTGCGCCGGCATCGGCTGTGCCGATCTCGCCCTTGAGCGATTCGGTCGCGGCCGATTTGTCACGGTCGTGTACGTCGAGCGGGAAGTCACGGCTGCCGCGGTTCTGGCGGCGAGAATGGAAGAGGGCCGGCTACCTGCGGCGCCTGTCTGGTCTGACCTGCGAACCTTCGACGCTGGCGCTTGGCGTGGAGCGGTGGATCTCGTCGTGGCGGGATTCCCCTGCACCGACATCAGCCTTGCCGGTCGCGGTGCCGGCATCCACGGCGAGCACAGCGGACTCTGGTTCCACGTGCTCCGGTGCGTTCGCGAGATGGGCCCGCGAGTCGTCGTCCTGGAGAACGTGCCAGCCCTCTCTACTCGAGGGATCGACGTCGTACTCGGGGGACTGGCCGAAGTCGGGCTCGATGCGGAGTGGGGCTGCCTCCGCGCGTCCGACGTTGGTGCGCCGCACAAGCGGGAGCGCATCTTCGTCGTGGCCCACCGCGACGGCGATGGACTCGGTTGGTTCGCGGACAATGGGCTACCCAGAGAAGGGGGGGGGCGTCAAGAGCTACCAGACGCTCACCGACGCCGCGACGCACTGGAACACGCCTCGGGCCCGCGACGGACGAGGGGGGGGGCGACGGACGAGGGGGGGGCGAGATTGTCTGAGCAGCGACGCGGAGATGTGGGCGACGCCGGTGGCGTCGGAATCGACGAATCGCACGACGCGGGAGGTTCCATCTGTGGCGAGGGGACATGGCAAGCATCTGAGTGCGCAAGCGGCGATGTTCCCGACGCCGAGCGCATCGACGTACGGGACGAATCTGGGGGGGGCAATGGGCCGTCAAGGCAAGGTGAGGCCGAGTCTGGAGACGATGGCCTCCCAAGGTTCCCTCCCGGGCCAGGAGACGCCGAAGGGTGGCGCCGAGTCCTATCCCACTGGCCGGGCCTCGCGCCAGCTCAACCCGCGATTCGTCGCGTGGATGATGGGCGTCCCGGTCGATTGGCTCGACGCCCCGGGAGCAATTGGATCTCCCGCGCCAACATGCTCCGTGCCCTCGGGAACGGAATCGTTCCCGGGCAACTCGCCGAGGCCGTCTGCCGACTCGCGGGACGAGTGAAGTGACTATCCGCGCCCCCTTCCCGTGGGCAGGCGGCAAGTCCCGCGTCGCGCATCTCGTCTGGGATGCGTTCGGCGACGTGGCCGGCTACGTCGAGCCGTTCGCGGGATCGCTCGCCGTCCTCCTCGGGCGCCCGACGGAGCCCGGGGTCGAGACGGTCAACGACGCCGACGCCTACCTGGCGAACTTCTGGCGCGCGCTACAGGCGGATCCTGACGAGGTTGCACGCTGGGCCGACTGGCCCGTAAGCGAGGCCGACCTGCACGCCCGGCACCGCTGGCTCGTTGGCCGCGCCGAGTTCCGCGAGCGCATGCTGACGGACCCCGACCACTACGACGCGCGGGTCGCGGGGTGGTGGGCCTGGGGGCTCTGCTCCTGGATCGGTTCCGGCTGGTGCGCGACCGGGGGGGGGCGCTCACGGCAGATTCCGCATCTCAGCGGAGCCGGGCAGGGAGTCCATCGGGGGGGGCAATCGGCAGCTTCCCCATCTCGGGAACCGCGGGATGGGGATCCACCGCTCCACCGGAAGCTCCCCGCGATCGGCGATCTCGGGCGAGGAGTGCACCGAGTCGGCAGCTCCCGGAACTGGCATCCGACCGCGGGTGCCGACGAATCGGGGGGGGGGGGCGTCCTTGCTGCCTTCCGCGCCCTACAGGCGCGCCTTCGCCGCGTC
>ERZ1292623.158-Hain-H51-01um-R1-158-length-75226-cov-11_pt1 | contig 75226 bp, 77 predicted proteins | sample MGYA00564398_ERZ1292623 | MGnify/ENA primary metagenome ERZ1292623 (study PRJEB36523, sample SAMEA6512633) | groundwater metagenome | collected 2019-01-07 | study: AquaDiva: Metagenomics assemblies of 32 groundwater samples
TGGCGACGCAAACCAAAAATTTCCTTTCCTCTTTTTCGCCTTTCGGCGGAGGGGTGGGGGGAGGAGCCGAGCAAAGAAATGCAAGGAAATTTTTGGGTTTGCCCGCGCGAGTCCGCGAGCGCGGTCGAGGCGCGTTTGGGAGATCGGAGCGTACGCTTCGGGTTCAAGCCACCACGCACGCGGCGCGTGCGAAGTCAGGGGCTTCGCCCCTCGAAAAAGGTTCGCGCAAAGTGTATGATTTCATCATGACCACGAAAAATAGCTGCGCCAAGCAGCATTTTTCGTTCATGACCCTACAGCAATGTGCCTGCGCACATTGCGTCGGGAATCGAAGCCCACAGCCATGTTTTTGTTTCAAGCGAAGCGAGAAGGCAAAAACCTCGAGGGCAGGCTGTGAGGAAAATTGCGTCAGCAATTTTACCGAACAGGATTCCCGGTAGGGTCACAAACTTGTTTATTTATTATTTCGTGGTATTATTTACCAAGCGAAACAGAGAATGGAGGCGACGGTGAAAGTCAGCTATCACTACTCTACAAGCAACCAGAATCGCTGCTACCAAGAGCTGGGTCTTGATAGCAGAGGAGAGCTCTCACCATACGAGTTGGTGACTTCTTTGGGAATGCGGCTTCGCAAGGCTATGGGTGACACGGAAATCCTTTCCCGAAACTACTGGGGCGGAGAGTTTCGCGTCCCTACATTCCGCGCCTATGCCGAGTGTCTCGACCATGATCCATGGACTGTCCTCAATGAGGACGGCCGACCCTATAAAGTCGTCCCCTACAACGAAACTTACGACGGCTGGACCGAGGGCTTTAAGCAAAACAAGCAGCGCAGCGGCTTCATGGCGGGCGCGCTAAGTCCTTATGAGTATGCCTATGAGTATTGGGAGAAGTTCCGGATGAATGAGTATCATCCCGATCTCTTCCAAAATGGCACCTTCGGTGTGTGGCTTGCGCTGTTGCCGCAACCGGTCTCGGTAGAATGCCAAGGCAATACAGCGGTGATTTCTTGGGAAGGTGTCGAGCCACGCGTGCACCGGTCGGAGGAAATGGGGCGCTATACACTTCCAAATGACCAGCGAATTACATGCTGTCATAGCACTAGCTGGCGCCGGGCGCGAGCCGAGGCATATGTGATGGCGTGGGAGCGAATGGCGGCGAATGAGCCTGCCGATCGCTATCGTGCAAAGATCTGGACTTCTATGTCGGAAGATCACCGAAGGATCGTGACACAATCATGACCAGAAGGCGCGTCGAAAATCACTGACGCGCCTATTTCTTTTCAAAACTTTAGCCAGTTATACAACTCCACCGTGAGTTGCCTCCATTTTCCCACTTGCGTGGTTTTGCGCGGATGCGTGTCTCGTCGTTCCGTTTTTGGATAAAGCAATCTTTGCCACTATGAGAAAAGCCGCCAAAGGATTACTCTGACGGCTTTTCTCAAATCGTCTAACTGCCCCTTGCAGGGGTGAGGCCGAAGCCAACTGTACTGATATACTGGCAATTATGCGTGAGGTGTCAATGAAAAAGATGGGGACGGCTCTGGCGTTCGCACTTTTGTGCCTGCCGACTTTTTCTCACGCAGCGACACTCGCTGAGCTTCAGACGCAAGTGCAAGCATTGATGGCGCGGCTCACAGCTCTCCAAGCGCAAACGACAACTTCCGCCGCGCCGCCCGGAGGTGGTGCGGCTCCATGCCCAACTCTTGTTCGGAACCTCTCCCGTGGCATGCGCGGTAGTGATGTAACGCAGCTTCAGCAATTTCTCATTTCCCAAAACCTCCTCGCATCCGATTCCGCGACAGGTTTCTTTGGTGCGATGACAGAGATCGCAGTTAAACAGTGGCAATCGAAAAACAGCATCGCATCAGCAGGGACTTCCGCGACGACCGGCTATGGTGCCGTTGGGCCGAAGACAAGAGCGGTAATTAAAGCGGGTTGCGCAGCACCATCGGTACGGATGCCTGCAAATACTGCGCGAGATGGCAATAGTGCCATCTGCGAGGAATATTTGTTGCTGAAATCGCAAAATAACATCGCACTTTTTATGGCTCGTCATCTCGACTATGACCTGTTCATAAACGGAGACATATGCATGAGCACCTTTTTGCACACAAACTCACCAGGCGTCCCAAACGCGCCAAATGTTCCTACGACACCTGTTTCCTGCACACCCCTTACGCAGCAAACACAAATCGTCTCCTGCCCTGCAGGACAAACTGGCTCTATCACGCAAACACGGACAAGTTTGTGCGCGACAGGGGCATCGACGCCGATGTGGGGAGCGTGGACAACAACGGCAAATACCTGCGTTATAACTAGAACCAATACTATTACATGTGGAGCAGATGTGGTAAACAATCCATCTGTAGATGCCGCGTCGTCATTGCAGGCCTGCATTGCTCAGGCAGCGAATACAATCGAACTTGTTCCTGGTCGTTATTACATTGCCTCGACTCTCGATATCGGCAATCGTTCAAATGTCACCATTCAAACGAAAGGCGTTTCCGCTGGATCAGCCTGTCTTCAAGCTGGTGCCGCCGCCTGCGCAATTATTACCGCATCTTCCCAAAATGCGGGGCCAGTTCTCTTCAAAAGTACGGGAGCATCGAACTTGACATTGAGCTACATTGCACTCGACGGAAATAATGCACTTCGAAGAGCGACACTGAACAATCCGACCTGGATTGGCGGTAGTGCCTACAACGCCAAGGTACACGGATGTACTGACTGTCGATTTAATGGCTTTGCATCAGTACGCGCTCCACAAGGGACAGGCATGGAATTTGAAGGTGATCGCGCGGTGTTTGAAAATTCGTTGTTCCGTGACAACGGATGGGGCCAATTGATGTATCCAGCGGGTAGTGCCTGGGCGGATGGCCTTACCATATGGAGTTCGGACGACATTGTTATCCGGAACTCGGAATTTTCAAACAATTCAGACATCAATCTCATACTCGGCGATGCCCCTCGAGCAGTGATTGAAAATAATGTGATTAAAAATACATATAATTTCGCCTTCGGAGCTTTCATGCTCGATAACTACAATGGCACTCAAGCGGGGCGATTCGACGGGGCGATTATTCGCAATAACAACATTGACTGCGGCTACGCTATGTGCGGGATAGGGATCAATGTAGGTGGAAAATTATGGTACCCTGCGCCGCTTATTTCCGGCGGAACAATCACGAACAATACCGTAACAGGTGCCAAGCAGGGAATTCTCATCAACGGAGCATCGGGAGTAACAGTAATAAACAATCAGATTGTTGCGACCGGTACGTATGTGAAAAATAACTGTTCTACAAACGCTATTGGACTAACCAGTGGAGAGAGTGCAAGCATCTCCGGCAATAATGTTGCTGTGGGTTTGAATCTTCTCGCCGGATGCGGTCCGGCCATATTGCCAGATCTTTTATTGCAGCAGACAGGCACGGACCCTCAGATCACCAAACTCTATCAGGATATTCTTGGGCGCGATCCTGACATGACAGGCGGGAATGCTTTTTCGTATGCATTGCAAAATAGTATGACATTGGCGGAGATACGCTCAGAGATTGCGCATAGTCCTGAGGCACGGTCAATCATTAACGCGCTCTATCAAGGAATTCTTAGACGAACGGGCGATGCCTCTGGACTAGATAATTGGGTATCCACATTGGCGTCGGGTCAGTTAACTATCGATCAGATACGCGTATCGTTTTTAACGAGTGCCGAAGGGCAGGGCCATACATATGACCAGTAAGCGTCTTACTTCAGCTTAGTAATTCGATTTCGCCGAACGCCTCGTTTCTTGAGAGTCGAGGCGTTTCGTCCCTCTGGATTTTCTGCCCCGCCCCTGCCTGAAAGGTAGAACCCCCGAGATTCGCCCTTTCCATTTTGAAAATGCATTTCGCATGCCCGCCGCTTTGTTTGGGCGTGGCGGGGCGGTGACAAAAATGTGGCATCGCTCTGCGACGAAATGAAAGGGGGTGAGTGTGAAAGGTGTGGACACTTATGGCTGTGGCAGTAATTGGGGAAACTTTTCAAATCTCGCGCTCTAGTTATAAAAATAAACTTTGGAATTATCGAAGTCGACGATACAAGAAGCAACTCTAGCCCAAGTCACATTACTGGCGAGTCGATCTTCATTTTCGGAGAATTTTGTGTAAAGCGTGCCTTCGGATGATTCCGTAGGTTGCTCATCGTTCATGACAAATTTTTGCAGCGCACTGCTGCTGTATTTTCCGCTGTTCTTTTGCCGCACGAATCTTCGCAGAAGGGGGTTTTGGGGAGAAAAGACGATCAGCGGCTTGAAAGTAAAGAGATACGACGATTCAGAGTTTGTAAAATAGAGTCCGCCTCGAAGCCTCTTAGGATCGATTCTCTCGTTCGGATCGAAGTTTGTCGGATGGTCGACATGGTGTCCGTAGTACACATGATATAAATTTCTAGAATTTGGATACTGACCTTTCGTTAGTTCATGCATAAACGAATTCATTTCTTTATGCAATTCAGTGAACTCATTCCTGCGCTCAGCGAGATTCATTCCTCACATCAATTTCAACTGGTGGCGATTTGCCCGCGATTTTAGCTTCTGCAAGCTTTAACAACGCCTGTGATTCACTGAAATCGTGTCGCAGTTTCTTTACTGTATATTTTTGTCCTTCCGAAAATTCCACAACGCTGACATGTGTGCCTCTTTCAATCTTGGTTTCCATATGCCCAATTATACCTGACGCGCGAACCCATTTCGGATAGAGGGGGAATGGGGACAGGCACAATTGTAGGTTAACGGAGCAGGTCAGGACCCATTCTTTTGGGCCCTTTTCCCCAGGAAAAGGTACCTGCCATCATTTTTCCCACACTTCACGGGACATTCGCCACGTGGATATGTCACCACCAGACATCGCTTCCTCGAGCGGCTTGGAGGCGTAGTTCTTTTGCGCGTTCGTTGGCCTTGCGCCGCAACAGTTGCATCGCCATTGGTTTTCCAATTAAATCCGAGCGCTCGAGATCACGACGCACTGCCAAAAGCGCACTCTCTGTCCCGGCCTGATTGATGCGTGCTATGTAGCCGTTTATGTGAAGCGTATCGCGCTTCGAGAAATTAAACACACGGCGCGACTCGTACTCATCTGTTGTGCCGGGATCGAGGATTGAACTCATGCAACAACTGTACCATGGATTGCATGGAGCAGGGGCACACAGAGTAGCGAGTGTTGTGATACCATATTCTTGTAGCTACGCACAATAATAAATTCCTCGTATGGACAATGCACCACAGCAAGCCTCGGCACCTGCCACAAAAAATTTGGAACAAGCCCCGCTCGAATTCAAACGCCTAACTCAGGCTGATGCGGCCACCTTGTTTGCATTTAGAAACACAGAATTTCCTCACTTGGGTGATATACAACCGGTTGCGCAAGAATATCAAACACGGGAATCAATAGAGGCAGTGCTTGCAGTCAGCTCCGATAGATACATCTACGGCGTTTATATGGACGGCAAGCTGATCGGTGTTGTGGCTGGGGTACGAAAAGAGGGGACACAAACTCCGTATGAAATCGCCGGATATGTAACGCCCGCAGAGCGAGGAAAAAAGATTTCCAATAGAGCTCTCGAATATCTTAAAAACGAAACCCCACTCAAGTACGAGCAGTGGTATGCACAAACGACATTTGGGAACAGCCCCGCACTAAAGATGCTTAGGAGTATGGGCTTTGAAAATGTCGGTTTTGAGGGAACAGAAGCCTTTTTTATAAAAGCACCGGACGGGACGGCATAGGACGAGCCCTCAGCATCGAGCCTTTTGTTTCGGGTATACTACGGTATACGAGTAATACTTTTTTGTATGAAATTATTTCCTGCATTACTAAGTCGTATTGTGTTCGTTGCTCTGTGCGGTGCTGCGCTTGTTGCTCTACTTGCCCTGCCGCTTGCACCGGCCTTTGCCGACGGACCCACCATCACAATCAATTCTTTTTCACCAGGCACTTCACTGATGCCAGGACAAACGCTTTCGTTTACTGCGGTGGGGGGAGGCACTTTAACCAGCAATGTCACCTACCTCGTGTTTGATAGTTTTACCAACTCCTCCCTCACCGCGTCACACATGGGTGCAAGCACTGGAGTATTCAGCTGGGTTCCAACGCAAGGGGATTTGGGTACGCATGTCCTCACTATTGAAGCGCTTAATGGCACCGGTCTTGTTGCAATTGTGGAAAAGACGATCACTGTAGGTACGACAGTGGCAAGTACGCCAGCAAGCCTTTCCGTGCAAGGGCTTTCGCCCGGGACGGTTGTCTCTATTGGGCAGGGAGTTACTTTTGTCGCGGTGCCCACAGGGTTTTCGGCGGCTTCGTATACGGTCAGCGACTCCTTCCCAGCAAACACTCTTACCAATGCAAACATCAACGCCTTTGGTAGCTTTAGCTGGATACCGAGTGCATCCGAAATAGGAAGTCACACAATCACTATCACCGCAAAAGATTCTGCAGGAGTTGCGACTACAGCCACGGTGACTGTGCAGGTAAACCCCGCGGGCACGACCACTCCAGCACCGGCAATTCTGGTGCCTACCCCTGTGGCACCTGTCACCACTTCAGCTACGGTTTCTTCGTCACTCTCCAACATTCAATTGCAGGCGATTGTCGCGGTGCTCCAAGCTTTTGGCGTGAGTCAAGCAACTATTCAAAAAGTATTGCTTGCGCTCGCCGGTACCGTGGCAGCACCGACAGCAAGTGCCACCGTAACGGGGAAGTATCTTTTTACAAGCTTTCTCACTAGTGGTGCTTCCGGGACAGAAGTTACTGAATTGCAAAAACGCCTCACGGTTCTTGGTTTCTACACCGACGCTATCACCGGAAAGTTTGAGGCCTCGACCACTGCCGCTGTCAAAAAGTTTCAGGCCGCACGCGGTATAGCTCAGCTCGGCTATGTGGGACCATCAACACGCACTGCGCTCAACGAAAACTAAAATACCTGTACCGATGGGCGCGCTCCTGTTAGGGTGCTCATATGGAAGAATCACTCAAGGTGCTCAAAAAACATGCCATTTTTGGCCCGCTGGTCAAAAGGCACGGACCGCCAGATTTAAAGCGGGGCAAAAACGCCTTCCAGGCACTTTGTCGCTCGATTGTGTATCAACAAGTTACGGGGAAAGCGGCGGCAACGATCTTTGCACGGTTCCGTGCTCTGTTTCCAGGAAAAGCGTTCCCAACACCAGAGATGGTACAAGCAGCGTCAGTTGAAACTCTGCGAGGTGCAGGGCTTTCCGGGCAAAAAGCCACCTACATCAAGGATTTAGCAGACAAATTTTGCGATGGCACGATACAGCACCGCACACTGCACAAGCTTTCAAGTGACGAAGTTATCGCGCATGTAACGCAAGTAAAAGGCATTGGTGTGTGGACGGCACACATGTTTCTGATTTTTACCCTCAATCGACCGGATGTCTTGCCCGTAGGGGATTTGGGAGTGCAAAAAGGATTTCGAAGGGTTTTCAAGTTGCGTAAACTTCCTACACCTGCGCATATGGAACGACTTGCAAAAGACTGGCGCTCGCATGCTTCGGTTGCATCGTGGTATCTCTGGCGTGAAGCGGATGCGGAAAAGCTGGAATAGGTGTCGCTAACTCTGCTATAATTTATATATGGATATAAAAGATGCGAATCATATTTTATCAATCTTTGGCATCGCTGCGTTTTTGTTATTTGCGGCGGTAACACCGTCAGCGCATACCGTTATCGCTAATGGTCAGGCACAGATAGCAGCCGCTCAAGTAGCTGCAGCTGGAATAACCTGGTAATTTTTCTGTCAGATTTTACGACCTGGGGCCCAAGATATGTTACGGTTGGTACATGAATGCTGTTGTTATTCTCGCGGCGGGAAAAGGGTCGCGTATGGGGGGCGAGATTCCCAAGCCTTTGATCAAACTTCATGGCAAGGAGCTCGTCTTGCATGTGCTTGAGGCGGTACATGAATCAGGAATTTCTACAGCAAAACCATGCGTCGTGGTGGGGAATGGCAAAGAAATGGTAACGCAACTTTTGGGGGAGTCATGTACCTATGTTACACAAGAAAAGCTTTTGGGTACTGGGCATGCGGTTTTGTGTGCGTTGCCGTATATTCCTGCCCAAGCCGAAAGCATCTTGGTGCTTTATGCCGACCAGCCTTATGTCTCAGCCGCAACTATGCAGGTGCTTGTAACGACGCGGGCGCTTGAGCACGCACCACTTGCGATGGCAACCGTGTCAGTGCCTGATTTTTTAGAATGGCGTTCAGCATTTGAGCATTTCGGGCGCATACAGCGTCACAATGGAAAAGTGAGTGGTGTGGTGGAATGGAAAGATGCCACAGAAGCAGAACGGGCAACCACTGAAGTGAACCCAGCGTACTTTGTTTTTGATGCCCAGTGGCTTCGAGAAATACTTCCCAAGATTGGTAACAAAAATGCCCAAAGTGAATACTATTTGACGGATTGCGTGGCGCGCGCCGCAAAGGAGGGGAAAGGGATACCCACGGTAGTTATTGATGCCAAAGAAGCATTAGGAATTAATACTCGAGCGCATCTTGATGTACTTGAGAGAGAATTTGGAAACTGAAATAGGCATAAAAACCCCTGCATCAAAGATGCAGGGGTTTCGCTAGCTACGCGGCTTTGTTGCTGTGGTCGTCAGCAGTCAGAATGCTTTCGACTTCGGTGCGATATCTGTCGACTTCGCTTCTGCCACGAAGATCGCGGAGCACCGTCCCGTGACCGAACACAAGGATGCGATCAAAATATGCAAGGCATGCAGGATCATGTGCAACAACGACGAGTGTTTTATTGCGGAGCTGTTTTAGCGCCTGGTAGAACCGTTGTCGTATCAGTGGGTCGCATTGCGACATCGGCTCGTCAAGGAACACATGATGGATTCGTGGATCTGTAGCACGATAGAGCGCGGCGGCTATTTTGATTCGCTGGCGCTGTCCGCCAGAGAGCCCGACGCCACCTGGCCAGTCTTGGCCGATCTGTGTTTTGAGCCCCTGTGGGAAGATGTTGCAAAACTCCATAACCCCGACCATGTTTGCTGCTTCGGTAAGGCGAGCCTGATCGACAGTCTCGCCCAACTCTCCGGTGATTGCCTCTTCGACGGTAAAGTTTGGTACACCAGCATGCTGGGTCGACATGAGCGTGTGTCGCAACCAGGATTCCTGGGTAACTGCGGATAGATCAATTCCGTCAGCGCAGACTTGTCCTTTGGACGGGAGATAAATGCGTGTCAGGAGAGAAAGAGCGGTAGTCTTTCCCGATCCATTCGCTCCGACAACAATGACCTGCTCGCCCGGACCGATGGCAAATGTACACCTGGTAAGTGCGGGGGTGCCATTTGGGTAGGAGAAATCTACGGCGCGCATTTCAATTCTGGCTGGCGAGAAAAAGACGCGATCACATGCGTCTGTCTCGGCAATCAGGGGTCTTGTTTCGAGGAACCGAGATAGATACTGGAAGTCCCAGTAGCCGCTGTTGAACTCGGTCGAGACGCGTGAAATGCTCCAGAGCGCTGTTCCCAAAGACTGCATACTCCCGATAAATAGTAGGACATGCGCAACTTCAATTTCCCCTCGCACTACACGCCATGCGAGATATGCAAAGGCGATGCTCACAAAGAAAAATTGAGTGCTACGGACTAGTATGTTCCACCGCGCAGTCAGCCAATCCAGAGATGCTTCTTCCTGCAAAAGAGTTTTGCTAAACTGCATGAATCGTTTATGCAGATAGGAGGTGAAGGAGAAGAGGCGGGTCTGCTCGACACGGTCTTCTGCGGTTAGCCAGTACTGATACTGTGCCCGTCGACGCCTCGTCATGAAAGTGCGCTCGCGCATCTCTCGACGGCGGGTGTCCATGAGAAAGCTCTGCAGTGTTTGCGGGATAAGCGGCAGTATCGCCAAGAGCACCAAGACGGAGTCTAGAAATGCAAGGACACCAATCGCGGCGACAAGACCGGCAAGCGCCTGGACACTCGTATGTTGCGCGTGGGTCAGTTCACGAATCGAGTGTCGTCCGGATCGCTCGGCAAAGTCTTTTGTGTGAATGAACGCAGGGTCGTTGAGGCGACCCACATCGAGTGTGCGTATCTTCTCGACAAACAAAGAGTCGAGATGAAACTGTAGTCTGTCTGTTCTAAGAGAGTTTCGGTAATCTAGCCAGAGGGAAAATGCGCTTGTCGCCATAGTGTAGACGATGTAGATCCCCAAAAGGGGACCAATGAGACTCCAGCTTATGGAGTTTTTTGCGATCCCAGTGGCAAGAATATGTTGGAGCGTGAATCCGGCAACTGCAAAGGTTACTATTGATCTAAGACCGCCGAAGACTGATTCTGCCCATTGCGCTCGGAAGAGGGTGGAGTCGAGCGGACGCATGACCGCGTTTGCCTGTCGCACCGCGTGCGCGATTGCGCGTATTCGCCGAGGGATGAACTGTCGCGCGTAAAGTAAGTGCTTTACACACTTATTATGCCAAAGAGACATGTCGTTCCTCCGTGTCTGGAGCTCTGTTTCTCGGATATAACTATATCACACATATGTTTGCTGTCAATGAAATTCGTCCAATAATGCTTCCATGAGGTATACTTCTTAGATGCGCAGTCAGGAAACTACATCTGGGTATTTGTTAGTGCTTGAGCGAGGAGAAGAACTCATAGAGGCACTCACTGGATTTTGTACAACGCAGGGTATACAACATGCAGTGTTCCAGGGAATCGGCGCGGTCGAACAAATCGAAATTGGCTACTACAATCGGGAGAGCCAGCACTACTCATTTCGAAAAGAGGAAGGTGTTTTTGAAGTGGCGTCGTTGCATGGCAATGTGGCACTCGTTGATGGTAAACCGTTTCTGCACGCACATGCTGTTCTTTCGCGGTGCGACGAAACGCTCGAATGCATTGGTGCGCATATCCAGGCCGCGTCTGTTGCCGTCACGCTTGAAATACACATGACAGTATTCACTACGCCAATCAGTCGAGAGCTCGACGAGTCCATTGGGCTAAAGCTTCTACGGGCAGATTCGTCGCACCTTTAATTTTTACTCATTTTGTATATACTCCCCACATGGAGTTGGCCCCGCACGATATAATTGCGACAACCACCGCAGTGGGTGGTGAGGTTGCGCATACTGCACGCGAGGGGGGGATTCATGTTGCGCTAGCCGCTGAGCGGCTCGGCACTTTTATAGGGATCCCCATAACCAACACCCTGGTCACCAGCTGGGTGGTCATGGTGGTTCTTATTGGGCTCGCATTTTTTGTCCGTCGGTCTCTTTCAGTGCGGCCAGGAAATCTGCAACTTGTTTTTGAGGAACTAATTACTGCGGTACATACCTTCATCCGAGACACCCTTGAAAGTGATTCACAGGCACGCAGATTCCTTCCACTTCTCCTTACGCTATTCTTGTTCATTTTTGTTTCGAATGCCCTCGAGTTTCTTCCAGGTATCGGTTCTTTAGGTTTTTATCGCGGAGAGGAATTCGTCCCGCTACTGCGCAGTGTCAACACTGATCTCAATGTGACGCTGGCACTGACGGTCATCGCTGTAGTGGTTATTGAAGTCTCTGGTGTCATGGCGCTTGGCTTTTTCAAATACACCAGCAAGTTTCTCAACTTCTCATCCCCGGTTAATTTTTTTGTAGGATTTGTCGAGCTGGTGAGTGAAGTTGCTCGGCTTGTTTCGTTTTCATTCCGTTTGTTTGGCAATATTTTTGCGGGTGAAGTCCTTATCGGAGTTGTTTCTTATTTTGTTCCCTATATCTTGCCTTCAGGCCTTATGGCATTCGAACTGTTTGTCGGATTTGTGCAGGCAGCAATATTTACACTTTTGACTTTGTTTTTTATAAAACTTGCAACAACCGATGTAGAACACGCACATTAGTGAAAGGGAAAAGCCGGTCGAGGACCGGCTTCACTAAGAGCTTTCTTTGAAGGATGCTTTTACTCGGTAAGCCCTGTGACTGTGTGGGCGAGAGACATCTACTTTCTCTGGTTTTGGATGGTGCCGACATATGTCGGCTTTGTTATAGCCAGAAAGACGGGCTGTACATCCAGGAAAAGCACAGTGCCGAACCGTAGTGTTGTGGCGAGGGCCACGGCCACTCATTTCACCAATCGAGAATACTTCCAGATAGATTCCTCGTTCCATGGTTGTCCTCTGTATTGTTCTGTCGAAGACTGACAGTAATACAAAGTCTGCCAGAGGTCAATGGCTGTGGATGTAACTACTCACCCATTTCCAGTGGTTTACCGCGGATTCCCCGCATGCACGATGCGGCGGATCCCTGCGACGAAGTCGACTCCTTTGAGCGAAAGCGTTTGCATGATGGTCATATTGACTGCGTGAGTCGCAGCGCCATTGTCGCTTCATGGAGGGAACGGGGGACATTGTATTAAGCGTGCTACAATGGGCAGATGAAAGAAGGCAGATCGAACCCGAAATTAGCCAAAGCATTAGCGGTGGCACTGGGAGCAGTGTCGGCGGCTGGTTGCGATGTGCCGCAAGGTGGTGTTGCTACCCCCCCCGCACAAGTAGCAGAAGCTCCGGGGAAGGGAGCAGCCGAGTCTTACACCGAGCTACTCTTGCTCAAGTTGGATACGGAACATGGCTGGGATCGATTTGACGCTGAGACGAAGGTCAAAGCGCAACTGACGAAGATCCTCAAAGGCGTTGCTAAAGAAGGGAGATTGGAGCTTGCGAGGCGTGTGGCGGAAGAGTTCCCGAAAAACAAGATCGGAGAGCTTGCGGCTGAAAGACTCTTGCAAGAATATAGTACATGGAAGGTCTCCGGCCAGGACTGGGGTGTCGTCGAGAAATTAGCCGAACGAGCGCCATTCTATTTCCTACTAATAGCTAATGACGTGGCTGAGATGCCGAGCGCGCCGGCACTCGTAAGGAAGACACTTTCTCGATGGGCCGTTGCGATATCATACTTCGACAAATACAACAAAGTGCCGGGCGCGGTAGACATTCTGATTGAAAATACGCGTAAGCAGGCACTAACGGACTACAGCGAAGCCGACGCGCTACTGGCATCCAACATTCTTTCAGATGCTGAAAAACAGAAAATACGTGAAGCCTTGCCGTCGCGCTCGCGGCAGTTATTCCTTACGCTACTATCGTTGCAAAACACGCGGGCGGTTGCGGTGAAAGAGACGCTGGTGGACAACCCCGCCTTCAATCAGATCGACGACAATGTACTTGCGACGGTCGCCAAGCATCTAAAGAAAGACGCCGTGCCGTTTGGCGATGCGGAGCTCGAGGAGTGGCGGAAGGAGATCATCCCCGGCTATTATTCCGTGAAAGATGGTCTGGAGAAGAAAAGCCGCGAGGCCAAGGTCGCCATGTTTCGCGAAGTCTACGAAAAGTACGGTGTTCATCCGCTGCAGCTGATGTACCGCAGTGCACATGGTGCGCAATATCTTTTTAATAGGGGGCAGAAATTCAGCGACGAAACAGCTGCGAAGGCGCTCGCCGTGATCGAAGCACGGCGCGCAGAGAACGCTAACAAGCCGATACCAAAGCATGCGGTGGTGCTCACGCATAACGAAAAATACAAGGGGGTCTCCGCCATGGCGCAACCTGCGAAGCTCAAAGCCATCGAAGATCGCGTAAAGGGCGAGGGAGGCACCTACACCCACATACACGGCGATGAACCGGATGTGGTGGAGCTTGCGACAAAAGCCATCATCAATGCGCCCGCAGGAATGGTGCTCTACGCATTTGCACACGGCTCTCCTGATGGCATCTTCCTTCGCGACGGAGGGCAGGATTTAGGAGGTGGCAGTGTCGCAACAACACAAAAGAGCAGATACATTTCGCCGGCAGCTTTGGCAGAAGCACTTGCGGTTCGTTATCGAGACAAGAGCAAAAAACCCGAAGACGATGTGATTCTTTCACATGCTTGTTATCAAAGCGATTATGTTGAGGGGTTTGCAATCGAGGCGGCGAAGCGAGGGGTGTATATTCCTTTGTTTGCTGCGCCGAGTGAGCAGGGCACTACCGCTACAGGGCACGCCTCAACTCCACTGGGGACGAAGATAGAGGAAAGCTGGATAAAGGCAAAAACACGCGGCGACCTCTTTAAGCAAGAATTTAAACCGGACACCGCATCACATCCATCAATCTTTGTTCCAGACAAGACCATGCCGTTCACCGGAGCTCGTAAGCACCCGGTGCGAGGTCACACTCCGGCTATGATGCAGATTTCTGGCATCTCGACATATCAAGGGGTTGCGATTGGGTAGGGGCGAGAAGTTCAAAAATCAATGCCTATCTATTTTGACAAGTCGGAAAACAAGCGCATTTTGTGGCATGAAAGCAGACCGCACTGCTAGATCCCGTGACAAAAGATCGTGTTAGTTTCAAAGCCCGTGTTTTTTCTGATTGCTGTGTTACAATCGCCGTACTTTAATCAGTTTAATCGTACTTTATGGAACCAGAGTCGGCAAAATTAATCGGTATGGCACTTGCGGCAGGGCTGGGTGTTTTGGGCCCGGGAATTGGTATCGGTCTCATTGGAGGCAGAGCACTTGACGCTATCGGTCGCAATCCAGAAGCTTCGGGAAAAATCGTTTCAAACATGATCCTCGCAATCGCGTTCGCAGAAGCACTCGGCATCCTTGCGCTCGTCGTTGCGTTCATCATCAAGTTCGTTTAGTCGTTGAGTATGAGTGAGCTGTTTGCAACATTCGGCATCAATGGAAAATTGCTGCTTATGCAAGCGGTTAATTTCGGCGTGCTCCTTGGTGCGCTTTCTTACTTTCTGTACACACCAGTGATGCGCGTGCTCGACGAGCGCAAACGAGTCGTCGAAAAAGGCGTCCGTGATGCCGAAGAGGCTGCCGCGCGCTTAGTACGCTCAGAAAGCGAGGGTACTCAAATCGTTCGTTCAGCAACCGTAGTAGGCGAGGGGATTGTCGCCACCGCACGAACACGAGCAGACGAAAAAGGTGCGCTGCTAGTCAAGGATGCAGAAGGGAAGGCAGAAGCCATCCTCAAAGAAGCCCACGAACGCGCCGCGGAAACCACGCGCAGGATGCGCCTCGAAGGTGAACAAGAGATTGCACGTGCAGCCATTTTGGCAGCCGAGAAAATTCTTATTAAAAAGTCTGTATGAAATCTTCCGATTACGCTCAGGCATTGTTGACGCTCGTTGAGCGAGGATCTACCCCCCGTGACGCAGTTCAAAAACTTGTGAACTATTGCGAGCGCAAAGGGATCCAGGCGGCACTTCCGCGGATTCGCGGACAAGTTGCTCGAGTCGCAACTAAAAGGACAACATCGCGTATTGAGATAGCACGCGAATCAGATGCGCCACTGGCGCGTAAGGCCGCTGAAGTCGCCTGCGCCGAACATCACATACCAATTACAGACCTACCGATTGTTATCGACGAGACATTGATCGGTGGATCGCGCGTTATTGCCCAAGATATGCTTATGGATACCAGCTACAAGCATCAGCTTTTGAAACTCTATCATTCACTCGCGCGTTAGATTTTATTTATGACCCAAAACATAGTTGAAAAAATCATCAAGGAAATTGAAAACTTTGCGCCCAGCAAAGATGCCGAGCATATTGGGCAGGTGACTGCTGTCGGAGACGGAGTTGTTTCAATAGAAGGCTTGGGTAACGCAATCATGAGTGAGGTTTTGGTGTTTGAGCAGGCAAAAGGGAAAAAACTCGACGAAGCACTCAAGGATGCCGGCGAATTGTATGCGCTTGCATTGAACCTGGAGGAGGATGGAATCAAAGCGGTTGTTCTTGGAGATACGGCGCGTGTCACCGAAGGCACCATTGTAAAATCGACTGGGCGTGTGCTTTCAATCCCGGTCAACGACTCTATCGTTGGTCGTGTGGTGAATGCGTTGGGCGAACCTATCGACGGCAAGGGCACTCTTAAGGATCCTACATTTGTACCTATCGAGCGCGAGGCATACAGCGTTATTGAACGAAAGTCTGTAAATGTACCACTCCAGACCGGTATCAAATCGATTGATGCCATGATTCCAATCGGGCGTGGCCAGCGCGAACTTATTATCGGCGATCGCTTTACTGGCAAAACAACGGTTGCCATCGACACAATCATCGCCCAAAAAGCCGAAGCTAAGGAAACGCGCCCTATCTGTATCTATGTAGCAATCGGACAAAAAGAGTCCAAGACCGCGCGCATTGTTGAACAGCTTAAGGAGGCGGGTGCGATGGAATACACCATTGTTGTAGACGCCCCTGCTTCCGCTCCTGCCGCACTTCAATTCTTGGCGCCATTTGCAGGAGCGGCAATCGGTGAGTATTTTATGGACAAAGGCAAAGATGCGCTGGTCATCTACGACGACCTTTCAAAGCAAGCTGTTGCCTACCGTCAGCTTTCACTACTTTTGCGCAGGCCACCTGGTCGGGAAGCATACCCTGGTGACATTTTCTATCTCCATTCTCGCTTACTTGAACGCGCAGCAAAACTTTCCGATGCGAAAGGTGGTGGGTCACTTACCGCGCTTCCGATTATCGAAACACAAGAGGGGGATGTGTCCGCGTATATTCCTACAAATGTGATTTCCATTACCGATGGCCAGATATTCCTTGACTCCAGTCTTTTCAATAAAGGAATCCGCCCGGCAATCGATGTGGGTATCTCAGTGTCTCGAGTAGGCTCGAGCGCGCAAACCAAGGCAATGAAAAGTGTTGCCGGTACTCTCCGTCTCTCACTTGCACAATTCCGAGAGCTTGAAGCCTTTGTCCAATTTGCACAGGATCTTGATCCAGAAACAGCCAAACGCATTGATAGTGGTCGCAGAATGGTTGAGGTGCTCAAACAGGGGCGTGGCGAGCCAATGCCTTTTGAAGCTCAAGTATCCGTACTCTATGCCGCAACCAATGGGCATTTCGACACTATCGCCATTCCTCGACTTCGGGAAGCCGAGAAAAGTTTCTTGTCGTATCTTGATGCACAACACAAAGCGGTTCTGAATGCGATTCGCACAGATAAGGCCATAAGCGATACCTCCAAAACAGGGTTAGAAAATGCACTGCAGATGTTTCTCAAAACACATACCGAATTGACGAAATAACTATGTCTGAAGGAAAAAAAAGCCCAGCCGGACAACCAGCGCACACAATGAATGTAACACCCGCCATTCTTGCTCAAGTGCAGCAACTAAAGGAAGAATATGGTGAACTGGCGCACATGGATGGCCCGCACACAAAAGCATTTCTTGCAGAGTGTAGCAGACTCCTCCCCAAGCTTGTGGCGCATCGTATCCTGCTCGAGCGAGACCTTGCGGCACACCCACATCAGCCAGCTATCGAGGATGCCTTGGCTGAAGTAGTGAGTGAAATACAGATGCTCAATGAAACGCGTATTGGGCTAGCCGGACAGGCCCTGGAAGAACGGGCCGAAATCCCACACAACAAACTTCACTAAATTATGGCTGGTCTCAAAAACATAAAACTAAAAATTCAATCAGTGGGGAAGACTCGCAAAGTCACTCGAGCGATGGAGGCTGTATCGGCAGTGAAAATGCGCAAGGCACAAGAGCGCGCACTGAATGCGCGTCCATACGCTGCTGCGGCACTTTCAATTCTTGAGCGCATTTCGCACGGGACTGATATCAAAGCACATTCTCTGATGCAGGCCCGTCCGGGGAAAACCGCGGTCGTTATTGTAACAAGTGACAAAGGTCTTGCGGGCGCACTCAACAGCGCGGCAATCAAACAGGCCGAGCGCGCGATATCAGATCGCAGGCTTACTCCCGCTAGTGCGGTTTTGTTTTGTATTGGCCGACGGGGTGCAGACTACTTTGCCACCCGAGGATTCGATGTGCGTGAACGGCGTGAAAATGTGAGTGATGCGGTTTCCGAAGCTGACATGCGCACTGTCACCGACGCTATTTTGGCTTTGCGCGAAGTTGGGGAAGTGGGCGATGCCGTTGTTATTTATACAAATTTTCTTTCCACCTTCGAGCAACGACCAGTCGTGCGACAGATACTACCAGTGACGAGTAATACTATTCGCGACATGGTTGAGGGTATTGCGCCTGTCAAAGGCAAATTCGCGCGAGTGCATATCCCCATGATTGGCAGTAGTGTTGCCTACACTATCGAGCCATCGTCGCGAGAAATTTTAGATGCGGTGATGCCAAAAATTCTAGGCGTTGCCATTTTCCACGCACTTCTTGAGGCAAAGGCATCCGAACACAGTGCGCGCATGGTTGCCATGAAAAACGCGACCGATAAGGCGCGGGATGTAAGTAAAGAGCTAACGCTCAAGTACAACAAGGCGCGTCAAGCCGCTATTACCCGCGAAGTGTCAGAAATCACTAGTGGCATCGAAGCGATGCGCTAACTTTCAGTAGTATATTATTCATGCATATACCCAACGAATCAATCTGAGCAAAAATTCGTGGTATATAACCACGGCGCTCGGAGAAAGTGAAAGAAACCTTTCACTTTCTCCTCGCTTGTGGTTATAATGCAAACGCTATGAACAAAGGAACTATTACACAAATTGTGGGACCCGTTGTTGATGTGCGTTTCGATGCGGGCGTTCCTGCCATTAAAAACGCACTTGAAGTTAAAATAAAAGACGGTGTACTTATTCTTGAAGTAGCTCAGCATTTGGGCTTTAACCGTGTGCGCTGTATCAGTATGGGTGAAACAGCTGGACTCCCGCGCAATCTTGAGGTGCACGACACGGGCGCTCCTATCTCTGTCCCTGTAGGCGAGAAAGCGCTCGGACGCATGTTTAATGTGGTGGGTGCAGCCATCGACGGCAAGCCCGATGTGGACAAATCCGCACCACGACTTCCCATTCACCGAGAGCCGCCAGAATTCACTCGGCAGGCCACGAAAGCTGAAGTATTCGAAACAGGCATCAAGGCAATCGACCTTATGACGCCGTTTATAAAAGGAGGCAAGGTGGGCCTTTTTGGTGGCGCTGGTGTGGGCAAAACAGTTCTGATTACCGAGCTTATCCACAATGTGGCATCCGAACACGGTGGCTATTCAGTGTTTGCAGGCGTCGGAGAGCGCGTACGGGAAGGGAATGATCTCTACCACGAAATGGCAGAATCCGGCGTCCTCGACAAAACAGCATTGGTGTTTGGGCAGATGAATGAAGTACCGGGCGCACGCGCACGCGTGGCGCTGTCTGGCCTCACTATGGCTGAAGCTTTTCGCGATGAAGGAGGCAAGGATGTATTGTTTTTTATGGACAATGTGTTTCGCTTTGTCCAAGCTGGTTCAGAAGTATCGTCGCTGCTTGGGCGTGTGCCTTCTGCCGTGGGTTACCAGCCAACGCTTGCCGAAGAAATGGGACTTCTCCAAGAGCGCATCACTTCTACTACAGCAGGCTCGATTACTTCAGTGCAGGCGGTATATGTACCCGCCGATGACCTTACCGACCCAGCCCCTGCAACGACTTTCTCCCACCTCGATTCGACGGTGGTTCTTAGTCGCCAGCTCGCCTCACTCGGCATTTATCCCGCGATTGATCCGCTTGAATCAGGATCAACCGCGCTTGCTCCAGAAATCGTCGGGGAAGAGCACTATCGTGTCGCGAATGAAACAAAACGCGTGCTTCAGCGATACAAAGATTTGCAAGACATCATTGCTATTCTCGGCATTGAAGAGCTTTCTGACGACGACAAGAAGCTTGTCTACCGTGCACGAAAAGTACAAAAATTTCTTTCGCAGGCATTCTTCGTCGGCGAAGTATTTACTGGGCGCAAAGGGCAGTATGTGCCGCTCGCAGAAACAATTCGCGCTTTCGGCGAGATTCTAGACGGCAAACACGATGATCGCGACGAACAGGCATTCTACATGAAGGGCACTATAGACGATGTAATAAGCGGATCTTAGCTATGAGCGCACAGACATTTCATCTCACTGTTGCTTCGGTGGGCGAGGCTGTATTCAACGATGATGCGATATCAGTGACACTCCCCGGAACAGAAGGTGTACTTACTATACTCGCTCATCATGAGCCATTTGTGGCGGCCCTGAGAGATGGAAGTGCGCGCATTGTACAGGCAGACGGGGTGCACAAGGATATTGCTGTACATGGTGGAATTGTCGAGGTGTCAGATAACAAAGTTGCTATCTTGCTGTAAATGACAATCGAAAACCTTGCTATACTTTCTGGATGCTTTCGCGTGGCGGCGTGCTTTTGGTGATAACCACCTTTTTATTTCCTTTCTCAGTTACGGCTGTCGAGCCGATGCTTGAATGTATTCAAATTCAATCAAATGGCACTGTTCAGAAAATTGAACGGGCGCTCACAGCAAATCCCGGACCACAGACATTTACCATAGAGTTGCGAGCTGGTGCAACCGAGCTCGTGAAAGCTTTGCAGATTAGCAGTTTGGTAACCAGCGAAGAGATACGCGTTCGAGGAGCCAGGCTTCAGATTGTATCGGAATGTGGCTTACAGGGAGGCTCGGTGGGATCGGTAACTATCTGTGTTGATGTACCCGCAGGGCGAGGGCCGGTTTGTGGTGTAAAAATCCCTAAAGACAAAGCTGAGACACTTGCGACGGTCGCGGCTGCTGCGTCAGGACCGAATCCTGCAGATGCCATGCGGCGACTTTCCGGGGGGACGGCAAGTTCGTTGGCCGAACGAATCCGTACGATGGACCCACGGCTTCTTTCGACATTTCGATTTCCACCTGAGATTCGGACTTTACTCGAACAATCCGGACTTCCAATAGAGCACATACCTACCCTTGAGCAAGAGCTTCGGCGGAATCCTCGCAAATTAAGCGACCTGCTTTCAGCGATTGCTGCGGGCAATACTACGGCTGTTCGTCGCGAAACTGATTCTTTGCGCGCAACGGTGAGTAATCGAAGTTGGGGGACGATCACGATAAATTCCCGGGCTTTGGCTGAAGGTATGGTGCGTCTGTATGCGCCAGACCCAGGGAGACTTGAGAATGTACTACCACAAGTGGTGCGCACCGCTATCGCGGCACCTGTGGTGGACGCAGAAGTTAGTGGTTTTATATGCGGTGTCACTGCACCTTGTGCGGCTGATGTGGTTGGTAGAGTTACGGGGTTTGATCCACCACCTTTACCAGATGATGCTGCGCGAAGGCTGCTTGCTCGTACTGGTGTGGCCTTGCCGGTCAATCCAGACGCCGTGCAGCCAGCGGCGCCTCCAAGTCTCGTCTCTGTATCGCCTCCGCCTTTGACGAGAGAATCTGCACCTACGGCAGGAGATATTGTAGGGCGCACTGCAGGTACGCCATCGTTTTCAGAAGCAAATCCGTTTCGCTCAATTTTTTCTGGACTGGGCTCGCTCACGCAAACAAATTATAGTGGTATTGGGTCTTCAGGACTCAGTGGTCTGTTTTCTTCGCTTTTTGCTCGGATAAACCCGGTGCCTCTCGTTGCATCAGCCCCTATGCCATCTGCAGTAATTTCACCACCACTTCCGCCGTCTATAGCCCTTTTTTCGCGACCAAGAGGAAGTGTTACGCGAGGTTCGCGCGTCGTAGTCACCTGGGCTGCGGCCGGGGTAAGTACCACAGAGCCTTGCGTCTTGTCTGAGGCGACTCGAGGTGACACGCTCCTTGCTCGTGGAAATTCTGGGTCATTCGCACTTGTTGTACCGCAAGACGCTATCACCGCGTTAGTCCCAGTCATCCGTTGCACTCCCGCGGACTCTCGCGTATCGTCTAAGGACGCTGAAAAATCAATAATCATCCGCATTCAATAACTATGAGTTTCACACGGACAATTGAAGACTTCACCTGTGCGCAGTGTGGTCTGCTAGTGCTTGGCGACGGCTACACGAATCACTGCACTGCATGTTTATGGAGCAAGCATGTAGATGTCGAACCTGGAGACCGAGCTGCGACATGTGGCGGCATGATGAAGCCGATTGCGGGCATCCGAAAAGGAGATTTGTGGGTAGTTCGCCAGAAATGTGAGCAATGCGGCCATGAACGAGAGAACCGCCTTTCCGCGCGGGATAGTTTTGGAGTGCTCGTGATGTTGTAGGATATTGCAAACCAGTGCGACCGTGGTATAATTTTTTTAGAAAAAGGAAAGGGAGATGCCAATGTTGGATTTGGCTCGCATCGACTACATCGTGCTTACGAAATATGTTGAACCAACCGTTTGGCTAGTGGAAAAACAACGAGGGATCACACGATTTGGATTGGCCCGCGCCGCCCTGGCTGCCGCCACACTTTCAATTCTGATGTCCTTGTATGTGTCGGAAAATCACTCGTTCCTCTCGCTACTCTTGCTTGCGGCACTATGGTACTTTAATGACCTCAGTCTTGATGCGCAAGAAATTGCCGATGCGGCAAAAGGGCATCCATACAACGAGTGGCGAGAACGCTGGGGTGTGCGTATCCTCGGCGCCGTTTTGATGCCAGGTGCGATTATCGCGCTTTCAGTGATTCGACCAGTCCCCGTGGGTGCAATCGAAGCGCTCTTTCTCATAGGAGCGCTCGTAATTTTCATGGGGTATCAATACATCATTTCATGTAACCCTCCGCCCTACTGATATGAGAAGACCCTGCAATGCAGGGTCTTGTTTTTTTACGACAGTCCAATCTTCATCGGGGAACGCGAATTGGCATTTGCGTGAGCGATTCGCGGGGACTCGGGTGGTATCGTGGCGGCATCCGATTGCACGCCATGAGATACTGCGATGCCACAAAGAACGCGAGCATTAGGCTTATCACTACCAAATTGAAAACACGATCAGGGTCGGCACTTGAGACCAACCACAACAGTCGGACCACTGTACCCATAGCAATAATCGCTGTTGTAGAGCGGATAACTGCCGGCTTTGGTTCTTGGAGTGGATTGACCGTGCCAGTTTTGCCAAGTGATTGCTCAACTACCCGCAGAAAACGGTCTTCCAAAAATCCTACGAACGGACAAAATGCGACCCCAATCCATGCAATAGGCATAGCCAGCAAGGCGGTTTTCCCCAAAAGAACAGTAGCGCATAGCCACACAAGGCTTGTGCACAAGCGCCCAAGAGCATACGAGTTCCAACCGCTATGGTACTCGAGGCGCCAGGCAAGTGGCTCTACTTTGCCAAGTATCCATCGGTCGAGTGCAACGACACTTTCCATGAGAGGCTCCCACGCACTGTACTGCAACTATAATACAACAAATATTCTGATTGTAAATAGTTTCGGAGTCTGTCACACCTGGGGATTTTGCATCGCGTCGATTTTTCTCGTGTATCATGGGTATATGGAAAAGCGAAAAATTTTCGTTCTGTTGGGAAACCCTGACAAAGAGTCTTTTACTGCATCACTCGCTCAAACATACGAAGATGCCGCTAAGGGCGCAGGGCACGAAATTAGGCGTATGAATATTGGTGACATGCAATTCGATCCCGTTTTGCAAAAAGGGTACAAAGAAATCCAAGAGCTTGAAGGACATTTAAAGGAGATGCAGGAGAATATCCGGTGGGCCGAGCACTTCGTAGTGGTATATCCAAATTGGTGGTGTTCCATGCCGGCAAAACTCAAGGGAATGTTTGACCGCGCATGGCTTCCTGGATTTGCCTTTAATTTCGACAAAGAGACACATGAGGTCATTCAGCGTCTCAAAGGAAAGACGGCTCGAGTTATTGTGGTTGCTGGCACACAGAGTCCTTTTATGACCTGGTGGAAGTATGGCGACTTCACTAATGAGATTTCACGAGGCATCCTCGGTTTTGCCGGATTCGATGTTGCTGTAACGACTTTTGGGCCTGCAGATTGCTGTCAGCCGTGCGACCGTGATGGCTGGGTAGCTTGCACCAAGTCACTTGGCGCGGCAGCTTCCTAAGCAAGTTGAATACGCTATACTTCTGACAGCTACCGGCATCTGAAAGGGTGCTTTGTTCGCTACAAACGGAGAAGAGAATGTCCGTGCCAGAAGTGGTCATAATCGAGCTTGGTTCCCAGTACACGCTACTTATCCAGCGCTCCTTGCGCGAACTTGGTGTTCGTTCGGTCGTTTTTGACCCTGTGGGTGCCCAAAAATGGCTGGGTAAGCATATACCCAGTGCCGTAATTCTTTCTGGGGGGGCCGCAAGTGTTTGTGATAAGGACGCACCGCAACCTCCTAAAAGCATCTTGTCGCTCAAGCGGATTGATGGTAGGCCAGTGCCAATCCTCGGCATTTGCTACGGAATGCAGTGGTTGGCGCAAAAGCTTGGTGGGGAAGTACACTCATCGTTGGGGCATAAGGAATATGGCAGTGCCAAAATTCAATTCATTGGACCATCCAACGATCCGGTGTTTGCGGGCCCACTTGTGCAAGAAGTATGGATGAGTCATGGCGACACGGTCACGAAAGTACCACCTGGCTTTCAAGTACTTGCCGTTGGCAGGTGGTCCTCAAAAGAACGGCTATGTCCGCCTGTCATGATGACCGACGGTAGCAGGTGGGGCGTACAGTTTCATCCCGAGGTCACCCACACAGTGCACGGCAAGGAAATGTTAGAAAACTTCTTGCATAGTGCAGGGTGTAAGAAGGATTGGGTCCCTAGGTCGCTCATTGCTCAAATCCAAGACCATGCGCAGCGAGAAATTGGGAATCGTCGTGCAATCTTCGGGTTCAGTGGCGGTGTTGATTCGACAACAATGTTGGCGATACTCGCACCCATCCTCAAAGATCGGCTACTTGCGCTCACTGTTGATGCAGGGCAATTGCGCGAGGGTGAAGTTGAAGAGATTCGTGTCCATGCACAAGCGGTTGGCGCGACATTACGCGTCATGGATGTGCGACAAGAATTCCAAGAGGCTCTTTCTGGGGCTGTAGATGCTGAAGAAAAGCGCAATCTTTTCAAGCAGGCCTACTCACATTGCTTTGTGCGCGCTGCGAAAGAATTTGGAGCTGCAGTGGTGTTACAAGGCACACTTGCGCCAGACCGCATTGAATCAGGTGTGACCGGTGGGGTTCTCATAAAATCACACCATAACATTGGCTTGGATATGGGGGACTTGACACAAATTCACCCGATAGATCACTTGTTCAAATACGAGATCCGCGCACTTGCACAAGAAATTGGGCTACCGGAAAGTGTGTCGAAGCGACAGCCATTTCCGGGGCCAGGTTTGTTTGTGCGCATCATCGGAGTTCCCGCGACTCTTGAAAAACTTGCCGTGGTGCGCTGGGCAGATGCTCGCGTCCGCGAGATACTCATCCGGCACGGAAAGTATAATCAGTTGTCGCAGCTGGTGGTTGCCTATGTTGGGGTAAACACCGTTGGCGTAAAGGGGGATGCCCGAGTTTACGGGGGTGCTATCGTTGTGAGGGCTGTTGATACGGTCGACTTTATGACCGCAGAGGGGGTCCATTTCTCAGATGAGGTTGAGAAGGATATTTCCAGCGAACTCACTCGCCATCCAGATATTGTCCGTGTGTGGTACGACCCAACAAAAAAGCCACCGGCGACAACTGAGCTGGAGTGACTAACGATTTTCGCGCCTTGTGTCTTAACACGAGGCGCGTTTTCTTGTTTGCCAAGGTCCTCGCGTTTTTAGCAAAGTGTGTGAGATAATCTGCAGGCTACATCTATGCTGGATTCTCAGGGACATCTTGTGACTGGAGCAACAGGCTTTATTGGGAGGCATCTTGTCAGAGAGCTGTTGGCGCGCAATGAGCGCGTGTGGATTTTGGTGCGCTCCACCACAACCCAGACGGCACATGATCGGGCACGCGCTGTTTTTAGCACAGCGTTAGATTCTGGATTTTTGATTGTTTTGGAAGGTGATATTGTCAAACCTGACATGGGTCTTGATGGAAAAAGTCTTGCCGAGCTTTCCAAAGAAAAAATCACACTGTGGCACTTGGCTGCAGATCTATCGTTTTCACCAAAAAAAAGTGCCGTGGCGGAGCGCACGAATCGAGAGGGAACCGCGCAAGTTGTTACTTTTGCCAATCGTTACGCCACTCGTCTTATACACATGAGTACGGCCTATGTCTGCGGGGATACGACAAGGCTTTTTACAGAAAGCGATTTTGATGTGGGCCAGCGATTTCGTAATCACTACGAGCGGTCAAAATTTGCCGCAGAGAAAATAGTGCAGGATCAGTGCGTTGTGCCTCATCTCATTTTCCGCCCCTCTATCGTGATTGGCGATGCCTACGAGGGTAAAGCAGAGGGGTGTACATTTGGATATTATCGCTTCGCGTTCATGTTACATGTCTTTCAGGTATGGCTTTTGACAACACTAAACCGAGGCTCCGTAGGTGCGTTGGTTTTGCGTACACTCGGTACGCGTACTTCATCCAAAGACGATGTGGTACGAGCACCTTGGCTTCTGGTGCCCTATCCTACAGACGGTTTTGTCGATATGGTGCCGATCGATTATGTGGTCCAGTCTCTTATCCAGACGATGTTGCGGGCAGAGGCATGGCGCCTAAAAACATTTCATTTGACACAAAGGACTCCTCTTGAATCGCGCGTGGTGATGGATCAAACGATGCAAGACATGGGCATTACGGGAGTGCATTATCTACAGGTGCCCTCGTGGGTTTTTTTCTCTCTGGTACAGATTCTCTATACAATTTTATGGCCACTACGACCTTACACAAAATCGGTTCTCTGGTATTTGCCCTATGTTGCGCGACCGTATCATTTTGACCATGCACATATGGACGCACTGGGATTACCTGCTCCTTCTCAGCTATCTCGCGGGTTTCTACAACGAATTAATCGTCATGCGAAAGATACGGTTTTCTCAACAATCAGTCTCGATAAGCTTTTTTGATGTATGTATACCATCTCATTAGACAAAATGCGAAGCAGTAACAAAGATCGTGCGGGAGCCAAAGGAGCGACACTGGGCGAAATAATATCTCTCGGGCTACCTGTTCCGCCGGGATTTGTGGTGACTACCGAAGTGTGGGAAGAATGGCGTGAAGGTGGTGTCAGTGCTGAAGTGGCGCACGCTATCGAAACAGCAAGCGATCTTCTCAAAACCGAGCGATTTGCCGTGCGATCGAGCGCGACCGTTGAAGACGGATCTGACTCTGCATGGGCAGGACAATTTCGTACATTTCTTGATGTCGATCAGGAACATCTTGTTGCAAAAGTTTGTGAGTGCATGGCATCCGCACTACTACCTGGTGCGCGTGCCTATGGAGAGCAGAAGAGTGTTCGTGCCGAGAATGTCCCGGTCGCAGTAGTGGTGCAAGCCATGATTCACCCCGCAACGGCAGGAGTCGCATTTTCGATGAATCCGGTCACCGGCAATCGTGACCAAGCACTTATCGAAGCGGTGAGCGGGTTGGGTCTAGGTGTCGTTGATGGGACACAGACACCGGATACATATATTTTTTCCAAACTAGATAGGTCGGTAGTGTCTATCCAATCGGGTGTGGACTCTTCACCGGGGGTTCTACAAGGAGCACACGCGCAAGATATTTTGCAACATGTGCTTACACTCGAAGCGCATTTTGGTTGTCCGCAAGATATGGAATGGGCGTATGCGCACGAAGTGTGTTGGGTACTTCAAAGTCGACCTGTAACAACTCTTTAGTCTATGCAAAGATTTCTTTTGTACATCAACGAACGCTTCTCTCCTGTCCAGCTTGTACCCCTCGCGGTGTTGTTTGGTTGTGCGATTGGTACTCTAGGGCCTACCCTTGCGGGGGTACCAATTGAGAGTTATAGGATCGTCGCGATTATTAGTGCGCTTTTTCTTTTTTTATTTCGGCTACGAGTCTTGGACGACATTAAAGATCATGGACACGACAGTGTGCACCATCGTGACCGCCCGGGCGCGCGCGGTATTATCGGGCAACGCGAGCTTGCTTGGACGGCAGGTGCGACAATCGTGCTCGAGGCCGTCATTGCCTATTTGTTTGGCCTCGTGCCTTTTATCGCCTTCCTTGTGATGAGTGTGTATGCTGGTGTTTTGTTTATAGAAGCTCTTGCTCGTGACCGAATACGGGATTTTTTTACACCGTACATTGTCCTTCATGAACTTTTGCTAGTACCTTTACTTGTCTATCTGTGTCTACTGGCGGCCGTGCCGATTGTTGCACTCGCCACATTTCCCCTTCTAGCGCTACTCGCTTTTCTCGGCGCCCTCTTTTTTGCGATCGAGGTTGCGCGTAAACTACGCGCACCGCAAGAAGAGGGGACTGGGAAGGATACTTACACGGCGCAGTACGGGGTACGAGGTGCCACGCTACTATTGTGTAGTACGGTCTTTGTTGCCTATGGTGCAATGGCCATAATTGCCTCTCAAACTACGCAAAAATCTGTAATTGCGTACCTACTGGGATTTCTTGTCTTTTTTGCGCTTTGTTATAACGCATTTTATTTTGCCTCTGTTCCAGTGCCAAGAAATGCCCGAGTATTGTTTGTAACTACTGTCGGATCTGTCGCCTTCTTTCTTGCGCTGTTACCCGGTATGCTATGGCTCTTATGATCGAGTCTAAGACTGCAGTGCGCATATACGATAATTCAAATCTCGCTGAAAGTTATGCTGGGGCGGTCGCACCACTCACGACCTCGTTTGCCAACAGCCTGTATGAAGGAGTGTATCGCCACTTTACAAGTTTTATGGGCGTCAGCACTGCAGATCAGCATCGGCATGAAGCTATGTTTTCTCAGATGGTTGTGAGTATTGGTTATCATTTGTACTACGATCTACAAAACTGGTATACCCTGGTTTCATTGCTCCCTGGATACGCATACAACAAATCCTTTTTTGAACATATGTTGGGAATTCCTCCAGGAGCAGGCGTAGTCGTTCCAAGTCACGCAAAAAGAAAGAAAGTGCGGAAAGCGCTTTCCTCGACGCGACTGGTAGTGCAACTTGCAAAAATTGCCCTTGTTTTTTGTGCCATGCCGATTCTCGTCGCGCGCTTTAATCGGCGCTTCGATCAAGTTTTTAAACAATTGAGTGGAATGAAATTAGCTGAATTGGATTATAAAGAACTATGCAACCACTACCAGAACATGCGCAGAGATTTAGTGCGCCTGTGGCGTGTACCCATCGCAAATGACTTTGCAGTAATGGTGAGTACAGGGATCGCTCGTTCGCTTTACAAAAAATGGGCGCTCGATGATGAGTTTGTAACGCGACTGACTCTCCTGTCGCGGGCCAGTCTCTCAACTCTTGATCCAGGTCGTCTTTTGGTCAAGATGAAAAAACAAAGCGCGACTGATGCGACTATTTCGGCGCTCTTGGAGAGTCAGACAACAGCGAAAGAAGTCTATAAACGCTTGTGTCGTGAACATGCGGATACGGTGTGTGTAAAAAGTATCATTGCATACATAGCCCAATACGGTAGCCGTGTTCCAAACGAACTGAAGCTTGAAGCTGCCACATTACACGAGGAGCCAGAGCATATTGTCACCATGCTTCGCGCAATAGGAAATACCGACAGTGATCTTTTTCAAAACCGGGTTGCGGGTGGGGTTGGGTATGTGCCGTTGCGCATACCTGTGCAAGGGTTTTGGAAACAAAAGTTGCTGGCGTGGATGCTTGGTTGGGCTAGAGCCTCTATCCGTCGTCGAGAAGAAACACGATTACGGCGCACACAAATTTTTGGACATGCGCGTCAGGTTTTTCTAGCAACGGGGCAGCATTTAATGAATGAGGGGATCATTGCATCAACAGCAGATGTGATGTTCCTTACGGCTCAAGAATTGTGCGCCGCGGACGCCACTTTCTTGTGGCGCACCCGTATCGACGAGCGAAAAAAGAACATGTCTCGATGGGAGCAAATTTCGATGCCGACACGCATAGAGTCTGCAGATTCAATTCAGGAAATTGAGAAGAAAATTTTCTCGACTAGTGTCGCATCTGTATCAGCAACAACACCGCACCTCCTTCGTGGCGTTGTTGCTTCGCGGGCAGGGCGTACGACTGTTAGCGGTAAGGTGCTGGTTCTGCGCGAATTCGATCATAACGCAGACTTTCGCGATCGGATTTTGGTAACACGACATACCGATCCTGGGTGGACAGTGGTGTTTCCTTTGGTACGCGCCATCGTTGTCGAACGCGGAGGTATTCTTTCACACGCCTCCATTGTGGCGCGTGAGATGGGCATTCCGTGCCTCATAGGTGTGTCTACAGCAACCACGGATATTCCGCAGAATGCAGAGATTGATATTAACCTTATCGATGGCCTTCTTTCTATTAGGGATGCTTCAAGGGTAACCATCACATAACTATGAGAATTCCCTTACTGGTGTATCCACTTGCTTTGACCGGCTTAGCCTTCAGCCTTTCAGTGACGGCAATTTTTACTGTGGTGCGTGGTCATTTTTTTCTTTCATTTGGGTTTTTGCTTCTGGCATTTACCTGCGATGTATTGGATGGTTTTCTCGCACGGAGACTTACTGTCGTATCGGTGTTTGGCCGCGTGGCAGACAGTGTCGCAGATGTTCCATTATATTTGATTTACCCCGTGTGCGTGATACTGACTATGTACGGCTTTAGCGCAGTCGCATTAGTCGGGTCGGTTATTTTTGTATGTGCAGGGATATTTCGGCTCATTAGATTTTCTTACAAAGGATTTATAGGTCATGACGGCACATTTATGTACCAAGGGCTTCCCGTATTCGCCTCACTGCCGTGCATGGGCATGCTCTTGGCGAGCTATGGATACGCACTGCAGCCGTCTGGTTTTGTAGTTCAATTTGTCGGCGTGTGCGTAAGTCTTCTGATGGTAAGTACTATTCCTGTACCAAAACCCACCCATCCAACCCAGATTGCGGTGATTGTTAGTGTAGCCTTCAGTGGAGGTCTGATACTCTTATGGATTGGTTAGCGTATCTTGACGAGCAACGCCACACCGCTCAGTACGAAAGTCTGTTGTTACGCACTTACAATGATCACCCTGCGTTTGGTCATGCGCGGCTATCCTCTTTCCGACGCTTTCTTTCTTTGGAAAACCCTGCGCGAGAGTTTGTTAGGTGGAAAAATGTACTGGTAGTGCGCGCAGACGCAATTCACGCTCACGCCTGCATTTCTGTCGATTCGCGAGACACCGGCGTTGCTCATGTGGGTTTTGTAGACTTTGATTCCGGGCAATCGTGCGAGCGTCTCTTTGAAGCAATTGACATTGCTGCTCGCGACTTAGGAGCCCACACACTTCGCGGACCAATCAACTTCAATTCCTGGCAAGAATTTCGGTGTATTACACGCGACTCTGGAGCCCCGCCTTTTTTCCTTGAACCGGCTTTACATGAAAGAAGCGAAATTTGGCGCGGGCATGGATTCATGCCAAAAGTTTCCTACCTTTCTCTTGGGCAAAGTGTTCAGCAGGCGCCTTTTGGAGACAGGGAGACACCGGGTATAACCATCGAGCGACTTACCCCAAGCATGGCATTTCAAGCTGTTCCTGGGCTTCATTCGGTGGCGCTGGACGCGTTCGGAAGTACCTGGGATTTTATCCCCATCTCGTTGGCAGAATTTTCGTATCTCTACCAACCTGCTCTTGCGCAGAGTGGTACCTTTCTGATTCTTGTTGCTCGAGACGAGCAACAGAAGATTGTGGGTTTTTTTGTCGGAGCGCCTGATGTATACGACAAGGGACAAAAAACACTGGTACTGAAATCAGTAGCAGTTCTTCGTAGTCACAAACGGCAAGGAGTCGGCACCGCACTTTTCTTGGCTGTGCACCGCTTTGCTCTCGCACAAGGGTTTGATCGCTATATTTACTCTACAATGCAGGATGAAAATATGGCTATACAGAATCTGGTGGGAGCTGGTGAATTTATACGCGCGTACGAAGTGGGTGAGAAAGCACTATGATTTTTGACATAGCGATTATCCTGGCAGTGTATGGCGGTATTGTCTGTGTTACCGAGATTTTAGGGCGACATGGTGTACTCATACTACTTACCCGAAAGTATGCGCACGCACTTTCCGGCGTTGCGGCGGCGCTTCTCCCGTTTGCAGTCGAAAAAAATAGTGCGCTGGCATGTGGCATTGTTGGTGCAATTATCTTAGGATTTCTTGTACTGAAAGGATATCTGCCAGCAATTGGATCTCACGGCGTCTTTGATGTGGGCGTTGTTATGTTTCCGTTAGGGTTATCGCTCTGCGCCTTCTTGTTTTGGAGCGACACCAATTTTCTTGCCTATCAGTATGCCGCTCTCATGCTGGGATTACCCGATGCGGTAGCTGGTATCGTGGGAACGCGGTATGGGGGGAACTTTTTCAAACGCTACAGTACGAAATCATTTGAAGGAAGCGCCGCTTTTTTTGCCACGGCTTTTTTTCTCTCCATCTTCTTTCTTACTACCGGAGTGGGAATTTCTTTAGGCATTGCGGTCGCTTATGCGGCGCTTGCAGGGCTAATTCTTGCTGTCATTGAGGGGGTGTCCCGATGGGGGACAGACAACCTCACTGTGCCGCTTGCCGCAGGTACTCTCGTCTTTTCATTGTTAAAAACTTTTGTAACCGTAGTGTTGTAGAAAAATATTGACCGCACTATGCGCTAAAATTCCGGCGCAAAAAAACAGGAGCAATTGCTGGACAGGTGGGTGCTCAATAAAATAAATTGCAACAGTTGCCACAAGCACGGAATCAATGTGATCTACACCCAAGAAAAAGAAGCCCAAAAGCCCGCTACCTCGCCCGCTTTCGGGAATTCCGATTCGTCGTTTCAGAAAACTGTTTGGGAGCTCCCCAAGCATATATACTGCGCCAACAAGAAACCCAGTTAAAACAAAATAAATTCCTGGGCCAGTGGCAAAAAGTGCACAGAAAGGCGTGAAAACTGCAGATAAGAAAGCAACTGACAGTACGCCGCGAATAGTTTTGCGAGATCCAAAAATTGAACTAGACCCAATTTTCCACCCAGCATCAATAGGTATTGTAAATGTAGAAAAAAGGTTGTTGGGTATAATTAGGACTTGATGTACTAGGTTAGCTAAAAAAAGAGGAATGCCATACACGACAAGTATTTCCATAGGCGTAGTATATATCCACAACTCAAGCGTTTTACTGTTGCAACTTAATCGCTCGGGTCCATACTACACTTATGGACCGTATCATGGAGATTTTGCGTGCGGGGCCACCTATTTTAGCCGACAAAACTCTCACTGGTGGCGGGCTCCTTATGGTAGCAATCGTGGTTTTGGCGACCGCTATTTTTTTACTGATTTTTGCGCATCACGAAAAAAATTGGTTCAAGCATTACTTGGCGATCGCTGTTGGAGTGTTTATTTTTGAAATTTTCACCTCACCTATGTGGATAAATAACCATTTAGGAGAGTTTGGCTACGCCTACCAAGATGTCAGCTGGGTACTTACCCTTGGTTGGTCTACGCTTATGCTCAGTATTGTATTTGCCGTCGATTATGTCTGGGGTCACCTGCATGCCTGGAAGAGGTTCCTTGGCTACATCGCAGGCATGAGCGTATTTGGCTTTTTGGCTGAAATGTTGGTGATGAATCTTGGACTGCGTAGCTATTCACCTGAAATAGCACAGGCAATTTCCGGTCTGTATTTTGTAAACACTCCCGTCGATGCGCTCTATTACATTCCCGTCTTTAGCGCACTTGTCCTCGGCCTGTACAAGTACTGGACGCTCATCATAGACAATCGCGCTGTTGTGCCGATGCGTGGCGGTTGGGGACGGAGGTTTGCGCTCACTGCCATCGCAGTGTTTCTTTTCGAATTTATGATTGAACCCATGGTAATAAATACGAATTTTCCTGCGTGGTCATACATTTTCCACGACATTTCAATCCTACTCACTTTTGGCTGGACTGCCCTGGTGTGGTTCTCAATCTATGTCGTCGAAGCGCTGTGGCCCAATTTTGACCTTAAGGAGAAATTTTTTCTGTATCTTGGCGTTATAGGTATTTTTGCACTGCCATTCGAAACTTACCTTCTTACGGCAGGGTATCGCATTTACGAAGGTACCTCAGCCGGTGATGCCTTTAGTGGCATCTTTTTACCATTACTACACACGCCGATTGAAGTCGCGATGGCGATACCACTTTACTTTGCGCTGGTACTGGGATTCATTGGTGCTTGGGACATCATGCTGGTCAACCCGCTTATAAGGAGACAAAAAACCCTCTAGTATATGCACAGAGCACTAAAATGGCTGGTAATTTTAGGACTTGTTGCTGCTGGACTTGCGATGGCTATGCCATTTATAGCTGGCTTTTTGATGGAAATTTTATGCGGTGGTGTAGTCGCAATTGTTGGGCCCGCAGCGTACATCGGTAATTTTCTGGGCCCTGTTGCTGGCGGAGGTACTGTTGCATTTCTGGTTGGTCTAGTAATCTGGATCGGCTATCTAGTGATTAGGTATGTGCGGAAGCGCAAAAAAGATGCGACGATTATTAACACTGTTGAAAACGCGCTACACAAGAATATTGCCTATGTTAAATCTGCGCGCGCAGAGGGTATGTCTGATGTCCAGATACGCACTGTTTTCCATAATGGCGGTTGGAGTGCTGAAGAAACCGATAAGGTTTTCGCACTAGCCGCCTGATAATCCTATGTCGCCCCGTACACAGATTCTCTGTTTCGGGGCATTATTTGCTTTTCCTGCACTCGGCTTTTTTTTTCTGAATCTCGTCGATGATAAGCCTCTGCCAAATAGCGACGGTAGTGCTGTCGTACAGGAGTGGCTTGGAATGTTTACTCTTCTTACGCAAAAAACTTTTGGCTTCACTCCGCCCGTTGCCGCGCGTGCTTTTGGCTATGCCGGAATCAGTCTGTATGAAAGCGTGCGCTTCGCCACGCCCGGTTCAAAAAGTCTGGCAGGACAGCTGAATGGGCTCGATGCAACTTTTCTTACGGATCTTGATAGTTCAAAAACATATAACTGGAATATTGTTGCGAACGCAAATTTGGCAACCATGGCACGAGCATTATACCCAAATGCAACCCCTGTGTACCAGAAAAAAGTTGCGAAGCTTGAGAGAGATTTGCTTGCGATCTATGCGCGCGGGGTTGATTTTCATGTTGCCGCCGACTCCATCGCGCTCGGGGTTACAATTGCAAATGCGGTGATCGTATACGCAGAAACTGACGGACAAAGTCTGGCGTACATGAAAAATTTTCCTACAACCTATACGCTGCCAGTGGGCGATGGTATGTGGGTGCCAACTCCGCGTGCACACAAAGGCGCGCTTCAGCCCAAATGGGGAGATGTCAGGCCATTTTTGCTAAAAAATGTCTCAGAAACCATGCCTCCACCTCCACCTACATACTCCACAAACCCACTATCTCCATTCTTTCTTGAAGTACAAGAAGTTTATGATGTTGGAAAAAATCTGACCATTGAACAGCGTGCCATTGCTGAATTTTGGAACGATGAACCCATGAAAACACCAACACCACCTGGTCACTCAGTTGCGCTATTGCGGCAAGTGCTTGATGAACAGGATGCGACACTTCACACTGCGGCGATTGCGTTTGCAAAAATAGGTATTGGTCTGCATGACTCTTTCGTCGCTTGCTGGCGGGCAAAATATACCTACAACCTAATCAGACCCATTACTGTCATTCGGGAGCACATTGATTCGTCGTTCGATATCCCTTTGGACACGCCACCGTTTCCGGAATATCCATCGGGGCACTCTGTGCAATCCGCCGCATCGGCTCGGATTCTCTCTAATCTTTTCGGCGAGAAGTATCATTTTGTCGACAGAACGCATAATGGGCGCACGGATATGCATGCGGACACTCGCACATTCGCTTCCTTTGACGCCTTCGCTCGTGAAGCAGCTGAAAGCCGGCTTTATGGCGGTATTCATTTCCGTTCGGCCATAGAACGCGGCTTGGAACAAGGAAGGCTCATAGGAGAAAATGTGAACAAGTTGGTATTCCAATAGGCGACTAGTCTAGCCGATCTAGTCCATTGTAAAAAACAAGAAACCATGGCATGATTTCGCGATGTCACTTTCTATTGGCATTGTCGGTCTGCCGAATGTCGGAAAATCCACCTTGTTTACTGCGCTCACCAAAAAGAGTGTTTTGATTGCAAATTATCCTTTTGCGACCATCGACCCTTCAGTGGGAGTTGTCGCGGTTCCAGATGAACGATTACAAAATCTCAGTCGCATGAGTAATTCAACAAAAATAGTTCCTGCGGCCGTCGAGTTTGTTGATATTGCCGGATTGGTGCGTGGTGCATCCGAAGGCGAAGGGCTCGGCAATCAATTCCTTTCGAATATCCGCGAAGTGGACGCCATTGCCGAAGTGGTACGCCTTTTCGATGATCCAGACATTACCCATGTGCACGGCAGTATCGATCCACTTCACGATGTTGAAGTTATTAATCTCGAGTTGGTCTTGGCAGATTTGCAGGCAGTCAGCAAACGCCTTGATCGTGTGGTGCGCGAGGCGCGCTCAGGCGACAAAGAGGCACAACTCGAGGCTGATGCACTCAAAAAACTGAGCGATGTGCTAGAAAAAGGAAAGTTGGCGAGTACAGCGGTGTTGACCGAGATGGAAGCAAAATTAGTACCTTCTTTTCATTTGCTTTCAAACAAGCCGATTTTGTATGTGCTGAATAAAAAGAGCGGAGCGATTAATGTTGATGCTGAAAATGCAGAGCGCTGGCGAGTGCTCCAGCGATTCTTTGAGGAAAGCGGGGGCAAGTTTGTCACTGTGGATGCAGCCTCGGAACATGAATTGAGTGAGGTGCATGATGACGAGCGTGCGCAATTCCGTCGCGATTTGGGCATACACGACGGGGGAGTAGACGGGCTTATTCGCGCAGGATACGAACTTCTCGATCTTATTTCATACTTCACAACTGGGGAAAAAGAAACCCGCGCATGGACCATTCGTCGCGGGATGACCGCGCCGGAGGCCGCGGGGGTAATCCATACTGATTTCAAAGACAAATTTATCCGTGCGGATGTCATTCGGTGGGATGATCTGGTACGCGAAGGTTCGTGGGCTGCTGCGCGCGAAAAGGGGATGGTGCGCACCGAAGGCAAGGACTATGTCGTGCAAGACGGAGATGTTATGGAGTTTCGGCACGGAGCATAGCCAGCCTGCCTGCAACCTTGCGGAAAAGTGGCGTGGCGTCTAGGATGTGATTAGAACACGAAAGGACGGATTGTGGCATACACGCGCGGACGGAAAGAGTACGAGGGAAAGACGCAAATTGTGTGGGAGGTCGTTGAAGACCCTGCGCTTGTCATTCTCGAGCAAAAAGATGTTGTCACCGCACACAATATCCATTCAGAAGAGGCGCTCCACAAAGGAATCTTTGTTGCGACTATCGCCGAAAGCTGTGCGCGTTTCCTCGGTATCTATAATGTGCCGACGGCATTTCTGCGGCGGCACGACGAGCGCTCGCTGGTCATGTTTCGGTGCAAAATGCTCGACCTGGAGATTGTCATTCGCAAGCGCGCATTTGGGCAGATTCTCAAACGCATGCCGGTTCTCACAAAAGGCGAAAAGTTTGAGGTACCTCTTACTGAGTTGTATCTCAAGACCACAGGTGGACGATGGCGCGATCGCAAGTTTCCGGTCGAAGACCCGTTACTGGTTTTGCCTGAAGAGGGCGATGCGACAGTACATCTGCCCAATGCCGAACTAAACGGCCGCAGTCTGGACAAGATCTCCTTCACTGCTCACGAGCGCCAAGCAATCGACGAAGCAGTGGTACTTTCTCAAATCGCGTTCTCACTTTTGACTGACGCCTGGAAGGGTCTGGGACTTGATTTGGTTGATGCCAAAATGGAATGTGGCTGGACCTCACACGGTACGCTGATGGTCGCTGATGTGATCGGCCCTGACTCGTGGCGGATGCTCAGTCGTACCGGCAGGCATTTCGACAAACAGCCCTATCGAGATGGAGGCACCAAGGCGCTGCCGGATATGATGCGCCAATATCGAGCGCTCGCAGACCTTTCTCAGCGTCTGGTCTGAACAAAGCCCCTATCTTAGGGGCTTTTTCTATGGTATACTCACAATATGGCTGATAAAATTGCAGTAACACCGAAAGACTTCTTTTTATGGGTTGGTGCGACCATCGCTCTGTATGTAAGCACAGTGAGCTTGCTCGCGCTCTGGTTTGCATATATAGACCGACTCCTCGGTGCGGTGCCGCGCTATGCCGACCCGTTTTCGACAGGTATTCGCATTGCCGTGGCTTCGCTTGTGGTTATCTTCCCTTTGTTTATCCTACTTACGCGCATGGTGCACACCGACATCCGTAAGCACGCGGCCAAAAGTGAACTGTGGATTCGGAAGTGGCTTTTGATGCTTACTATTTTTGGAGCCGGCATCACAATGGTCATCGATCTTATCGTTCTGCTCAATACATTCCTTGGGGGCGAGGAACTCACCCCAGCGTTCCTGACAAAGGTCTTCGCGGTACTACTCGTGATTGGTGGCGCTTTTCTTTACTACCTATATGAAGTCCGTGGAGAATGGGAAAAGAACGAAATGGTGTCAAAGATAATCGCGGGTATTGTATCTGTAATTGTGCTCACATCGGTTGTTTCAGCGTTCTTTGTTATTGGCACTCCGCGCGAACTGCGCCTACTGCGCTACGACCAAGAGAAAGTGAATGCTTTGGAAAATATGCAATGGCAGATTATCAACCACTGGCAACAGAAAGCGCGGTTGCCAGAAAATCTCGACGCACTACAAGACCCAATCAGTGGGTTTTCAGTGCCCGTAGACCCACAGACTACTGAGGGGATGGCTGGGTATGCCTATCGCATTCTTGCTCCGTTATCGTTCGAGCTTTGTGCCACATTTAACCACGCAAGTCTGGGCACTACTGGTGGTATATCAGAACCTTACGCCGTGCGCCCGCAAAAATACTCAGGTGCAGAAAAAGCTTTTTGGGAGCATTCCGCGGGAGAAGTTTGTTTTGCACGCGCTATCGATCCTGAAGCATACCCGCCGCTCCAAAAAGCCCCGACACCAACAAGGGTATTGCCATAACAAGACACTTGTTGTATATTGTTGTTTGATAGGAGGACCAATGAGCAACAAAGAAACTGTAGATCTCGAGCGAGATGTGTTCCACCTGTTGGGAGAAAGGATTCGCACCGAGGCGTCGACACTTCCATCCAGATGCTTTCCAGAGCTCGTTGCAGTAATCGCGCCGCATTTCCGGCTGCCATACCGTTGTGTCGAAAGCCGACTGGCCGCAATGCTGCATGATGGTCAACTAGCCTACAACAGCGATTGCAAGATCGTGCTCGAGTCTTGCTAACCTAAACCGGTGGAATTTCCACCGGTTTTTGCTACCCTACACAGATGAAGTATGACCACAGGCGCATTGAAAAGAAATGGCAACGCGAATGGGACGCGCAGGGCCTGTATCGTACCCGAGAAGACGCCTCGAAAAAGAAATGCTTCGTACTGGATATGTTTCCCTATCCGTCAGGCGACGGTTTGCATGTGGGACATCCCAAGGGCTATATCGCCACCGATATCTACTCACGCATGAAGCGAATGCAGGGGTATACCGTTCTTCACCCGATGGGATGGGATGCCTTTGGTTTACCGGCTGAAAATTTTGCCATAAAAAACAAAGTACACCCACGCAAGGCCGTCGAGCAAAACATTGCACGCTTTAAAGAGCAGCTTTCAAAAATTGGTTTTAATTACGACTGGGGCAGGGAAGTAAACACTACTGACCCCGAGTACTACCGATGGACTCAGTGGATTTTTATTAAGTTGTTTGAGAAGGGGCTCGCGTATCAATCATACGAGCCAATCAACTGGTGTCCGTCTTGTCAGACGGGCCTTGCCAACGAAGATTTAGACGGCGGTGTCTGCGAACGGTGTGGCAGCATCGTTGAGAAACGCCCGATGCGTCAATGGGTGCTTAGAATCACCGAGTATGCCGACCGGCTACTTGCTGACCTGCAAGACCTGCCCCAGTGGCCAGAACATATCAAAGAAAGCCAGCGCAATTGGATTGGCAGAAGTGAAGGTGCGCTTATAAAATTCCCACTTTTTGGAATTTCAGGACAGACTGATGGGAAGCATGCCGTAGAAGTCTTTACGACGCGACCCGATACGATGTTTGGTGCTACCTTCATCGCAATTTCTCCCGAGCTGGCACAGAAGTGGATTTCGATCGGCTGGAAGGCACCTTCTGGCGTAGCAACCCTTGCAACTCAAATGATAGAAGAGCGTAAAAAAGCAGGTGTCAAAGGCATTACCGAAAAGAAAGGTAGCGACACAGGGTTGTTTGCTGAGAACCCAATCAATCACGAAAAGATACCAGTGTGGCTTGCCAACTATGTACTTGGCGATATTGGTACAGGGGCAATCATGGCGGTGCCCGCGCACGACGAACGCGATTTTGAGTTTGCAAAAAAGTACAATCTTCCCATGCGACGAGTTGTCGAGCCGAAATTCACTGCAACCAGCGGAGACTCGATGGTCAAAGAAGGTGAAGATTTTGTAAAGCGTGATGCGATTTGCGCCGTGGTGCGTAATCCCAAAGATGACACCTATCTGTGCGTCAGCTGGAAGCAGGCATCCATGAAAGGGCTGGTGACCGGCGGTGTCGAACCCGAAGAGGATATAGTGCAAGCGGCGCGCAGAGAGATTCTTGAAGAAACAGGCTACAAAAATCTACGACTCGTACGCAATACAGGGTTCGCATTGCACAGCCTTTTCTATCATCGTCTGAAAAAACAGAATCGATGGGCACGGTTCCAATATCTCTTCTTCGAATTAGAGGACGAGTCGCGCAATTCTATCGACGAGCACGAAGAAGCCCTGCATGACATAGTTTGGCAACCCGCGAGCAAATTAAAAGATTTTTTCTCGGTCATTGAAGGTACTTTTTCCGTACACCTGATTGAGAATCCGGACTACATTTTCACCGGCGATGGCGTACTCCACGCTTCCAACGAATTTGACGACATGGACTCTGTCGTAGCGCGTCGTAAAATGACCGACGCTGTCGGTGGAACATGGACCACCACCTATCGTCTCAAGGATTGGGTGTTTTCTCGGCAACGCTACTGGGGCGAGCCAATTCCTATTATTCACTGTGAACAGTGCGGGCCAGTGGCTGTTCCCGAAAAAGACTTACCTGTCTTATTGCCCGATGTTGAAAAATATGAGCCAACAGGGACTGGTGAGTCGCCACTTGCCGGTATCACTGACTGGGTGAATACCACCTGTCCAGTCTGCAGTGGTCCCGGGAAACGAGAGACCAACACCATGCCACAGTGGGCTGGGTCGTGCTGGTACTATCTGCGCTACATGGATCCACAGAATTCCGAATCGCTCGTTGCTTCTGAGAGAGAAAAATATTGGGCGCCAGTCGATGTGTATGTGGGGGGTGCCGAGCATGCCACGCGTCACTTAATCTATGCGCGATTCTGGCATAAATTTCTGCTCGACCATGGCTTCGTGAGTACCGCAGAGCCATTCAGTCGGTTGATTTCTGTGGGCCTCATCATGGCCGAGGATGGACGCAAAATGAGCAAACGCTATGGCAATGTCATAAACCCTGACGATGTGGTGGAAACATGGGGTGCTGACACGCTTCGTTTGTACGAGATGTTCATGGGTCCATTTACCGATGCAATTGCCTGGAGCACCGACAACATGATCGGAGTTCGTCGATTTCTTGAGCGAGTGTGGCGTCTTCAAGACAGTGTCTCTGATGCAACAACACCAAACGCAACTGCTGAATTGCACCGAACCATTAAGAAAGTCGGCGAGGATATCGAGCATTTCAAATTCAACACTGCCATTAGCCAAATGATGATATTTCTCAATTGTGTTGAGAAAGAGTCCTTAAGTAGGGAAGACTACCTAACATTCATCCGCCTTTTAGCACCATTTGCACCGCATGTTTCTGAGGAGATTTGGAGTATGCATGGGGGACAAGGCTCAATTCATATCAATCCCTGGCCAATCGCGGACGAAGGTAAAATTGTCATGGGTGATGTTGTGGTAGTCGTGCAGATTAATGGGAAAATCCGGGCACAGATACCTGTCGATCTGGGAATGACCGATACTGAGATAATTAAAAAAGCGCGACTTGCAGTCGAAAAGTGGTTGGAAGGCAAGGAAGTGATGCGCGAGGTCATTGTCCCTAAAAAATTGATCAACTTTGTCATCCGCTAAATTTGTGGTATTTTGTTGTTTGGCTGAGGAGTGACCAATGCAACAACCTAAGGACCTGGATGTCCCACCATCCCCGGGTGGCGGGGGCAGGCTTCCGGGGATGATGATGCTAATTGCAGTTTGCATCACGCTCTATACTGCCCTACCTCTGTACACGCATACGCCTGCTCCGGCACGAAAAGTGTGGGTTGAGGGAAAACCGGCCTGGGTAGTCCCTGCCTACAACGATGCGGAATTGTGCGTAGTATACAATCCGCCCACACGAAAGCCTGAAACGGGGCCTGGATTGCATAGCGGTCGTGGGATGATTTCCTGTGTACAAACCACTCCGCGCGAGTGACAACTAGCGACCGACAGGGTCGCTTCTTTCATGGGTACTTCTTTTGTAATTTCGCACCGCTCGCTGTGTCCACGAGCAAGAATCCTTTTTCCTCAATTTGCGCGCGAATTACATCGGCCTTTGTCCAATCCTTCGCAGACCGAGCAGCGTCTCTTTCATCAAGAAGCGTCTGGAGCTGGGCAGGAATGTTTGCTGCGTCAACTGCCGTAGGTACCGATTTTTTTACAAATGCCACTATTTCATCGGGAGGGGATTCGAGACCGATGCCAAGTACACGATCTGCATCGCACAGTAGGGCAGCTTTATCTGCATTACTGACCGCTGTGTCTTTAAGCATCTCCCACAGTAAAGCAATGGCCTTGGGGGTGTCGAGATTGTCGTTTATATACATTTGGAACCGTTCCTTCCAGTGCAAAGGTACAGCCCCATCGTTGGTGCGATGCATTGCAACAAATTGGTGCAATTCGAAGAATGCTTTCGTTGCTCCATCAAGTGCCTCCCAGACAAAATTGGCCGGGGTGCTGTAGTGGCTGGTTAGGAACCAGTAGCGGAGGGCGAGTGGGTGGAAGTGGCGTGACACAATGTCCTCCAAGAAAATAGAATTCCCTTCGGACTTTGCTATCTTGTGGCCGTCGATTTGGATATGTGCACGATGCATCCAATATTTGACAAACGGAGCGCGCCCAGTTGCCGCTTCCGATTGAGCGATTTCGTTGTTGTGGTGGATAGGCACATGTTCAATCCCACCAGTATGAATGTCTATCTGCTCACCGAGTGTTGCGCGGATCATGGCAGAGCATTCAATGTGCCAGCCAGGGAAACCCATACCCCACGGGCTCTGCCAGCCGCATAAAAGATCCTTTTTCCACAAAACAAAATCTGTGGAACTTCTTTTACTTGTATTTGTTGCGACCCGGGCACCTTCTTGCAATTTTTGGGCACGCACATTCCCAAGGGCGCCATAGGAAGGGAAACGACTTGTTTCAAAATACAAACCATCAGGTGTATCGTAGGTGTATCCTTTTTCAGTAAGTGTTTTTATGAGTGCGATCTGGGCACCTACATACTCGCTTGCACGAGGGAAAACGATGCGCTCAGTGTCAACGCCGAGCGCGCGAATATCCCCTAAGTACTGCTCGGTGTAACGGTCAGCAAGTATCTTCATATTTGCCATGGTGATAGGAAGTTTTTCGCGTCGCAGTGCTTTGGTCATTTTGTCTTCCCCCTCATCAGCATCAGACACAAGGTGTCCGAAGTCGGTAATGTTGATTGCTTGTTTCACCTTGAAGCCGTTGTAGATAAGCATGCGCCCGATGACATCTGCGAAAACAGCCGCCGAAAGATTGCCAATGTGCTGGCGGTCATACACAGTTGGCCCGCAGTTGTACATGCGCACAGTGCGTCCCAAGGGCTTGAAAGCCTCCTTGGTGCCAGTCAAAGTGTTATACAGAAAAACGGGCTTTTCAAGAGAATGTTGCACCTGTGGTTTTTTGAACCATCCAAACATACCACCATGCTAACAGGAAATAGGGGTTATACCACAAGAATCTAGTAGACCTTCTACCACCATTTTTGAGAGCGAAAATACGCAAACATACACACAGCAGCAACACCCATTATTGCAATGACTGCCCAGAAATCATAGGCGTGTCCAACAAGTGGCGTATGCGCGGTATTCATACCGAATAGCGTTGCAATCAAAGAAAGTGGCAGGGTAGCAAATGCCATAATCGTCAGGGTTTTCATAATATCGTTCTGCTTGGCAGTAAGCAGAGAATTGTTTGTCTCGCGCAATTCGCGGAGCGTTTCCGTAAGGCGTGTAATATGGCTGTAAACACGGTGGTTTTCGTTTGTCAGGCCACGCAAAAACGGCGCAAATGCGTCTCCAAAAAAGAGTGACCCTTCTCGTTCGAGTTCGTGGAGGATGTCTCGATGTGGTTCGACTGCTTGGCGCAAGTCTACTAGATCTCGCCCGGCTCCTGAAAGAGCTGTCACCATGGCCCGTTCATGTCCAGAAAATATCTGTTGCTCAATTTCGTCGAGTGCGCCGCGTACCACTACATGCTCATGCTCTGTGGCTTTGTACATGCGTTTCATCATGTAGTAGAAAATAAATCCTGGATGGTCGCCCAAGCTTGCTTTGTCAGTGTGCGAATTTACCTCAAACACACGGGAAAATAGGTGTAGTGGATCGACGATGTCGTAGCGAGTCGTAATTATGAAATCGCGCCCGACGACAAAATCGACTTCCTGGTCTTTTGTCTTGTGCGTGTGTCTTGTGGTTGGAAAATGGAGGACAATGTACAGGTAGTGACTATGGCGCTCCAAACGAGGCTTTACCGTAGGAAATAAAAGCTCTTCCGCGATGAAACGGTCAAGACGGAATTCCTCCATCACCAACATCGCTTCAGCGTGTGTCGGGGATTCGAGATCAACCCATGTAATACCTGCGTGGCTAAATCGCGTTAGCATGTATCTAGTATACCTGTCCCACGCACAGCAGGGTATGTTTGTGTCAGAAGTGTGAATATACACAGTTGTGGGTGTTGTACGCCCATGCGATACTCACTCGATGCAACCTGAAAATACGAATTCATTTCTTAGTGTGCGTACAGTTGCGGGATGGGCTGTTGTCCTCGTCACATTTTCTTTCAGTGTCGGTGCGGTTGTTGGCGCCTACAAGAACGCCCAAGTCGCAAGTGTGGCTTCAGCTATCGGGCTCGCGCAATTTTCTCCTCCACCTGGTGTTGATTTTTCTCCCGTTTGGAAAGCCTGGACGGTAATCGACGAACGATTTGTTCCCGCGAGGATCTCGACCAGTACCGCTACCAGCACCGAAGCTACAGGCGCTACTGATCCTCAGGAGCGTGTGTGGGGGATGATAGAAGGTCTCGCCTCCTCACTAGGAGATCCATACACACTCTTCCTGCCCCCAACCGATGCAAAGATTTTTGAAGAAGATATCAGCGGCAATTTCGAAGGGGTAGGTATGGAGATTGCTATTCGTGAGAATATTCTCACCGTCGTTTCGCCGCTTAAAGATTCTCCCGCTGCCAAGGCTGGTCTCAAGGCAGCCGATAAAATTTTGAAGATCGACGACGCTGATACACGCAGTATGTCTGTCGAGGCCGCAGTCAAGCGTATCCGAGGGACCAAAGGCACGACAGTAACCTTTAAAGTACTACGCGAGGGTGAGGCTGATTTCCTTACGATTCCTGTCGTTCGTGATGTCATCAATATTCCCACCATCAAGACCGAGCTCCGCAAGGACGGTGTCTTCCTGATCCAGCTGTATAACTTCTCGGCGTTATCGGCGGGCCTTTTCCGCGATGCACTGCGCGAATTCAAAGATAGTGGATCACATAGGTTGATACTCGACCTCCGTGGGAACCCTGGCGGTTACCTTGAAGCGTCAGTAGATATGGCGAGCTGGTTTTTGCCACTCGGTAGTGTGGTTGTGACCGAGGACTACGGTGATCGTGGCGAGGATATTGTGCACCGTAGTCGTGGCTACAATATTTTTGACGACTCACTCGACATGGTAATCCTTGTTGATCGCGGTTCAGCCTCCGCTTCCGAGATACTTTCCGGTGCATTGCAACATTATAAGATTGCCCAGCTAGTCGGAACCAATACCTTTGGCAAAGGATCGGTCCAAGAGCTTGTCCCGATTACCACTGGCACCTCGCTCAAGATTACCGTTGCTCGCTGGCTGATGCCTTCCGGGTTCCAGATTCCAAACGATGGAATACCGCCAGACACCGAGGTAAAAATCGAAAAAAAGGATGTCGAGGCCGGCAAGGACCCGCAACTCGATAAGGCAGTTGAATTATTACTGAAAGGCGAGTAGAATGCCCTCTACTCGTATGAAAGTCATATTACTTAAAGATGTACCCAAAGTAGGGCGTCAGTTTGATGTAAAGGTGGTGGCAGACGGCTATGCCCTCAACTTCCTTTTCCCCAAGCGTTTCGCCGAGCTTGCCACGAAGGAACGGTTGGCCACTATTGCAGCTCGACAGGGTGAAATAGACGCTACACGCGCTCGGAACGCAGTGAGCCTTGCAGATACCATCAAAAAACTTGATGGTGCACACATTGTCATGCCAGTAGGCAAGGCGAATGCTCAGGGCAATCTTTACAAAAAGATCGATGCCAAAGACATCGCCCGTCACCTGAGTAAGGAGATTGAGCAAACTGTCACCGAGGACGCCATCGTGCTCGACGAGCCCATTCGCACGACTGGAGAACGCCCCATCACCATCTCGATGGGCGGTGCTGAGGCAACATTCTCATTGATTATCGAGGCTGCGTAGTCTTGGGGTAGACGACAAAAAGCGAGGAATTTCCTCGCTTTTTTGTATGCGTCACACCATCTGCTAGACTACATGAACAATTGATCGTGTCTTAGTTCGGCCATTGAAATTCCGCTTACGCATAGTGCGAAAACTTACAACGCCGTCCTTGAGTGCAAATATGGTGTGATCGCTACCGAGACCAACATTCTTTCCGGGGACAATACTGGTGCCTCGTTGACGCACGATAATCATGCCCGTACGGGCTGATTGGCCATCGCCAATTTTAACCCCCAAAAATTGTGGGCCTGAATCAGTCAGGTTTTTCGCGGTACCTGCGCCTTTTTTAGTTGCCATACGATATTATGCTATATTCCTGTGGTGACAACTATACGGCATTGGCTGGGTAAAATCAAGGGGGAGGGGGGTGCGCAATTTATAACACCCCTGCTCGTTATTTTGGTCGGTCTGGGAGGATACGCCATTGGGCGAATTCAAACAGTTCCCAATAATACTCTCTCTGCAACAGCCATCCAGGCATTATCCAGGGAACCCGTTGCCCCTCACCAGGCCCCGAAAACTAACGGGAAGGTAGTCGCCTCAAAAACAGGTAAAAAGTATCATCTACCTTGGTGCGGGGGCGCACGAACTATTGCAGAAGACAAGAAAGTGTGGTTTGAAACTTCCACGGAAGCGCGTGCGGCTGGCTACCTGCCTGCCCAGAACTGCCAAGGGATTGAGTGATTGATACGAAAGAGCCCCCGCAGAGATGCGGGGGCTAGATTGACTACGCTGTCACGATGGCAAAAACGGCGCCTTTATTTGACACCGCGAAGGTGTCGTTCCGCCTGCCAGTCCATAATATTGCCGACCAGATGATAGGTATAGTTGATGAGCTCGCGGACCATGTCCGAGAACACAAAGACCATGCCGTCCCAGGGCCACAGGAACCACCAACGCTTGAATTGCTTCTCGTTGTAGGCGGCGCTGGGCCTGGGGCCGATTCGAACTGTATAGACGCTCTTCCATTCTTTGACCTTATCTTCAGGAAGAACCGTCAGGGTACGCTCTTTCAAATAGATCACCTGGAGCGCATCGTGCTTGCGGCGCCACTCGGGGACATAGAGCTCCCAGCGCAACAGCGCGTAGAGCAGGCCGACCGAAACATAGATGGCAACAAGCACGAGTGCTCGCAACCATCGACTCCGCAAATAGGCGATGAGGGTGACGCCAGGGATTATATGGAGCAGGAAGCCGCCTGCCACCATAATCGCGAGCGCACCGGCGCCGACATACCAGTCGGAATCGAAGCTCAGGAGAGGGAAGAAGAGGGCGAACCCTCCTGCCAAGATGATCCAAACCCATGTCCCTTCGGAAAGACCGAAAGGGGTGTTGTGGGCTGGGCTGCGCGTCTGGGCCATGAGAAATCCTCTTTTGTTTAAAGCTGCCGGCGAACGAGCTGGGATGCATAGTATGCCACGCTTTTTATGTTGTCAAGTTCTAAAAGAGCGAGTACAATAATCCGATGATTGTTATTGATGTCGAGGCCTCGGGAACTGAGTATCACCAGCATTCAATTGTGTCCCTAGGTGCGCTCGATTTAGACAATCCCACCAATCAGTTTTATGACGAATGTCGCGTGTGGGATGGAGCGCATATCATGGAAGGGGCGCTTGCGGTAAATGGCTTTACTGAAGCAGAGATCACTGATCCAAAACGAAAACCAGAGAGCGAGCTCATCACCGCATTTTTGGCCTGGAGTGAGGAAATTGCCGATCGTACATTCGTGGGGCAAAATGTTTCGTTTGACAGGGATTTTGTTCGTGCCGCATGTGCAAGGGCCCATCTGGATTACGACTTTGCATACCGCACTATCGATACACATACACTTGGATGGATGCATATGACCTTACGCGGGTTGCCACGCCCCGTTGATAGCGTAAAACGGCGATCTGCACTCGACCTAGACGCAGTCTTAAACTATGTCGGTATACCAGCAGAACCAACACCACACAATGCACTTACCGGGGCACTCTCGCATGCTGAAGTCGCCTCCAGATTGTTGTACAATAAGCCCCTCCTTCCTGAATTTGCGGCATTTCCCATTCCATGGACCGGTCACCTTGGTCCGATATGAATAAGGCGGGAGAGGGAAGAGAAGTGAAGCGTGGTTTTACCGCCGGTAGCTTTGATCTCTGTCATGCCGGGCATATACGCATGTTTCGCGATTGCAAATCCGTGTGCGATTACTTGGTAGTCGCTGTACAAGAAGATCCAAGTATCGATCGCCCTGAAAAAAACAAGCCGGTCATGTCGCTTGCTGAGCGGCTTGAAATTGTGAGTGCGTTAAAGTATGTAGACGAAGTAATTACTTACCGCACTGAAAAAGACTTGTTCGAACTGTTGTCGCTCATTCCGTTTGATGTGCGTATCCTCGGGTCAGATTGGGAAGGTAAGCCGTTTACCGGACACGAACTACCGCACACTTTTTATTTTCATCGTCGCAACCATACATTCTCATCAAGTGAACTTCGCAAACGCATTTATGAAGCAGAAAAAAATAGCATCTAAAAAGTTTCCTAGCCGGCGCGTTAGCGCTCGGGTCACTTCGGCTGCACTTGCACGCACTACAACATCGTGGGATGCAGTTGCCGATTGGTATGATGCGCACCTCGCTACAGGCGATACTTATCACGATCGTGTTATTTTGCCAAACATTGCTCGCTTACTTGCCCCAACTCGCGGTCGTCCTATTTTGGAAATCGGGTGCGGTGAAGGACGCATTGCACGATCGCTTGAAAAGGATGGTCATCGTTTGGTCGCGTGTGATATTTCTGCCGAACTTATTAAAAAAGCACGAGCATATGAAGATGCCATTTCATATCATGTTGCGCCAGCTGAGAAACTTACCTTTGCGGCAAATGGCATTTTTCATACTGCTCTTGCGGTGATGACTCTGCAAAACATGGAACGGCTGGAGCCGGTTTTTGCAGAGGTTGCGCGCGTCCTCTCTCCTCGTGGACGGTTAATCGCCGTCATTAATCATCCAGCTTTTCGGGTGCCGCGGAATTCATCATGGGGCTTTGACGCAAAAAACAACCTGCAATATCGCCGCATTGATAAATATCTCTCGGCACAAACAGTTTCAATCAACATGCATCCTGGTGGCAGACAGGGAATCGAGGCACAAACTACTAAATCGTACCACCGTTCATTGCAGGATTATATTAAAGCATTACGCGCGCAAGGATTTGCGCTTCTCCGACTCGAAGAGTGGATATCGGATAAAGTAAGTGAACCCGGGAAGCGAGCTGATGCGGAAAATACGGCACGAAAGGAATTTCCGCTTTTCATGGCCTTCGAAGCTATTAAAATTGCACATCCCGGTTCGTTGCTCTAGTGCGCAGTTTTCTTATCCCCAACAAATCCGACTGTATCTTGACAGCACTAGTGGCAAGCAGACACTGAGTCTAGTACTGATGGCCTAGGCCAAAAAGGAAAGGAAATGTGATGCAACGGAATACCGTGCGCCTTTCGATGTTGGCCTTCCTTGTCGGGGCCGGACTCTTTACACTGACTACAACTGCACGAAGCGCCGGAAGTCAGTGGCTCCCAGGCACAATTCTTGCAGAAGCTAGTGCAATGTTGTGCGACACACAGAGACAAATTGAGACCCTTTTGAGTCGCGTCTTGAACGGTGTCCCGGGCCCTCAAGCGCTTACCGAAATAAATCGAGAAGCGCTGAAAATGAACGCATGTGGGCATGCACCAAGAGTCAACCTAAAAATTGTTCGGGTTGTACGCACAAAGGCATTCCAGAAAAAAAACGGCCTTTTCTATCACTTCGACATCCTTGAGGTCCAGGTCATCGACTTTGGGGGAGTGGTGCAGTTTCTCGCCGCGCATGATCCTTCTGTACATCCATACTACGAAGTTCAGTACCGATGAGAAGAGAACTGTATCGGCTCAAAAGAGCGTGCGTAAACTCTCTCGCGCACAGTAAACGGTCGTCAGCATCTGACGACCGTTTTTGAGTTAAAAAATCTACCTAGGGAGGGGAAGTAGCACAATCCTCAAGTGGGACAAACCTAGAATCTGGCGGCCTCCAAGCGTGTCGCACAATATATCTTTTGCGACATGGGATGGGGCAACCTGGTGGCTAAAGATACTCCAGAGGATCCAGATATGCATTGAGTGGTGCGATTGGTATCACTGCATCCGCACAGTTTGTCTTACTCTTCGCATCGCCTAGGCGCTTAAGCTGTACAGCCTCGCTCGCGTATACGGTAAAATGCAAATGCGGACCCGTCGAATATCCTGTGTTGCCGCTATATCCAATAATCTCTCGGGCATTCACTTTTTGACCCTCCCCTACTTGGATATCCGAGAGGTGGGCATAGAGAGTGGAGAGCCCATTTTCATGCTTGATAAGGACCCATTTTCCGTATGAGTAACATCCTTTGTAGACATCAGTATTTCCGACACCGATAATTTTTCCGTCGAGCGCACTTTTAATCGGCGTGCCTATCGACGCACGCAAATCAATTCCGTTATGGCCTTTACCTGCATAAGCACCTGATTTAGCGAAGGCTGTGTTGCCAAATTTCTGTGTGACCTTTACCTGGTCCAGCGGCCATGAGAGCACGCCACTACCTGCAGACGGTAGGCGTGTTGGGTCGAGAGTAAATGCAAGCTGTGACTCGAGAGCGTTCATCTGTGCCTCGAATTCAACCTTCGCTGCTTTTTTTGCGGCGAGTATCTTTTGGTACTCTGACTCACGGGAGTTGGTATCAGAGAGAAGTTTTTTAGTCTCGCTACGAGTGACCTCAAGTGCTCGCTTTTGCGTTTCAAAGTCTTTCTTCTGTCCTAACAAAATCTTCTTTTGTTCAGATTCCTTTGTGCGAACCTCTTCAGTACTTCGTTTATCCTTTTGTAGAGACTGTACGCGAGCTTGTATGGCCTCCCGAGCCTTCAAGGCAGAGTCAATTGTCGTCCACGCCTGGCTTGCAGAATCTGACCCAAGGAGGAGTTCCACGAGTGATTGATCTTCCTGTTCGTTGACTTGTCGAAAAAGAGACGCCAGCCCAGCAACACCGCGCTCAATAGACGCTGTGGCAGTAGCAATCGAAGCCTCAAGCTCACTAATTTTTTGTTCCGTCCTGACGATCTTGCTTTGCTCGACAGTGATTTGACTAGTAATTTTCTTGCGAGACAGGTCAATAATGTTAACTGCCCCCTGGAGAGTCTGTTTTTCTTTGCCGACAGCATCCAATTGTTTTTCAAACTGCAGGATCTCCTTTTCAATCTGCTCTATAGTACTGCTTTGTACCTCAATGCGCTGTTTCAGCTCTTCGGCCGTTTGAGCAAGTAGTAACGAGCTAGGTACAGTACCCATGAGGCCAAGCACCAAAAAAAGCAGTCTGCCTGAAATCATGGCATTATTCTAACATCCTGGAGGAAAGTTCTTCCTGTAAACCTTCTTATTGTAGCGCTGTGATAGCGGTTTTAATGCGTGCCAAAGCCGTTGCTTTCCCAAGTAGAACCAGCACGGTAAAAGGATCCGGTGACCGCTCCTGTCCAGTCAGAGCGAAGCGCAGTGGCCACAACACATTGCCGCGGCCATTCTCCTCAGCGTAAGGCATAATAAGAGCTTTTATAGCGTCAGTATCTGCAAATACTGGTACCGGGGCATCGTTAAGAATTGTTGCGAGGTGAGTCAGGTGTTGAGCCGCGATGCTTGGCGCATCCTTTTTCCAGGGGATTTGAACAGGGTTTGGGGCAGGATCGTGAATCAAAAAGTGAAGCTCTCCGCCTTCAGCAAACATCTGGTCAAGCTCACTCCAGGTGGCTATTCTCTCGCGAATCAGAGGAATAATTCGAGGCATCTCGGATACCGAGATAGCATACCGAGATAGCCGAGAAGTGGCTTCTTTGTTGAATTCCTCAGCAGGAAGCCGCTGTATATATTCGCGGTTAAACCAATTAAGTTTTTGAACATCGAAGATCGCTCCACTCTTCTGAATTTGAGACAAGTCGAAAATGGAAACCAGCTCGTCCATACTAAAAATCTCTTGCGGAGTCCCGGGATTCCAGCCAAGAAGCGCGAGGTAATTGATGATGGCTTGCGCAGAGTAGCCTTGCGCGCGGTAGTTCTCGATAGAGGCACCGTGCTTACGCTTGGAAAGCTTGGTTCTATCGGGTGCTAATATAAGAGGGAGATGCCCGTAAATCGGTCTCGGCAACCCGAGAGCCTCCTGGATAAGTATTTGACGCGGTGTGTTAGAGATATGTTCTTCGGCACGCAACACATGCGTCACCTGGGCGTCACCATCATCCGCAACCACTGCAAAGTGATAGAGAGGATCATCAATTGACCGTGCAATAACAAAATCACCCAGTTCCTTTGTATCAAACGAGACTTCGCCGCGAATAGCGTCATCAAAAGTGACACGAGTGCCTGGATTCTTGAGGCGGACAACTTCAACTTTTCGGCCAGAACCATCCTTAGCTTCCTCTTTCGAAATATACGCTACTCCCCTGTCGACCAGTTTTTTGAGCAATTCGCGGTGCCTATCCAAATGCTGTGACTGAATAAAGCGCTCATCGGTAGGGATGCCGCACCAACTGAAGTCATCCCAAATTGCAGTTACCCATTCATCTTTATTTCGCTCTTTGTCGGTATCCTCGACACGCACAAAAAAAGTTCCGCCATGACGCTTGGCAAAGAGATAGTTAAACAAAGCAGTCCGAACAGTCCCTATATGCATCCGGCCTGTAGGGCTTGGGGCAATTCGTGTGCGGGGTATCATCACTACACTCTACCCTTTTGTATGAAATACGAAAGACCCCCGTGAGCTAGGCTCAACGGGGGTCTCGATAACCGAAAACAAAGTGACTCCAGAAGCCGTTTGGGTTCGGTCTTGCGGACCTACTTGGTTCCATTTTTGGAACCTGGAGGGCTGCTTGCCCTCCACCACGCGGTTTTCGCAAATCCCCTGTCCCTTCCTACTAGGACACAACTTGGGGCTTGCTATCTGGCATGCTGGTCGCGAGAACGGGTTGCAAGCCGCTCGCTCGCCTGGTGCTCGTATCTACGAACCCCAGACTAAACTGAAAGGACAGTTCGCTACAGGAGGTTTTCCACATCTCCTGTCCCCTGGTTGTCAGGGGGATCCCCTCAAATTTTTGTCAGCACGGGTGGTCACCCAAGAAGCCAAAAGGCTACTTTCGAACTCTTGGGTGACCACTCAATCTCTGTGTATATAATATCACCTACCTACAGTCTTGTCAAGTACTTTCGTAGAGAGTCCGAAAAAACCCTTGTTTTCCAGGGTTTTTAGTCCGTCTAAAATTCATGCATTTTCGTATCACTACTCAACATGGCCGAGGGCAATCTGCACAACTGCGCTGGCAATTGTGCGGGCGGCATCCCGTTTCGCAAAAGTGAGCGCCGCTTTTTTCATAGTCTCTATACCAGCTGAATCGTTGATTATACGGTCGATTTCTGCCACGAGCAGATGAGGCGAGAGGTTTTCTTGTTCAATGACAATTGCGGCGCCGGTGCGCGCATAAGAAAATGCATTGCGCACCTGGTCATGAGAAACATCAATAGGTATAGGGATTAAAATAGCAGGAATACCCCACGATCCAACTTCAAAAATAGTTCCGGATCCAGCACGACAAATGACCAGATTTGAAACTCCCGCTGCCATGCGCAAGGCAAGTGTGTTTAGAAGGCCAAATGCGCGATAGCGGTTGTCATATCGCGTTTTTGCAATAATGGCTGAAGTCATTCCTTTGATTTCTTCAAGATGCTCACGCCCTGTTTGGTGGATGATGTTGTACCGTTCAATGAGTGTCGGAATTGTATCGAGGAGGGCGTTATTCACGGCCTGTGCTCCTTGCGAACCTCCTAACACAAAAATGGTAGGGACCGTAGGATCAATCTGCAAAAATTCGTGGCCACCTTCGGTGGCAGGGTGTTCTATTGCCCTGCGGATAGGGTGTCCAGTATTGGCAATCCTGTCGCGTGTTGCTTCTGGAAAATTACTTGCGGCATCTGGATGGGCGACAGCAATATATTCCGCAAATTTCGACGACCACAAGGAAACAATTCCTGGCTCGGCATCTGCGTCGTATATAACAACAGGGATGCGAAGTATCCGCGCCGCCACTAAGGTTGGAAACGCTGCGTAGCCTCCTGTACTGACCACAACATCCGGATAGATTGAGTAAAGTTGCCCAATCGACTGGACAATCCCCCATGCAGTTTTGAAGAAGTCGAAGAGATTAAGTGCTGATGCAAATCGCCGCAACTTCCCTGCTGGCGCCCATCGGTGCTCGATATCAAGTTCGATCAGCGAATCACGGTCAAATGGATTTGGACCAAGATGAATGAGTTTTGGAGTAATGAGACGGCGTTCAGCGGCAATTTCATATATGCGCTCCGCAATCGCCATTAGCGGGTAAAAATGTCCACCACTCCCCCCACCAGTCAAAACGATACGCATAGATACAGTATAGCCTACCCAGAAAAATTAAAGCGCGCGTGGCGAGACACATTGAGCACTATCCCTGATGCCCCCAAAGCAACTAAAAGCGCAGTACCCCCTTGACTGACAAAAATAAGCGGGATTCCTGTGAGTGGCGCGACCCCTAGCAGTGCGGCAATGTTTAAAAAGGATTGGACAACAATATAGGTCACAATCCCGACAACCAAAAGAGCGCCAAAACGGTCGGGAGCGTGAGCGGCAATCGAAAGACCGCGGACAAGGAAGAGCACAAAGGTGCTAATCAGTAGTAGCCCACCAATGAAACCAAACTCTTCCGCAATAATCGCAAAGATTGAGTCTCCGGCCGGCTCGGGCAAGTGCTCAAATTTTTGGAGACTATTTCCGTAACCACGCCCGTACATACCGCCGGCACCAATTGCAATAAACGATTGCTCAATCTGATAGCCAGAGGTCTGATGATTTTCAACTGGATGAAACAAAAAAGTCATGACGCGCTCTCGTGCGTAATCATGCACCACCAAAAGCATGGCAAAAAGACAGACACCCGCCAAAATAAGTGCACCAATGTGTTTCCCTGGCGCACCAGAAGCTAGGAACATCGCACCACCTGTTGCAGCCATAATCCCGAAAGTGCCATTGTCGGGCTGTAAGAGCACCACGACAGCAGCTGCAGAAAGTATCGCTAAAAACCCTCCCAGGCCATAACGGAGATCTTCAATTTTTTCTTTGATACTGCTCAGATAGGCAGCTAGAGCTATGATTAAAGCGACTTTAAGAGGTTCGCTCGGTTGTAGAGAAAAACCAAAGATATCTATCCATCGGTACGCTCCGCCATGCTTGAATCCGATTCCAGGGACGAACACAAGCCCCGTGAGGATGATTGCTCCCAAAAAAATGAATGGGGCTGCATTTCTCCAAAACTTGTAGGGTAACGAAGTGGTAATGAACAGAGCGACAAGTCCTAGGCCTAGGCCTAGGCCAATGTGCCCCGCAATAACACTTGCTACAGGTGTCCCCTCGCGAGCAACAAGGCCGAGTATAGCCGAGCTAAATACAAAAATTCCAAAAATGACAAGAGCACCAAGAATAACGCTGAAAACTACATCGACTCGTTTTCCTTTGGTCGAATGCATGGTTTCAAGAGCCGCTAAAAGCTATGATGACGCCGGCGAAGGCGAACATGACCGAGAGAACCCAGTAACGCATGGTGACTTTGTGACTTGGCCAGCCGAGAGCTTCGAAATGGTGGTGCAGCGGTGCGATGCGAAGCAATTTTCGCCCATACACTTTTTTCCAAAAAATTTGCAAAATATTCGAACTAACTGTCGCAACCAAGAGAAATCCGATGACGGGGAGTACGGCAATACCAACACCATCCCCGAGCTGGTCGGTGGTAAACGCGATCACTGCGATAGTAAGCGTAAGCGCCATGGTGCCTGTTTCGGTCATATAAAAACGCGCAGGCGGTATGTTGTACCAAAGAAATGCAAGTATCCCTCCGACAATGGCGGCGCAAAATGCTGCGAGGTTAATTTGGGCTTGAACGAACGCTATGATTGCATATGATGCGAATATCGACGCGAAAACGCCACCTGAAAGACCATCGATACCGTCAATCACACCACTTGCGTAGAGTGAGAGTGATATAGCCACGAAAAGCGGAATTATGAGCCATCCAATATACACAGGATCACCAAAAGGAATACCCACAGAGATAACTTCAAGCTTTGCCCAGAACCACCACCCGAGCACTGTTGCAAGGACAAGAATAATGGGTAGGCGTGTTCGGAGACGCATACCCTGACCACTCCAGCGCACATCGAGAAGATCGCTCACAAAACCTACACCGGCGCCGATGACCAATGTGACGAGAGGAATCCAGGTCTGGTCGCGAGACAAAAAATCCAGCTTGATTGTTGCGGCACTAGGAACTAGTTTGGCAATTATGCCGATACTTACGATGGTAATAAGAACACTGGCCCATATAATTATTCCTCCCATACGCGGCGTGTGTGTCTCGAGCGATCCATGCAGACGATTAAATTCAGTCGCTTCGGCACCGTCTAGTGTCTGCTTGCCTCCGCGAATTTTCCATACACGAAATCTGTATAAGTAGTGGGTTACCAGTGGTGTTATGCCAATACCAACTGAAAAAGCGGTAATGGCAGGGACAAGTACTTTTATGATGTCGGTCGGCATAGGCGACGGTGCAACCAGTATACCCTACAATATACAAACGGTCTTGACAGAGTATTCTGGATTTATATAGTGGTTTTATGCACGGTCTGGAACATAGTGGCACACAGCATTCCCACCACTGTTGGGGTATGCGTGGTATGTGTTTCTCCTCTCACGGGGGCGTTGCATAGTGTGCCTGTGGCCACTTGCAAAAAGCCCCTTTTTAGGGGCTTTTTGGGCTGTGCAGATGTCTGATCTTTAGTGGATAAAGGATAGCAGATGGCAAATGAGGCTGCGCGCGATCCCTGGCTATTTCCTGGGCGAGCATCGAGACCACTCCCGTATAGGGAGACTTATGAAGTAGAAACGGGTGTGTCTGCAGGACCACAGCTTGAGACCTATGAGGCATCTGTGCCTCGTGATAGCACAATGGACAGTGCAGATGGTGCTGGATATGCGGGAATAGGCCCTGATCGTCTACCGAGAAGAGATCGGTCCGACAGTCAGGATACCTGAAAAAGAGGGGGCGCGCCGTATGGTGCGTCTCCCCCTTCTGTATGATATGGTCAAAAAACAAGGCCCCCTTCTGTATCACGACTTACCATAACAATGGAATTAAAAATATATGAAAATACAATTTGGAGAAAAAAATACCGGAGTTCGCGTTGTCTTTAATGAACACGCAGGTGTTCGCTTTGAAAAAAACGAGAATGTATCTCGGATTTCATTAGGCATCAGAAAACTGACACCACTCGGTAATCGCGAGTACACTGTGCTGATTCGCCGAGTAGTGCGCGAAGCTCGTAGTCATCGTATTGCTGCGTTACTAATTTCAGTAAATGACCTCCGCAAGCTTTCCCCTGCACTGTCTGACGAGCAAATTGTCGAACACGCAGTGCAGAATTGGATTCTTGCAGATTTTGAATTTAACCAGCACAAAACACCCCCGAAAGAGGGGTGGCCAACCATTGAGTCAATCTCATTTTCGGACTGTGCGCCAAACTCCTCCATGAAAAGCGCCGTGTCGCGTGGTGAAATTGTTGCGCAGGAAGTAAATCAGTGCCGAATTCTCGCCAATATGTCAGCAGGAGAAATTACACCACGCACACTTGCACAATGGGCTAAAAATGCAGTCAAGGGAGTCTCTCGCACTACGGTAACTATTCACGACAAAAAAGCTTTGATTCGCATGAAAGCCGGCGCAATCCTCGGGGTTGCAAAGGGATCTGCTGAAGAGCCTCGGCTCATTGTTTTGGAGTACAAAGGTGGTGGAAAGGAGGCACCAATTGCTTTTGTAGGAAAAGGAGTCACCTTTGACTCTGGTGGGATAAATATAAAACCTTCCGCGGGAGGAAGCCTGGAAGAAATGCATCTTGACATGTCAGGTGGAGCAGCTGCAATCCATGCATTTGTCGCGCTCGCTCGGCTAAAAGTCAAAAAGAATATTGTGGCAATAATCCCTTCAGTTGAAAATATGGTTGACGGTGCGTCGTATCGTCCCGGAGACATTCTCACCTCGATGTCAGGCAAGACGATTGAAGTCATCAATACTGACGCAGAAGGTAGATTGATTCTCGCGGACGCGCTTACCTATGTCCAAAAAGAATTTTCACCCAGGCTTATTGTGGACATCGCTACCCTTACTGGTGCGGCTCTTGTCGCGCTTGGTCAAGGTGCATCGGCGATTATGACGAAAAATCCCGAGCTGCAAGCACTGTTCGTAAAATTAGGCGAAGAATCTGGTGATTTTGTTTGGCCACTCCCCCTATGGGATGTGTACAAAGAAAATCTTGAAAGTCGGCGCGCGGATCTTGCAAACATACCCATATCACAGAGTCGCTATGGTGGTGCCATCAACGGCGGTATGTTTCTTTCAGCTTTTGTCGACCCAAAACAACTGTGGGTCCATATCGATATGGCTCCACGCATGACGAGTATTCCCAGTGATCAACTTGCGCATGGTGCAACCGGCGAACCCGTGCGCCTTTTGATAGCACTCGCCCAGAATTACTAAGGACTACACCTACAGGTTATCTCGCGCAAGCTGGACCAATCGTTCGACATCTTGAAACCTTCCTTCGTGTGTTGAGCCAAGCACAACAACAAAGATTGGCCGCCCAATACTTGCGTCGAACACAACTGCCAGGTTCCCTCCTGCCAAATCGGTAAAACCTGTTTTCCCCGCCAAAAGGCCAGGGATTTCAGGAATTGACACATTGGTGTTGTGTGTCACATGCTCAATACCACTGAGCGACATCAAGAGGGTGCCATCTCTTGCGGTCCCTTGGAGTGCTTCGGGGCGTTCTCTAATGGCGTAGTGAAGAAGAGCCGCTATATCACGGGCTGATCCATACGCACCCGCTGTAGTAAGACTTTCGTCGAGTCCTGTGGGATTAAGAAAGTATGTTTGTGCTAATCCAAGGGCGCGCGCTTTTCGATTCATTGCTTCAACGGTCTTTTTTACAGGGTCTTCATCTCCAGGCAAGCGATTCCCTGTCTCGTAGGCCAATGCTAAAGCACCATCGTTCGATGAGGGAACCAGCGTCGCATCAATAAGGTCTTGTAGTTGCCATTCTTCTCCGGCATGTAGGCCGGTGTCGCCTTCGGATCCAAGCGCAGTCGCACGAATATGCACAACTGCATCCAGAGGGATTGTCTCGTGCGCGACAAGCGCTAACATAACTTTGGTGATAGAGGCAAGCGGCAATTGTGCGTTAGCATTCTTTTCAAACAAAACGCGTCCAGTAGAGGCGTCATAGACATACGCTGCATGCGCGGTGACAGGAAAATCGGCAGTACTAGGGAGGGAAGTAGCTTGTGATACAGCGGCGGGTAATGCATTTTTCTGAAACGACATTGTCGCGGAAAATACCAGTACAAACAGCGCAGAAACGGCGCATGATGTGAGGAATGCTGTCCCCACATGCTTTCTAAAAGGGTTCATAGAGAGGTGGGGGTGACGGATTCTTGACGGTTGCTAAAAGCCGCAAGCTTGTCGCGTAGTACAGTGAAATCGGGAAGCTGTTCCGGTTCTTGAGTTCCCAAATGGTACATGAGTTCGATGGTGGGACGATACACCATTTCCCGCCCACCCGATTCTGGTACGCGTTCAATGAGTCCTCGCAACAAAAGTGTTTTAATCGACGATGTTGAATTAACTCCCCGAATATAATCAATGGTAGACCGGCTGGTAGGTCCTTGGTAAAGAAGAATGGCAAGGACTTCTAGCCCTGCCTGACCAACTTCCCTGTCCTCAGGATCACCCAACAGCTTTGCCACTGTCTCCGCTGTGTCTGGGGGTGTTGCCAACGACACTTGTGTTCCATTGTGGACCAGAATAATACCCTGGTTTAGGTGGCTAGAAAGTAGCGAAAGTGATGCTTGCACCTCTTCGATGCGTACCGACAAAATTTCTGCGAGTCGCGCAAGTTGCACAGGCTCCCCTGTTGCAAACAAGAGAGCTTCAATATGTTTTGATAGTTCGCTTTGATTCATTAGCTCTGTCATACGCCATAGCGGGGGGTTGACACCCCCTCTGTTTCAAAGAGTATATCATCAAACGGCATCTGTTGCTCGGCAACAACAAATCCTCCCTTCACCAACTCCAAAAGCGCTAAAAATTGGACGATAACCTCAATACGCTCAGAACTCTTAATTTCAGAGAAGCGTAGCCGCACTGAAGACAGTACGCGGTGTTTGAGGCGATCTATCATCTCCTCAAGCGACACTAAGGGTGTTACTGTCGCAGTCTCTCGGAAAGATTCCGTCGGCAACAGGGTCACCAAGGCTCTCAAGGAGTCGACCAGTGCTTGCAGTTGGATTCCGTATGGGGTAAATACCGGAATACGAACGATGCGTGCTCGTGCAGGAAGCCGTAAGGGCTTTGTCCCCCACTGCCTTTCAAGTAGTCGAGCGCCTTGCTTTACTAATTGATACCGGCGCAAACGGTCTTCGAGTTCTTTGATAGCACCGGCTTCTTCCGGCGATATTTCAAGGGTTGGAAGAAGCGAGCGCGATTTAATAAGTAACAGCGTAGCGGCAACAAGCACAAATTGTGCTGTTTCCCCCAAGGGGACGACTTGTTCTTGTGAGGATATGTGTGTGAGGTAGGAGTCGGTTACGGAGCCAAGTGATATCTCGTTGATGTACAGCTTTCTCTCTTCAATCAAAGACAGTAACAAATCGAGAGGGCCATCAAATGTCCCTACACGCACCATGAACTCGGGCATACGAAGAGTATAGCAAGAAAGGTTGTCCCGAAAAGAGAAAGTTCTCTCTGTACTCTACTCTTCCTTGGTTAGGCGGTTATCAATACGGGTCATGTCTCGCGGGAACGATGAAGCTTCTTTTACATTTGCGAGATTGAGCATGCGCGCGGTGATTCGTTCGAGCCCGGTAGAACACCCTCCATGTGGAGGCATCCCGTATTTGAATGCTTGCAGGTAGAACGAAAACTTTTCTGGGTCCATGCCGCGTTCGGTCATTACCGCAACTAGTTCGTCGTAATCGTGGATGCGTTGTGCGCCGCTGTTTATTTCCAGTCCCTTAAAAAGCAAATCGAAACTTCGCGAAAACCCAGGCATCGCTGGATCAGGGTGTGTGTAGAACGCTCGCTTGCGCGTTGGGAAATGTGTAATGAATACAAAATCTGAGCCATGCTCTTTCCGTGCCCATTCGCAAATCTGTCGTTCGTGCTCGGGTTCAAGATCAAGTTCACCCACTGCTTTTTCACCAAATTCGCGTTCGATAATTTCCTGTGCTTCAGTCAGTGTAAAGGCCGGGAATTTAACAGCTGGCAAAAGAGGAGCGGCGACACCCAGGCGAACAAGGGCGCCTGAATGCTTCTCGATAACCCTCGTTGCAATGTGTCGCATTACATCTTCGAGGACCGACATAACCTCTCGATGATCATGCACAAATCCCATTTCAAACTCCATCTGCGTAATTTCACTCAAATGGCGTGTAGTTGCGCTCTTCTCTCCGCGAAAAGTTTTGGCGATAGTCATCACCCGCTCAAAAGGCCCGACCATAATTTGCTTGTATAGCTGACCGCTCGTTGCAAGGAACGCGGTCTTCCCGTAATAGTCGTCAATTTTAAAAGCTGCTGCGCCCCCTTCTGCATCGCCGCCAACAAGCACGGGCGCCTGAAACTCTACAAAATCCCAAGAAACAAGTGAGTCACGAAACGCTTGAAGAATGGTTGCTTGCACGCGAAAGATATCGCGAGTGCGCTCGCGTCGCAAAGTAAGTGGCAGGTAATCAAAGTGTGTATCGATGTTGAGATCAGCATCCTTCTCGAAAGGAAGTTCTTTCGCCTTGGAAAGAACAGAGATTGATTCAACGCCAAGCTCGATAGATCCATTAAACTCATCTTTTCGCATTTTCTCTGGTCGCTCTTTTACCTCACCAACTACCTCCACGCACCATTCGGTCCGCAAATCAGGTGCAACTTGGAAAACACCTTCGTCTTTTCCGTTTGCGACAGCTTGCACAGTGCCACTTCCATCACGAAGTACCAAAAAGATAAGCTTTCCGTGATTACGGCGCACATCGACCCATCCAGACACAGAGACTTTCTGGCCAATTTTTCCTGTGAGGTCTTTAATGTGTGTACGATCCATAAAATTATAATGTACCAACGATTACAGTACTACGCCAATTCGTTCACGCACGGTGGCCATTTTGATAGAAGCAACGGCGCGCGCCTTGTCGCTCCCCTCTCTCAGAATCGCACGCACCTCGTCATCTGTTATTTCCGAACGGCGCTCGCGCATGGGCGCAACCACCGATTCGATGTCTTGAATCAAAGCCTCTTTCAATGCCTTGTAGTTGTTTTGATTGGCATCATACAGCATCTCAAGAGAGGCACTGTCTTTGAAATGCGAGTGAATGGCGTATACATGTTCAGGACGCCCCCCAGCAGAATCAGTTACAATCGACATAACCGCCTTGGCGATCTCGTCCTTGGTTCCAAAAAGCGGAATTGTGTTCCCGTAACTTTTGCTCATCTTTTTGCCATCCGTCCCAGGTAAAATCGCTGTCGCTTCTTGGATAAATTCCTTAGGTTCTTTGAAAGTGTCTCCGTACGCTTTGTTAAATTTTGCCGCCGCCTCGCGCGCATATTCGATATGCTGGCGCTGGTCGGCGCCCACAGGCACGACATCCGTATCGTAAAGCAAGATATCTGCCGCCATAAGCATGGGGTAGTTAAAAAGACCGGCGTTTGCCTCGAGTCCTTTCGCAATTTTATCTTTGTAGGCGTGCGAGAGCTCTAAAAACGGCACAGTGACCAGGCATTCAAAAATCCAGGCCAACTCGGTATGTTCTTGCACTTGTGATTGCTGAAAAATAACTGCCTTCTGTGGATCAATGCCCGCAGCAACATAATCTCGCACAACACTTGCAATATTCTGAGAAAGCAACTTTGAGTCTTTGAGCGAAGTGAGTGCGTGGTAGTCGACGACCATGAGAAAACTCTCGTACTGGCTATACATGTCAGCAAAGGGCTTCAGGGCACCCAGATAGTTCCCAATATGAAGGTTGCCTGATGGCTGAAGACCCGTGAGTAATCTCTTCATCTCGTCATGGTAGCAGAAAACTCTTTAATTTCCAGCGCGAGTTTCCGGAGAAGACGCCTGGTCAAAGTCTATAAGGTAGAGTCTGGGCACTCGTGTGAAATCTGGCTCTCCATTTTCTTTTCGAAAAAACCGAAGGACAAAATTATGACGGTGGGCGTGACCGTGATTTATGGTCTGCGATCTCAGGACTTTCAATATTTTATCCTCCTGTTCGTAAAGGTCAGCTCGAAAAGTTCCGTTCATGTCGAGCCATTGCTGGAGGTTTATATCCAGAACCCCCGCATACACATCCACCAAACCTTTGCGATTGAGGCGGTATGACTGGATTGGCTCGATTGGAACATAGTCAAAGCCCGCCGCACGCCATAAAATATGTCCTTCAAAAAGTTTTTTCCATGCCAAGAACGCGTCCGCCGGAATGTGTCGCACAATCAAGTGATTTTTGAGTGGGCCTCCGACAAGAGTTGTTTCAGAGCCAGTTTTTGCAAACGGTCTCCGAGCAATCTGTTTTGAATTTAGTGTTGTGTCTTTGTCGTACAGTGGTGGTTCTACCAGCTCGGTGGCACAGTGTTTCATCGCTAAGGCTAACAATGCATTCTTGGAATTTTCAGGGGCATGCGCAATGAGGCGAAGGGCCGCGCGCCGCTCTAACTCATTGGTACCCATAATAGAGGCTTCTATTCGCTTGGCCGCGATTGGTGAAAGTGTCTCGCGCTCTTTAGTCGATCCCAAGCTGAGTAGTGCCAAAAGTACTGGTCGCATTACTTCGGGCGATACACGTTCGAGAGCCACCCGAATGAGATCTAGCACTTCTGAAGCGCGGGCGTACTTAATGAGGTCGACCGCCACTTTCTGCTGTCCTCTATCATTACTCAATAACCGCGTTTTGATACCCTGCTCAAAAAGTGCTTGTATTTTTCTATTGTTTGCATGATCAGGAATCAGTCTGCCGACAATTGCAAAAGTGCCTGGAGTAGGAAGTGCCAAAGCTATGCGAAGCAGAGTTGGCGCCACTTTCGAAGAGGTGAATCTGATTAGTTTGGTTGCGTCCTCTTGTCTTGCATTGTCCGAGACATCACTTAGATTTTCCTGAATTTTTTGAGTTAATAGTTTCTCCAGCCGTACCAGCTTATCACCTATAAAAAAATTCATATTCTTAGCCGCTAGCAGTCTTTGTTCAGGAGTCCCTGTCGTAATCCACTGTTCCAGGCGGTCAGCTAGCGGTGTGTATAGATTCTTTAAATGAGGACCTTGCACCAACATTGTCAGAATACTTAGCGCGGCAGTAATAACCGTATGATCGGTGTCGTTGAGCCCAATTTCCAGGAACACTGCTACTTCACTTTCCGGAACTCGGGTGAGCATTTTCACAGCCCGTACTCGTACTGTTGGGTCGGGACTTGCAAGCATTTCCCGCACGAGCCGCGTGACGGTCTCGCCATCCATGGTGGACAAGGAGCGCTCGATAATTTCGTGCGGGCTGAGGAGAGGCACTCCACCCGCGTTTTGGCGCATGGCGAGCTCCCGAATGGCCTGGTCTTGGGTTCGGTCGCGTTCGTACCGTGCTATGTCACTGGCAGTAATTTTCGCATGACCCGAAATTTCATACATGGAAAGTGGCGCATTCCCCAAACCTTCAGCAGGTCTCCTGTTTGTCTGGGACGGCTGATTTTCAGGCATGGCACAGTATAGCCCTAAATAGTTGGCAGAGAAATCACGAATGTTGAGCCCTTCCCTTCTCCGTCTGAAAATACACTAATTACTCCACGATGAGCCTGGATCATTTCTTTGGCGACATACAAACCCAGGCCGCTACCGGTAACATTTATATCTTTCGCATTGCGGGCTCGCACAAACTTATCAAAAAGCTTATTGAGCGATTCTTTTGGTATGCCAATGCCAGTGTCCTTGATTTGTATGCTCGCAGTTTTTCGTTTTACATCACAGGAAAGACCGACGGTAATCGATCCTTGTGCAGTGTATTTTATTGAATTGTCGACTAAATTACTGATAACATGCTGTAATTTACCAGCGTCTGCTTGCACCATACATTGCGCTGTCATTTGTGGGACATACGAGAGATCGAGGCCTTTGTTTCTGGCGCTCATCGTGAGCTCGGTAATAGAAGCTTGCACCAATTTCTGCAGGTCGGTTGGCGTCAGTCGGTACTCCAGCCGACCCTGCTCTATTTTCGAGACATTCAAGAAATCTTCAACAATCTGGGCCATACGCGAGCTCGAAGTGAAAATATTTTCGACTACTTCTTTTGGTTCAGGATTTAAGATCCCGTACGACCCTTCAATGAGAAGTGAAGCGTATCCACGAATTGCGGCCAGTGGCGTACGCAACTGATGGGAGGCAATGGATAAAAACTCTGATTTCTGGCGATCCAGTTCGCGCAGTCGCCCGTTCGCCTTGGTGAGCTGTGTGGCAAGTGCCTGGACCTGCTCGCGCAAACGCACTTCACGAATGACGCTTTGAATCAATAGAAAGCCAAATCCTAGTACCGACACAAAAACAGCTGTGCGGAAAATCATTTCAGAAAGATCCGATGCCGCGACCAACTCGACGAGCGCGATACCTGCAAGCACACTGGCAAATATTTCTGTAGAAAGAATGCGAACATTCAACAGGTGGTGCTTGATAATCGCATAGGTCGTCAGCACTATGTATGGAAATGTAAAGAGACCGGCGTACGGAGCATAGGTTGCATTGCCTAGAATGGCAGGCCCGACAAAATTAAACAGGATGATAAGGAGATAAGTAATACTCGCACCAAGAAGAACTAGCCAAAATTGTGGACGCTTCTGGCGGTCCTGCTTCAGTGCGTGTAAGAATAGAAATAGTAATCCTGCCCCATGGAATCCAACCGTTGCTAGGCCAAAGAGCGGTATTGCCGGACCGTTCGTTACATTTGCAACACCCGCTGTAAATCCTGAAACACTTTCGAATATTAGTGGCGTTAGTGTTAGGAACGAAACAATGCCAGCAAATGGCAAAACACCAGCATAAAACCATAAGGGGAGCCTCACCTTTTCTTGAGGAAAAACGAAAAAGAGCAAGAATGAAAAAAAAGCGTGCCAGACTGCCAAAAACACAGCCCCGCGCAGGGTCCATAATGCGACTTCCGTATTCTCCAATCGAAACACTGCCAGGTTAAAGACACCCCAACCGATGACCGAAAAGGCCGCGGCAAGAAATGCCTGGTTAGTGATACTCCGTGTATCGCTAAAGTAAGCCACTATACCAAGTGTGCCGATTCCGATTGCCATAAGGCCAATCAAAAGAATGTCGATGTTGCCTCCCGATGTAATCGAGCTAAGTATATTCATGATAAGGTGCCACGCTTTGCATATTCGACAATTGGGGATTTTTTGGACGACCGGGCACTCGGTGCATCGGCGTAGCCACAGCGGAACAGCAAACCGGGGCGCATGCCGTCGGGAATTTTAAATAAGGCCCCAAGTGAGTCATCTGCAACAATGAAGCTCTGGGCGATCTTTTGTGAAAAAAGAGACGGGACTTCCTCGCGTGCTCTCGCAGCAAGGAAAATAACACCGCCGATTGGTTGTAGTGCAAGACCATGTTCAGTGGCAGTTATCCATACCCGTAAAAGAGAACGACCAAGTTCGAAGAGTGTTCTCTCGGTCATATCTGAGATGGCAATAAGACCGCACGCACCCGCCGATGCGTAGCGCATTGCGTTTTCTGCCGCTATACGCGAGCCCATACCTAAAAAACCAGCAAGTGTGGCCACGAACGGCATGTGCGTGAACGCTTTAAAGGCGGCAAACGCAGGCGGTGTCAATTCAAGAGTTTTGACAAACATACCTTCTCGAACACGCGCCTCCTCTGCATCGTCCCATACCACATGGGTAAACATAGCTTCTCGCAACGCAGGCACCTTTAGCATGAAAGTTTCCATTTGCGTACTGGCCCGCGCGACAAGTTTCATCTGCACAGGACTGTCAATAAAGACCAGTTCAGTATGCCCTGCAAAAAGTGCAGCCTGTTGCAAATGATCTTTTATATCTTCAGCTACTTCTTTTTTTGCGTACTGCTTTCTATTGGTAGTACGCGCGAAGAGAGCATCCACGCGCGCGGAATTTTTTTCAGGCGTAGTTGGTGAGAATGTGATTTCGGCAATAGTAGGTCCTCGACGGGGATCATACACATAGCGCACCGATGATTTGAATCCAATTGTGGGCGCAAAGATACCAATCGACTCGACAACTCCTCCAACCGCAAGAACCGTTCCTCGTTCAAGGTAGTTAAAAACACTGCGGTCCTTGCCATATACAGCGCGCACAAACAGTGTCATTCCATCCCATCCAAAATCCCACGGCTGTGCATTGTGCCCTGACGGTGCTTGCACCGCCGCGTGTAGAATTTGAGCGAGCTCTTCATTGCTCAGCATCAGTACAGTATAACAGGATGAAATTAGGCAAAAACAATTCGAGGTTTTTTCCCGTGAATACAGAGCAATGCCCGGTCTTTCCCCTTTTGGGGCAACTCACCGTATGGAAATAGTTCTATCGCCGGCTCAGATATAGTGCCAAGGTCGCCGTGCAGTTTTCGGTACTCGCTGTTGTGTAGTAATAAGCGAGCGACGACAGCTTCTCGGATTCCTTCCGTATCGTACGTGCTGGGAGTCGCTCCTTGTTTTAATTCAACAGCGAATACCAGGCGTTCGGATACAGGCCCTGGTTCTGTCCGAGTAAAAGCAAGATACGAGCCCGTGAAGTGCTCGGGGAGTGTTATCGCAAGATGCTCGGGGTACATATTCAGCGCATAAAGCGTCAGTGCCACATCAGTACGGCCGCTTACGGCAACTAGCGGAAGTTGTTCCCAGGAAAATCGACCCTTTTTTCGTTTAAAGTCTTCCCCAACATGCAAAACGCCGCGATCGTGAGTATTGTAGCGAACAAGGGGAACGGGCATTACTTTAGTAATCAGCAACTCCTCTCCGGCACACTCAAAGTAAACTTGCTTCGGGAGGTAGTTAAAAAGGCCACCGAGCCCACCCTGACCGGCAAAGATCTGCTCGCGCACCGATGCATCGCGCAATGCTTTTCGACGTAAGGAAATTGTTTTCGGCGTCTCAAATGCCATGGGGCCCGCTTCCGCAGATCCGTACAGGTTAATTACACGGTTATCTGCGCCAGGTCGCCCAATAAGCGTTTGCATCTCGGCACGCCACTCTTCTGAATGTTTGTCTCCTGCGGTAAGTATAAAAAGCGAGGGGTGCGTAATCACATCGTCCGTGTCCATAGTAAACCGACGCACAATGTCCAACAGAAAAGGCGGGTAACCTGCTATGACTATGTGCCTGTATGCTGGCCCTAGTGTACGCAAAACAGAGCGAATATCTTTTTCTTCAATACCGGGCGTTGCAACACTCACCACAAAACCTACTCGGCGAAGTGCACGGCATACATCGGCAGTAAAAGATCCTGCAATCCAAAGACCCATACCGAAAGTGACAATGACCAACGTTGGTTCTCCTCGCTTAATACCAAAAACCTGTTCAAACAAAAATCGGTGAAGGTCTGCACCATCTTGAACAGTTTTTTCGTCGCGAAACCAGAAGGTAGAGCTTCCTGATGATCCTGAGCTCGCGTATACCACCTCAGGATTACTGAAAGCGACAATTTTTTTAAGAGAAAGGGGTTTTATATAGCTTTCCTTACTTGTGACGGGTAGCGACTCAAACCACGCCTGCGAGGGCGCGCGCGGAACCTTGATTTTGGCGCGGGCAAGTAATTGCGCGTACGGGCTAAAGCTTTTTGCGACACTATGCGCATATTTCAAAATGAAACGGGGTACCTGTTTCTTCATAGTGATGGCGGGTTGCGAAGCGCCTTTAAGAACTGTTGAGAGGATGCCAATCGTTCCTTTTCGTGTTCAGGAGAACGGTATGAGGCGTCAAACATTTCCTCGAGTGTGAAGTGATAGCGACCGGACGGCATAGGTACTTTTGTCAAAATATGCCGGACGGCATAGGTGACGGCTGCTCCCGCAAACGCCGCTGAGGCACCCAGTTGAGGCACTGAAGGTATTGTTTTGCCAATGCGTAGTAGTGAATTGCGCATGCGTTCACCAAGGTATTCTGGGCCAACAACACGCGTCGCTAGCTCGAGCCACTCGCGATAAGAAATTTTTTCAAGGTCTCCAGGACGGATGTCGTCAATTAGCCCATGGAATAACGGACGATTACGATCTTCGTCAAATCGCTCAATGTCGAGGATAATGCCATTCCCGTTGTCGGTGGCCATTACCACCGGAATTCTTTCCCGCCGGGCAACCTCGCGAAGACGAATTTTAAATGGGATGGACTCTATTTCGTCAACACATACTGACAAGCGAGGCTTGCATAGAAAAGTTTCTATGTTGGCCATAGTAATTCCCTCAGGGAAAATTTCAATGTGCGCAAATGGGTCTATCTCCCAAGTAGCACGTGCTGCAACTTCAACTTTCTCCGAACCGACATCCAGCACTGTCGCTCGCAGACGATTGAGATTCGTGATTTCAACCACATCGAGGTCTGCGATTTTTAACTCTTTCGGTCCGCCACTCATGACGAGTGTCTGGAGCACTGCAGAGCCGACTGATAACCCCGCAATGCCCACTCTTCCCTTTCTAAATTCCTGCTGCTCAGTGGCAAGGATAACTTCTCGATTTCGTGCCGTACGAAGTGTAAAGTAATCTTGTTCATTCAGGGTGTGCACTACTGTGTTGCGCCACGGGAAGTAGATATAGACACCCCGGTCAGCATAAGTGCCCATGAACTTTTCTTCTTGCTGAGCCCTTTCCGGGCCTTGCTTAGGTAGTGTCGGATTTACCACGGCGCACAATTCGAGTACTGCCGATGTGTATGCGTCAACAATACACACTTGTGCTGGTAGTGCATCTCTATCGATAATGCGAGGGCGCTCCATAGTACTTAAAGAGGTCGCAAAGAATCAGCGAGGTTGTTGAGTTCGGTAGTCAGCGTGCGGTCGGCAATCACAGCTTTTATTTGTGCTCGCGTATCACGATAGAGCTCTCGACCACTGGTTGACAACATTTTTTCTATACCAAGCAAATCAACCGCCTGCGCAAGCGTTACCATTTCTATTGCAAGTACGGTATAGGCGTTTTCAGTGACCTTGGCCGTAATGAGCGCGGCGTCAGTGCCCATGCTCACTACATCTTGATTGTCCCCATTAGTAGGAATGGAGTGGAGAGAATGCGGATATCCGAGTGACTGATTCAGTGCGGTTGTTGAAGTCGCAACAAACTGAAGACCTTGCAAGCCCATAGAAAGGCCGGGTGTCTGCATATTTAAAAATGGCGCAAATGAATGATTCACATTTTTGTTAAGGAAGTAGTTCACGCGTCTTTCGGACAACATTGTTATCTTGGCCAGACCAACTTTCATGTGATCAACTGCGGTGGCAACATAATCGCCATGGAAATTTCCTCCATGCAAAAATCGTGTCGTTTTTTTGTCGAGAATCGGGTTATCGGTCACTGAGTTCATTTCAATCTCAACAACTCGTTTTGCATTCTGTATCGTCTCATACGCAGGCCCAAGAATTTGCGGAATACAGCGCATTGAATATACCTCTTGCAACACTATGTCAGTCGCGTAGGTTTCTTTTTGAATTTGCACATACTTCTTCATGTGCTCGCGAGCCCGCATTCGTTTTGAATCTGCTGTTGCTTTGCGCATCAATTCTGCGATGTATATTTGGCCTGGATGTGGGCGAGCCTCATGTAGGGCACCGTCAAGGATGTCGGTAAAACCTTGTACGATCTCGAGTGACAGAGCTCCCACTCGTGCCGATAGAGTCACTAAGTGTTCTGCTTCGCGCACCAAAAGAGCCGCGATGGCGGTCATTACCGAAGTGCCGTTTATGAGCGACAAACCCTCTTTGGGTCCAAGAACATGTGGGGTAAGACTCACCTTTTTGAAAGCTGCTTTTGTGGGGATTATTTTGCCTTCATAAAAGACATTCCCTTCTCCTAAAAGTGTCAGCGCGATATGCGCGAGCTGTACTAAATCGCCACTGGTCCCCACAGCTCCGTGTTCAGGAATAACGGGAACAACCCGTTGATTTATGAGAGCCGTCAGTTTTTGCGCGAGTGCGGGCGACGCGCACGACATCCCTTTGACAAGAGTATTTAGGCGGATCAGCATCGCAGCAAAAGCGAAGGATTCCTTTATTGGAACACCCATCCCCACAGCATGCCCTCGCACCAAGTTGTATTGCAGCGCCGAAAGGTCATCGCTTGAAATGATGTGCCGCACCATAGGCCCAAATCCTGTGTTGACGCCATAAATAGGACGGTCTGTTGCGTGGGCTAAAAGAGTAGCTCGTGTGTCCGCCATATTCTTAAGCGCTCGCGGGGATACCGTCACTGCCACTCCTGACAAGGCATCTACAATGCCTTGTATCGAAAGATTCTCTCCGTCCACAATAACGCCCCCTTTTTCTACCATAGTGCGCGCATTATTTTTCATGAGGTGCATTGTATCCCGGCGCGCAGGAACTGTATATGCATTACCAAAAACGAGTTTGGCGGAACATGGCCAAGGCAACCAAACCACCCACTATCCACAGGAGCGTGTAGGCAGGCATGAAATACGGCGCTACGAGGCTGGGGATGGCGTATAGGTCGAGCAGTGCGGGTGTTCGTGCCCATATTGCAAGCATAATACCCATGGTGGCCAGGGCCGCGATTGCCGACACGATGGGGTTGCCATTATCGTATGCGTCATCGCTAAAAATGCGTCTGGTGAGGAGAAAGAAAATGATAGCGCACAGCACAAAAAGTGCGCCCGGAGAAAGCCACGCGCTCGGTGCGGGATTGTACAAGCCTCCGATAAGTAGCGTCCCTGGGAAGTACGAAATACTTAATGCGGAGATAAGTAGCGACGAAGAAAATGCCCCAAGCGTCGCAGTGCCTGAACTAAATGCCCACGCCGACAAAATGAGAAATGCGCCAATAAGCGCAATTACTTCAATGGGTGTACTGCCGGTCACCTGACCAAGCCATTCAAACCAGACTGACATGTGAACTATTATATACCCAAAGAAATGTTCAGGAGGATCTCTATGTATATAACCCATTCAACCCTTCGACATGAAGTAAAGTGGGTCTTTCTTCCCCACGCTTTAGAGACCCTCCTTCTTAAGATCTTCAATAAGTTTACGCGCGCTTCGAGATAACTGGGACGGAAACGCGATGTGTATGCGCACCAAGAGGTCTCCTCGCCCGCCGCTGCGTATGGGCGCTCCTTTTCCTTTGATTTTAATGGTCTCGCCATGCGAGATTCCAGAAGGAATTTTTACTGGCATATCGCCATCAGGAGTTGGCACTGTGTATTCGGCCCCCAGGAGTGCGTCCGTGATTTTTATGGCAAGTGTAGTGCTGACCATCGTTCCCTCTCGCTTAAATCGAGCGTCGTTCTTTACATGAATTTTTATATAAAGGTCGCCTGCAATGCCACCACGAATCGCCTCGCCTTTCCCTGGCATGCGGATCATTTCACCATGCTCGATCCCTGAAGGGACTGAAAGACGAATTTCTTCTTGCCCGCGCACAACGCCCGCACCTTTGCAATGGGCACAGAATTCTTTGGGGGTTGAGCCAGTGCCGCCACAGCTTGAACATTCTCGCGTAGTACTCATAGTCCCCAAGAAAGTGCTTCGGGATTCTTTTACTTGTCCTCGTCCACCACAGGTACCACAGGTCGCCAACTGGGTGCCTGTCTTTGCGCCGGTCCCCTGGCATTCATTGCAGGTGTTTGTTTTGGTAATAAGCACTTTGCGTTCAATACCAAACAAAGCTTCAGTAAAGGTGAGCTCAAGATCAATGGATACATCGCGCCCTCGCCGTTCGCGAGTGGCCCGCCCTCCACCACCAAAAAATTCTGAAAAAATATCGCCCAGGTCAATGTCTTGGAACCCTTCGAAACCTTGGAAATTCGAAAAATCAAAACCACCAGGTGGAGTACCCGAGCCACTGAATGTGCGACCGTAGGTGTCGTATTCGGCACGACGCTTTTTGTCGGCCAAAACTGCGTACGCCTCACTTGCCTCTTTAAATTTAGCTTCATCGCCACCTTTTTTATCAGGATGATATTTGTGGGCTAATTTTCGGAATGCCTTCTTTACCTCATCCTCTGAGGCGCTTTTGGAGATACCGAGCACTGCGTAATAATCCTTCATGGCGCAAGTATAGTGTTTATTTTCTAGATTGCAAAAAAGACTACCGACACTGAATGAAACTTCAGTCGGAGCTGGTCATTAATGCAAGTTCGAGCATGCTTTGTATTTTAAAATGTAGCCCCATTCCAGCCAGAGAAACTGGCCGAAATGGGGCTACAGGCTACGCGCTCAGGGACCAGGCTTCTTGAGAACTGCCGTGCGACACGGCGAACGCGAACCCGTGGACACGATCCCACCTGTGGAGAGGCTGCCCGCGGAACGCGTCGAGCCAGCGACCATCGTGGGCACGGTCCGCGCCCAGCAAGAGCGGATCGCCGTCGGAGTCGTTGATGGGTTCGTGCATGGTAACGATGTACCACAGACCCATCTGCTCGATCTCCTTGTCCGTGAACTTCTCACGGATGAGGCAGGCCAGTTCGGCGTTCGGCTTCGAGAGCTTGCGCTTGTCGGCCTCGGCGCGGATCTTCTTCGTGATCCGGTCGTTGTCCTCGAAGAGCATGCCCTTGAGAACGGCGACTTCGGTCGTCACGCCGTTGGTCGGCTTGAAGTCCGGCGAACGGAGCACCTGCTTGGCGTAGTCTCCGACGCGGAAACCGTTGCCTTCCAGACGCTTGATCCAGTCCTCGCCGGTCGTGCCGTCTGAGGTGACCGAGAAGTAGATGACGCCGTCGTGCTCGTGCCAGGAACGACCGTCAGATCCATCCAATATGCTTTGGTAGACATCGGCGACCGCCTTGGGGTCACGCTTTCCGTCGGAGACAAGCATGTTCACCTTGGTCTGCAGTCTCCACAGCCTTTCGAGTTGCCGGTCATTACTCATGACATTTCCTCTCATAACATATCTCGTTACTCACGAGATGTTCCTCTCATCCGAGGAGGAACCATGGCCTGTGTGGTCATAGCGAGAAATGGCCTCTGCTCTGTTTTTGGTAAGCCACTTTTCGCTATGACCACTCGCAAGCCCCAACAACGAAAACTTCTGATATCAGAAGACACCTAAACGCCATATTTGTCAATAGTGCGTAAAGTATCATGACCTTGTACTCACTTAGCAGTTAAAGTACTTGGTATATGGC
>ERZ1292623.159-Hain-H51-01um-R1-159-length-74927-cov-235_pt1 | contig 74927 bp, 74 predicted proteins | sample MGYA00564398_ERZ1292623 | MGnify/ENA primary metagenome ERZ1292623 (study PRJEB36523, sample SAMEA6512633) | groundwater metagenome | collected 2019-01-07 | study: AquaDiva: Metagenomics assemblies of 32 groundwater samples
GCGTCTAGCGGGCAGACACAAAGCCACCGGCCCTGAGGCCGGTGGTCGTTTACTTTGCTACAATGATAAGTAATGTTGAAGCGATTAGAGGTCGTCGGATTTAAGTCGTTCGCCAAGAAGACAATTTTGGACTTTTTGAGTTCCACGACAGCTATTGTCGGCCCAAATGGTTCGGGGAAGAGCAACGTTGCTGAGGCATTTCGTTTCGCGCTTGGAGAGCAGTCGATGAAGAGTATGCGGGGGAAGCGCGCAGAGGATCTTATTTTCAATGGCTCTCATTCGGCGCCACGTGCAAACCGTGCGGCAGTCGCTATCGTGTTCGATAATAGGCCGAAGAGTGGACAGCGTCCGTTCAAGATTGATTTCGATGAGGTTGCTATCGAACGTGCGGTCCTGCGTGACGGTACGAGCGAATATTTCATCAACGGTTCGCACGTCCGACTTCGCGATATTGAGGAACTTCTAGCAGGCGCGAACATTGGTGAGACAGGTCATCACATCATTTCACAAGGGGAAGCAGACAGGATATTGGTCGCGTCTCCTCGCGATCGTCGAGCGATGCTTGAGGATGCTCTCGGGCTCAAAATCTACGAGTTCAAGAAGACAGAGGCGGAGAAAAAACTCGCGAAGACTGAAGAGAATATCGATCAGGTCAATTCTCTCCGAAGGGAATTAACGCCGCACCTGCGTTTCCTAGAGAGTCAAGTGAAGAAACTTGAACGCGCTGATTCCCTGCGTACCGAACTTATCGGTCTTGCACAGACGTATTTTGCGATTGAGGATGCGTATGTGGCACAAGAAAAAGTAAAAATTGTTGGAGAGAATCGAGACGCGACAGAGAGGCTTGCTATCGTTACTCATGAACTCAGAGCTATAGAAGAGCGTGCGATTTCAGATGTCGAGGGTGCGAAACGTCTCGATATCGTCCGTAAGGCGGAGCGAGAAGTCGAACGCATTAGTCATGAACGAGGAATTCTCGCGCGCAGTCTCGGTCGCGTTGAGGGATCTCTCTCTGTTGCCACTGAGCGAAGCGCACGAGTTGCTCGCGAACCGTATACGAAGATACCGCGCGAAGATCTCATTGAGCTTGCGAGAGAAATTGAAAAACAAGCAGCGGAGGCGACAACACCGGATGCGATTTCTGCGGCGCTCTCCGCAATACGCAAAGCGGTGACCGCGTTTGTGAATCGGTTTGTTGCGCCAACCGATGATATCCTCGCCGACGAAGAGAGTGCTGCGTATGTGTTTCAGAATGAACGAACGGAACTCCTCGCGAAGGATGCCGAACTGTCTCTAGAGTTGGAGCAGATGAAATCCGCGCTTGCTAGGGGTCGTGAGGCTCTGACCGCGTATGACGAAACGGGTCGGGATCTAAATCGTCGTATTCTCGACCTTGCTCAGGCGAAAGCGCATGAGGAAGGAGTTGTCGCCAAAAATAGCGCCCGCGAATACGAACTTACGCTTCTTTCTCAAGCGCTTGAGCGTGATAAAGGGGAAGTGCTTGTACTTGGGGGCATTGCGGCCGCGTCCTACGCGCCTCTAGCGCACATGCCCGCCGAGGAGCGTCACGTACAGGAGGCGCGTAAGCGTTCACTCGAACGCACGAAGATCCGTCTTGAAGAAGCTGGTGGTACGGGCGAAGATATCCGGCAGGAACACAGGGAAGTTTCTGAACGCGAAACATTTCTCGCCACTGAGCTCAATGATCTCGCGAAGTCCTCTGCGAGTTTGCGTGCGCTCATCGCGGATTTGGATACGGAACTCGCAAAGCATTTCTCCGAAGGGCTTGCCAAGGTCAATGCATCGTTTAGCGAATACTTTGCGCTCATGTTTGGTGGCGGCGGGGCACGACTTACGGTCGAAGAGCCAGATGAGTCTGAGAGAAATGAGTTCGAAGAGGGCGGAGAATTTTCTGATGAGCCGGAAGAAAAAGAACGGCTCGGTATCGAAATTGTGGTTAATCTCCCGAAGAAAAAAGTGCGCTCCCTGATGCAACTTTCTGGAGGTGAACGCGCGCTCACGTCTATCGCGCTTATATTCGCGATGAGTCAGGTAAACCCTCCGCCGTTCCTCATACTTGACGAGACTGATGCTGCGCTCGACGAAGCAAACAGTCGTCGCTATGGCGATATGATTGAGAATCTCTCGAAGAAGTCGCAGCTCATCGTTATCACGCACAACCGAGAGTCGATGAGTCGTGCGAATACGCTCTACGGCGTCACCATGGGCGGGGACGGTGTTTCCAAACTCCTTTCGGTCAAATTCGACGAGGCCGTCGCGGTTGCGAAATAGAATCCATCATTGTATAAATTGCCCAAGACAGTATCCAAAGACAAACAAAAAGGAGGTTCAAAATGTCTTTTTTGGAATATGTTTCTCGTCGACTACATTCCTCTCGTCCATTTCCAAAGTTTGAGTCTGGGGAGATGGTGTTCGATAAGCGCGAGTCGAGATATGTTCGGATCACAAAATACCGATGGATGAGAATGAATGATTCATGTCCAAAGGGTTGGTACTATTGGGGTCGAGCATATCAAGTTGTGAAGGGAGATTTAGTTAAATCGAATCCCCCCTGGGCTATCTGCGCTGAAGAATCGCTTATAGCGGTCGGAAATATATCCGATACACACTAAATAAAATACTTCGCAGCAAGGTCTTCACCTTGCTGCGTTTTTTACGCTACTGGCACGATATCTCGAGACCGATGCCATTTTTGGTATGCGAGAATCAGCCATTGAACGCCAACGATAGTTTGAAAGATAGTCGTAAGCCAGAGATGTAAGGTCATGAAGATTCCCGCAGAGACGAGGAGCGCGAGCCCGGTTGGAATACTTGATGCGAGAGGAGGCTTCTCTTTAGCGAGAAGCATAGGAATAAGTGTGATGCAAAAGAAGACACTGACTAAGGTAAGAATGTAATCTTGCCACATATTTATACTACGGGTACGAAATCAAGTTCTTTCTCAGCGAGACGGGCGGCCATGAGCTTTACTTTGATCGGGTCACCGAGACGATAGCTCTTACGCGTGCGGCGTCCGAGGAGCTGGTAGTGCTTTTCATCATATTCAAAATAATCATCACCCACGTCTTTGATGCGGATCATGCCATCGGTGTGTGTCGTTTGCTCCTCGACATAGAGACCGCGTTCAGTGACTCCTGATATGACGGCATCGAACACCTCACCAATTCGGTCAGAGAGGAATTCCACCTGCTTCATCTTGATTGAATCGCGTTCAGCGCTCGCAGCCGCAACTTCTCGTTCAGAAGAGTGGAGGGCAAGTTTGTCGAATGCCTGCATCTCCTGTGTAGTAATTGGGTCGCCGCCCGCGTGTGCTTTCACGAGTCGGTGGATGATGAGGTCGGGGTAGCGGCGTATCGGGGAAGTGAAGTGAGTGTAGAAATCGAATGCGAGACCGAAGTGGCCTATATTGCGCGTCGAGTAAACTGCTTTGCTCATGGAGCGTAGTGCCGCTGTTTTCACCAGATATTCCTCCGGTTTTCCTTTCACCGATTCGAGAAGCTTGTTTAATTCTGCGCCGGTGACGTTCCCAGCACCTGATGTTTTCAAATGGTAGCCCATGATGCGCAAGAGATTTGCGAGGTTCTCGATACGGTCGGTATCTGGTGCGTCGTGGATGCGGTAGAGTGAGTAAAAGTGCGGACCGCCGTTCTTCGTGAGCTTCGAAAGGTGCTTAGCCACCGCTTCGTTTGCAAGTAGCATGAAGTCTTCGATAAGAAGATTAGTCGCTTTTCGTTCTTTCAGGCGGATAGCGATCGGTTTGCCTTCGGCATTGAGCTCAACTTTAACTTCGGCGGTATCAAATTCGATGGCGCCCTTAGCTTGTCGACGAACACGGATCTTCTTCGAGAGGTCAAGCAAGAGCGAGAGTTCTTCGTGCATCACGCCTGTGCCGGCGTCGAGTACCTCCTGGGCATTTTCATAGGTGAAGCGTTTGTCGGAATGGATGACGGTTTCGCCGAACCATGTGTCTTTGATATTCGCATCTTGATCGAGCGTAAAGACGGCAGAAACCGCAAGACGATCCTCGTCCGGCTTGAGAGAGCAGAGATTATTTGAGAGGACTTCGGGGAGCATCGGGATAGTTCGGTCGACAAGGTAAACACTCGTCGCGCGTGCGATTGCCTCGGTGTCGAGGGATGTGCCGGGCTTCACGAAGAATGAGACATCAGCGATATGGACGCCGACCTCTATCATCCCATCGTCGAGTTTGCGTACCGAGAGGGCGTCATCGAAGTCCTTTGCGTCGAATGGATCGATGGTGCACGTGCTAACTTTCCTAAAGTCCGCACGCGGGCCTCCTTTGGCGACTCGTATCGCCGCCTCTTCCGCGAGTATTGTCGCGTCGTTTTTCTCGAGTTGACCCGCATCGGTAACGACACCGGGAGGGAACTCGCTTGAGAATCCTTGCCCAAGCGCTAGAGCACGCATTTCCGTCTCGTGTACGCCCACCTTGCCGATGATGTCCTCAACGACGCCCCACGGGTGCAGAGAGCCTTCCTCCCATCCCTTGATGCGGACAAGTACCTTGAAGCCGAACTCTGCACCCTTAGTATCGCGTACCTCAATTGGCACATGCATTTTCTTGTAATCAGAAACAAGGAGAGTTTTCCCACCTTCTTCCACAAAAGATCCGACGAAAGTCTCACGAGCGCGCGAGACAATCTCGACTACTTTACCTGACTCACGTGCGGGCATTCTCCCCGAAGGGTCGCGATAGACGCCCGCTAAGGCGACTTTTACAATATCACCTGAGAGCGCGTGATTTGTCCATTCTGGTGGGATAAGCAAATCCTCCTTGTTTTCCATTGGGGGGCTCCCGACCGGGGGCACCGCCAAAGGAACAGTAAAAAAACCGAAACCTTTTCGAGTCATTGTTATCGGGCCTTCCAAGAGAGCATCCGCTGACATTTCTTGTACTCTAGCAATATTAGTGAGCTTCTGCTATAGTCGCCTTCATGTTGATGATCAGATTTCAGCGCATCGGCCGGACCAATGATCCGGCGTTTCGCATTGTGATTTTGGAGAAGGAGCGCGCAGCAAAGGCTGGAAATATTGTCGAACAGCTCGGCACATACAATCCTCGCAGCAAGGCGCTCACCCTCGACGAAGTGCGTGTAAAGGAATGGATATCTAAAGGTGCTCAACCGACTGACTCCATCCATAACCTCCTTATCAATAAGGGCGTTATAAAGGGGAAGAAGGTAAATGCACTTCCGAAGAAGACTCCTCAGAAGAATGAGGCAGCGATCGCAGCTGAGGCAGTAGCAGCCGCTGAAGCGGCTGCGGCGGCTAAAGCGGACAAGGCGGCTGCGGCGGCTCCAACCGAGGCGGAAGTCATTGCCGAAGCGATGCCAGCCGAGGAGGCATCCGTAGTTGCAGAAGTCTCTGCAGTTGAAGTAAACATGTCAGCAGCTGCTGAGACAGCAGCTCTGCCCGACGAAGCGTCGCCTGCCGCATAATCGCCCGCCATTGGCGGTGCTAACATACCCTTTATGGAACCAGATCAGGCATTTCTCGAATATTCGGTAAAGGCACTCGCTGGCCATCCAGAGTCGGTCGAGACCACTCGCACGATAGACCAAATGGGCGTACTGCTTACGCTCACTGTCCATCCCGAGGATATGGGAAAGATTATTGGTAAGAGCGGGAAAACTGCTGAGGCTTTGCGAATTCTCTTGCGCGTTGTCGGTATGAAAGGGAACGCCCGAGTCAATCTTAAAATCAACGAACCAGTGGGCGGGAAACGATTACCGATTCCTACCGAAGGACAGGAATCAAAAACGGTTGAACAGGTTGTTGAAGAACTTTAAGCAAGAGGCTCTGCGTTTTGTGAGTGCGTTTTGGCACTAAGCGATACCCTCACAAAACGCAGAGCCTTGTGTTCCACTATCTAAAACCCGATCTCCTCGCTCCTATGAAATTTCATCTCGTCACACTTTTTCAGGATGCATGCGACGCGTATCTCTCAGCGTCGATCATTGGTCGTGCGCGGAAGGAGAAGAAAATTTTCGTACAGTATCAGAATCCCCGTGATTTCGTAGACAATAAGTGGGGCAAAGTAGATGAGCGCCCCTACGGCGGCGGTCCCGGGATGGTGGTCACTGCTCTTCCGATAGTGAAGGCTGTTGAGAAAGCTCTGAAGAATAAAAAAGGGAAGAAAATCATCATATGGTTTTCGCCGAGCAGTAAGCAATTTACCAATAAAGACGCTGATGCACTCACGAAGTATGACGATGTCGTGCTCGTTTGTGGTCGATACGAAGGTATTGATGAGCGTGCGAAGAAAATACTTAAGACGCTCGCGACAGTCAAAGACTTTGCAGTCGGCGAAGCGGTGTATACCGGTGGGGAGGTTCCGGCACTTGCCATTGTTGATGCGGTTACGCGTCGGATTCCGGGAGTCCTCGGGAAAGATGCATCGGTCGAGGAACGTCGTATCGCCTCGAGTGCGGTCTATACTCGTCCCGAAACCATTGTGCATAAAAAGAAAAACTATCGGGTTCCTAAAGTTCTCCAAACGGGGCATCACGCCAACATTGACAAGTGGAGAAATAAGAGTTAGTTTCATCGGCGATTGGGAGGACGAATCCGCTGATGTCTCCGACGAGAAAGGTCATGTGCTCCCAACCAATTCTTTGCGGCGAGACGTCTTGTTCATTGCTTCTTAATTGAAACGGACATCCCCCTGTCTCGCCGCTCTCTTACGGCGCTTGTTTTTGAAACGAGCTTCGCAAGAGGGACGAAACTGAGGATGTCATTATTTTTTTGACATCATAGTACCTGTCCCTCACGGTCGCTTCGGTGACGCAATGTACCTTGAAATGTCCGTAACCCACTATTTCGACGGAGCGGACGAATATCAACCTACAGAAAGGAGTTATCATGCGCCGAATCATCGGTATTAGGCATCGATGGAAAGATCTTGCAGGTTCTGAAGGCGACGACGAAGGTAGAAAGATTGAGGAAAGGCCGACACGCGTTACCGTGAGCAGTGGTGAAGGGCTCAAACATTACAAGCTCGAGACAGAAACCGATGAACTCGATTTCCTGCTTGGCAGATTCGTAACCCGTTGGCGCTCGCTTGGAGATGGTGAATCGACGGGCGATATATTCGCTCGGCACGTCATTGTCGAAGAGAAAAAGGGCAAGCCGACGGGACGGACGCTTGTGCCGGAATCCTATGAAGGATTCCGAACACATGATGTTGTCCTCATGACGCTCGGTGGTTCCGGTGATCGGTTTGCGTACGCATTGTCGCGTCATGGCGAGGAAATTCATGCGGAAGTGTTTCGCATCGAACCGGGCAAATTGAAGAATGAGCGCGATTTTATCGGGGGAAAGAAAGAAGATGACCCTAAGCTCCTCATCAATCTGTTCGAAAAGTCACCTTCTCTTTTTCAACTCTGTGGTCCACGTGATCGCGATCAGATCAGGGTTGCATCAGCGTTACAGGCGCGGCAATCCGCACAGGATGCGCGAAAAGCAACCGCCCAGCGTCTACGTCAGCGTCTTGTCGGCGGAATTTTCCTCTCAGATGAAGGGAAGTATCCCGAAGGCAAGATTGAGGATGTGTACAAATCGGCGGCGGCCAATAGCGTTATTCTCAAATCAAACCAAAGGGAAGAACACGAATGTGACAGGAAACTTAAAGCAGTCGTTACTCCGCTTCGGGTGTACCGAGAGGTGTTCGAGCCGATTGAGGGATGCGGACACGCGCTTGCGGCGAGAATTATTGCATCGGTCGGCGACATTCGCCGTTTCCCGACAAAAGAGAAGTTCAAAGCGTTCTGTGGCGTGCATGTGCTCGGAAGCAATTTCAAGAAGATGCCTCCTGGCACTGTGCGCACAGATGGAGATTCGGTGATGCCACGCCATCGTCGCGGACAGGTTTCCGATTGGAATCCGACCTCGCGGCAAGCGTTCTTCCTCTTGGGAGATCAATTCAATCGGCGGCCGCACACTCTGTGGGGCAAGAAACTTCTTGAGGTTAAGGCGACGTTCCGAGCGAAATACCCTGAGCCGCTGATTGGTCCGAATGGGAAGCTCCGTTTTACTGCCGGGCATATCCACAAGCGAGCGATATGGAGGACGGTGACGAAATTCGCCGAAGATCTGTATCGTACGTGGCGTCGGATTGAACGCGAAGCGCAGGGTCAGGCAGATGAGCCGCTGAAGAAAACGGCGCACGCCGTTTCGGTATCGGCGGGGACGTGAAATTGCATGTTTCTAAATGAACGTCCACCGTACTGTCCCCGCCGGTTTCCCGAACATCAATGTTCTTTGTGGGGCGAAGCGTTTCAAGTCTGTCTATTAATTTAGACGACAAGATTATTGCTTCGCTCCTCCCTTGCAGACCTCAGACAAAAGTGTCTGGGGTCTGCAAAACGAGCGAGACGATCAGGCGGATGTTTCTTTATTGAAACGATTATGCTGGTGTCTCATCAAAGTTCTTTACAGTTTGGTTGGGAGGACGAAACCACTTTGTTTTTGACGTGCATTACAGTGTCCTCCCAACCACTGTTTAATCCCGCCCCTCAAGGCGGGATTTTTTATCCCCAGACCCCTTGCGCAAATAGGGACGGACTGATACATTAAAGCTCTTAGATACGGATGGGTAACGGAGGGCGGGCAGAGATTCATACAGGAACCGAATAAACGCAAAAGCGCAAGCGGATTTATTTCCGTGCGTTCGCATTTATATAGAGAAGTGTAGTCAGCTTACTGCCAAGCGAGCCGAGCGACGAACAAATTTTGACTTGATTCGTCCGAGGCAAGCGCAGGGACAAGCTTACAAGTAAAGCTTATTAAACCTCACGCCACGATTCATGCAAAAGAAAATCGTTCAGAAGACTTTCGGTGCGTATCGGGCGCCCCAGGTACCATTTCCGGACCTTGTCGGACATCAACGAGGCTCGTTCGATTGGCTCCTCAGCGATGGTCTGAAGGAACTTTTTAAGGAATTTTCCCCAGTCACCGATTATTCGGGGAAGAAGTTTGAGCTTGAGTTCGAAAGTTTTGAAATCGGCGAACCTAAGTATGATGAAGAATTTGCGCGTGAAAATATGCGTACGTATGAGGCTTCGGTACGAGTTTCCGTAAAACTTACCAACAAAACTCTTGGTTCGGAAAAGTCACAGGAGCTTTTCCTTACGGATATGCCGATCATGACCCCACATGGGTCTTTTATTGTGTCGGGTGTCGAGCGTGCCATCGTGCCACAACTTGCCAGGTCATTCGGTGCATTTTTCGTTTCTGATCTTATTCGCGGCAAGCCATACTTTGGCGCAAAGATTATTCCTTTGCGGGGTGTATGGATTGAGTTTGATTCTGAGGCCGATGGAGCCATCTTCGTGAAGATTGACCGCAAACGTAAATTCCCGATCACAGAACTCCTTACGGTTTTCGGTGGAGGTGTGGGTGAAGCGACCTTAAAGCATTTTGCCAAGAATCCCCTCGCAAAAGCTGCGATACAAGCCACACTTGCACATGACGAGGCTAAGTCAGTCGAAGAATCGTATATCGAGATTCATCGCCGCATGCGCGACGGAGATCTCGCGACGCCAGAGAACGCAAAGAATTTTGTGCAATCACTTTTCTCGAGTGAACGCTATGATCTTGGGAAAGTCGGCCGACACCGTCTGAATGCACGGTTCGGTCTCCCGGTGACGGAAAAATTGCTCGAGAAGCGTACGCTTACGCTCTCGGATTTCGTGAATATTATTTCGGAGATTACGAAGCTGAATGCTGATCCGTCTGCTCATTCTGACGATATTGACCATCTTGGTTTTCGTCGTGTACGTTTCGTCGGCGAACTTTTGCAGGCGCGCATGCGCGTCGGCATGAGCCGTATGAAGCGCAATATTCAGGATCGTATGTCGACGACGCCGACTGAAACTACGCTTCCTATGGCGCTCGTGAATCCGCGCCCATTCCATGCAGCGGTACATGAATTCTTCACCGCTAACCAGCTTTCGCAGTTCATGGATCAGCAGAACATTCTTGCGGAGCTTGAGAACATGCGCACGCTCTCAGCACTTGGTCCCGGGGGACTCACGCGCGAACGCGCAGGTTTCGAGGTGCGCGACGTACATCCCTCCCACTACGGACGCCTCTGCCCGATTCACACGCCGGAAGGTCAGAACATCGGCCTGATTTTGCACATGGCTATTCATGCACGGACAAATGATTTCGGTGTCATCGAAACGCCGTATGTCCGCGTGAAGAACGGTAAAGTGACTCGCGAGGTTGTGTACATGAATGCACTCGATGAAGAGCTCGAGGTAGTGGCACATGGAGCCACTAAACTCGACGAGAACGGCCGTATCTCTGTCGACTCTGTCGAAGCTCGGCACAAGGGTGATCCAATCATTGTTCCGCGCGATGAGGTCACTCTCATGGATGCTTCAACGTTCCAAATGTTCTCCATCGCGACCGCTATGATTCCGTTCGTTGATCATGACGACGCAAACCGAGCATTGATGGGTTCAAACATGCAGAAACAGGCGACCCCAGTTCTTATTCCCGAGGTTCCGCTTGTTGCTACCGGTATTGAGGGTCATGCTGCCAAGAATACTGGACGTCTCGTTCTTGCGCGTGAAGCCGGAGAAGTGGTGCACGTCGACGCGCGTAAAATTACTCTCAAAAATTCGGAGGGTGCCTCGAAAGAGTACCGCCTCCAGGGACTTACTCAGACCAACCAGAACTCCGCATTTATGCATCGGCCGTCGGTTGTCCTCGGCGACAAAGTGAAGAAAGGTGATGTCCTCGCGGACAACTCCTCGACGGATCAGGGCCAACTCGCTTTGGGTCAGAACGTGCGCGTCGCGTTCATGAGTTGGAATGGTGCTAATTATGAGGACGCTATCATTATCTCCGAGCGCTTGGTTCAGGAGGCCAAGTTCACAACTGTTCATATCGAGGACTTTGACTGCGTAGTGCGAGATACGAAGCTCGGTCCCGAGACGACGACACATGATATTCCGAATGTCGGTGAAATGCGATTAAAGAATCTCGATGAAGAGGGTATTATCCGCATCGGCGCGGAAGTACGTCCCGGCGATATTCTTGTCGGAAAGGTGACTCCAAAAGGGGAGACGCAACTCACTCCGGAAGAACGTCTTTTGCGAAGTATTTTCGGTGATAAGGCCAAGGACGTGAAAGACACCTCGCTTCGTATGGAGGGTGGTAAGAAAGGTCGCGTCATCGGTGTTCGGGTGTTCTCGAGAGAGAAGGGCGATCATCTCGAAAGCGGTATCTTCAAAAAGATTGTTGTCACCGTCGCACAAGTACGAAACGTTAGTGTCGGCGACAAGCTCTCGGGGCGACACGGTAACAAAGGTGTCATCAGTCGCGTCCTTCCGGTCGCTGATATGCCGTATGACAAAGACGGGAATCCAATCGACCTTATCCTCACACCGCTCGGTGTGCCATCTCGTATGAACCTTGGGCAGATTCTTGAAATGCATCTTGGACTTGCGGCGCACACTCTTGGCTATCAAGCAGTCGTCCCTCCATTCTCGGGAGCGACGCCAGACGAAATTCGCGGCGAGCTCGCGGCTGCAGGATTTTCTTCCGACGGTAAGATGCAACTCTATGATGGTCGCACGGGCGATGCGTTCGCACAGACGATCGCGGTTGGCTATATGTACATCCTCAAGCTGCATCACATGGTGGAAGACAAGATTCACATGCGCTCCATTGGTCCCTACAGCCTCATCACGCAGCAGCCGCTCGGAGGTAAGGCGCAGAATGGCGGGCAACGTTTTGGTGAAATGGAAGTGTGGGCACTTCTCGGTTATGGTGCCGCCTATACACTGCGTGAAATTCTTACCATCAAGTCAGATGATATTCAGGGCCGCTCAGCAGCATTCGACGCGATTGTGAAAGGTGAGGCAATCAGTCACACCGGAACTCCCGCATCCTTCGCTGTTCTTACCAACCAGATCCGAGGTCTTGCGCTCGATATCGAACCTTTGAATCTGCCGCCGGAACCAGAGGCGTAACTTTATTAATTTTCCCCGCAACCTTTATGGCATTCACTCCCCGCAGACTTCCTCCCCGCGATACCTGGAACGGATTACGCCTCACGCTTGCCTCACCGGAACGCATACTTGCGTGGTCCTCTGGCGAAGTAACCAAGCCTGAGACCATCAACTACCGCACCCAAAGAAGCGAAAAGCACGGACTCTTCGACGAAAAAATCTTTGGTCCAGAGAAAGACTACGAGTGTTACTGTGGCAAATACAAAGGGATTCGTTACAAGGGTATCGTGTGCGATAAATGTGGTGTTGAGATTACGCGTTCAATCGTGCGCCGAGAGCGCATGGGTCACATTGAGCTCTGCACACCAGTCGCACACATCTGGTTTTTGCGCAGCGTGCCGTCTCGTATGGCACTCCTCCTCGGTTCTTCGGCAGGAGATATCGAAAAGGTCGTCTACTTTGCCGGCTACATCATCACCAAGATTGTAGAAGAAGAGAAGAAACGTCTTCTCACCGAGCTTGAGAGCGAATATAAGTCAAAATACAAATCACTCGGTAGCGACAAGGAACGCGATGCACTTAAGGAAAAAATGACGCTCACAAAAGCAGAAATTGACGGTGTCGTGATTGGCAAAGTCCTCGACGAGCTCGAGTACCATCGTTTCTCAGTAAAGTACGGAGGTCTCTTCGAAGCACGTATCGGTGCCGAGGCCATCTATGATATTTTCTGTAAACTCAATCTGAAGGATCTTGAAAAGAAACTTGCGGCGAAGTACGAAACCGCTGGTGCTGCTGAACGCGAGAAACTGGCGAAGCGTCTTTCGCTTATTGCCGGGCTCATTGCTTCAGGTACGCGCCCTGAATGGCTCTTCCTTACTCGCATTCCTGTCATTCCTCCCGCACTTCGTCCAATGGTTGCACTTGAAGGCGGTCGCCATGCGACTTCTGACGTGAACGATCTCTATCGTCGTGTTATCAACCGCAATAACCGTCTCAAGAAACTTATCGATATTCACGCACCGGAAGTTATTCTCCGCAATGAAAAGCGTATTCTCCAGGAGGCAGTCGATGCACTTCTTGATAACTCCATTAAGAAAAGCGGTGCTGCTGCTGGTGCCATGACGCTCGCGCAGCGTCGACCACTTAAGTCTCTCGCTGATTATCTTAAAGGAAAACAAGGTTATTTCCGCCAGAACTTGCTCGGCAAACGCGTCGATTATTCCGGCCGTTCGGTTATCGTGGTTGGTCCTGATCTCGAACTCGATGAATGCGGTCTTCCGAAACATATGGCGCTTGAGCTCTTCCGGCCGTTTGTCATCGCAGGACTTCTTGAACGCGAGCTCGCGTTCAATATTCGCGGTGCTGGCCGTCTCATTGAAGATGGTGTTGCGGAGGTGTGGGAACTTCTCGAAAAGGCCATCAAAGGGAAATACGTACTTCTCAACCGTGCGCCAACCTTGCACCGTCAGGGTATCCAAGCATTCCGCCCGCGTCTTATTGAAGGCGATGCTATTCAACTGCATCCACTCGTCTGTAACGCCTTCAATGCGGACTTCGACGGAGACCAGATGGCAGTACACGTACCACTTTCAGAGGAAGCACAATGGGAGGCGGCTAACATCATGAGCGCCAACAAAAATATCTTGAAGCCAGGTTCGGGCGAAATGATTGTGCTCACGGGTAAGCCGCTCGATATTATTCTCGGTGTGTATTGGCTCACGAAGGCAGTTGAAAAGGTGAAGGGCGAGAATGAGTACTTTGCTTCGCCAAATGCAGCGATTCTGGCGTCCGAATACGATGCTATTGATTTGCGCGCGAAAATTAACGTGCTGCCAGTGGAGGATAAGGAGAAATATTCGGCGTTTGACGGACATCCGTTTGAAACGACTGTCGGCCGACTCCTCTTCAACACCGTGTTGCCCGCTGACTACCCGTTTGTCAATGAGACCATCACGAAGAAAGTGCTCGCACGAATTGTCACTGACTGCATAGCACGGTATGGGCTCGATGCTGTCCCAAATATTGTGAATAAAGTGAAGCGCTTTGGTTTCGACTACGCGACGCGTTCAGGTATCTCGTGGGCTATCAATGACGTCTCCGTGCCAGTGCAGAAAACGCGCATTATCGGTGAAGCGGTCGCGAAGGTCGCCAAGATTGAAAATGATTACCGCAATGGACTTCTCGCCGCAGAGGAGAAGCGTCGTATGGCTATTGAGATTTGGCAGGGCACGAAACAGGCAGTTGAGGAGCAAATCGCACTCGAGCTCAATCCGATGGGCTCGGTTGCGGACATGGTGCGTTCTGGCGCTCGTGGTACGCTTGGTAACCTGACTCAGATGGCAGGTATGAAAGGTCTCATTCAGAATACTGCCGGCGTAACCATCGAAGTTCCAATTATTTCCTCGATGATCGAGGGGTTGAATCCGATCGAATACTTTATGTCGACGCACGGTGCGCGTAAGGGTCTTACCGACACGGCGCTCGGTACTGCCAAAGCCGGCTACCTTACTCGCCGCCTCTTCGATGTTGCACAGGACTCTATTGTGACCGAGAAGGATTGTGGTACGACGCGAGGAGTGAAGATTAATCGTATAAGTGCCTCAGGCATTCAGACTAATTATGCCGAAGCACTCCGTGGCCGCGTGCTTGCCGAAGATGTAAAGGATCACGATGGAACGGTGTTGTTCAAGAAGGATCACTACCTCTCCGTTGAGGACGCTAGGACTCTCGATGCTTCTTCTTCAGTCACTACGGTTGTATCACGCTCACCGATGTCGTGCGAGACACGGTATGGCATCTGCCAGATTTGCTATGGTATGGATCTTACAACACAAGATATCGTCGATATGGGCGAAGCGGTCGGCACGGTTGCGGCACAGGCTATCGGCGAGCCAGGAACACAGCTTACGATGCGTACCTTCCATGCCGGCGGCGTAGCGTCGGTCGGCGGTGACATAACGAGTGGTCTCCCACGCGTTGAGGAAGTCTTCGAGAAGCGTTCACCGAAAAATCCGGCAGTTATTTCGAAGTCCGATGGGCTTATCTCGGAAATAAAAGACGAAGGCCGTGAGAAAGTTATCGTCGTCGCGCCTATGGCAGGACAAGGGAAAAAGGATGGTTCGTCATACGAGTATCTCGCACCGTACCCTCGTGTTCCCTTGGTGAAGGAGGGTGATACAGTTGTAAAAGGTCAGATTCTCACCGACGGGTCCGCTGATCTTGATGAACTCTTCGAATATGCGGGCCGTGCGATGGTGCAGGAATATATCATTACCGAAGCATCGAAAATCTATGAACTTCAGGGCGCGCCCGTTTCTCGCAAGCACCTTGAGGTCGTCGTGAAGCAGATGTTCTCGCGCGTGAAGATTACTGAAGCAGGCGACACGGAATATTCAGTCGGCGATGTTGTCGAGGATTGGGAATTCATTAAAGCAGTTGCAGAGATGAATGCCGAGAACAAGATTGTGCCACAGGCGCGCGAGACGGTGCTCGGTATCAAAGAGAGCGCACTCTCTCGCCGGTCATTCCTCTCAGCAGCGTCTTTCGAGCAGACGACCAAAATTCTCATCAATGCGTCGCTCCGGGGCAGTGTGGACCGCCTTCGTGGACTCAAGGAGAACGTGATTCTTGGCCGCCTCATTCCGGCGGGTACGGGTTTCGCGGGAAGTCAAAAGCACGCGCAGATCACGAAGCTCCAGTCTGATCGTGCTGCGTCGGCACCCGCATCATCTTCAACCCGTACGACGAGTTTCGCTCCACGCACTCCGCGCGCACTCTAAATTTGGGGAAAATATAAAAAGTGAAGCGGCGCAGGGTTCTGCGCCGCTTTGCTGTTTTGCTATGGCGGGGTTTGGAAGTCTCGCTTATAAAAGTATCTTCCCACGAATCCCGCAATCATAATCGCAGCGACTACTGCAAACAACGGTCGAATGTTGCCGAGCTCAAGAAACTGCCAGACAAGCCAGCCGCAAAGAACAGGAAGCATTGCCAAACGGACCGCTTTCGCTACCATCGGCAAATTTATCGGAAACTTATTTATCCAAGACATAAGTCCTCCTTATTGTTTGCCGAGTTTATTCAACTAGGTGCAAGCTACCATTCATAAGAATTCATGTCAAAATTATTCAGAACGCGGTAGAATCGAGGACATGGCAACGGATACGGTCCAAGAAGTTAAGGAGCGACTGGGTATCCAGGAGGTTATAGCTCCGTACGTGAAGCTCACGAGAGCGGGGAAGTCCTTGCGTGGACTTTGTCCGTTCCACAAAGAGAAGACTCCTAGTTTCCACGTTTCGCCCGATCGTGGAAGCTGGCACTGTTTTGGTTGTGGGCTTGGCGGGGATGCCTTCTCATTTATCGAGAAGGTTGAGGGGGTAGATTTCAAAGGTGCACTGAAAATTCTTGCTGAGAAGGCGGGAGTTACAATTGAATATGCGAGCGGCGGGGTGGGCAAAGAAAAAGCATCGAAACAAGAAAGAATTCGTGCCGCGATGGTCCGCGCGGAGCAGTTCTATGCCGCACGTCTCGCTGGTACCGAAGCTGAAGCATATGCGAAGAAGCGGGGTCTCTCAGCAGAAAGTATTTTTGCATGGCGTCTTGGGTACGCTCCGGATTTGTGGCGTTCACTTCTTGAAGCATTGACCGTTGAAGGATTTACGATAGAAGAACTTCTTGCGGCAGGGCTTATCAAGGAGGCAGATGGGAAACCGGGTACGTATTATGACCGTTTCCGCAATCGGCTCATGTTCCCAATACACGACGCTACTGGGCGTGTTGTTGCATTTACTGGTCGTACCCTGTCTGTGACGGGCCCCGTCGGGCACGATGCGGCATCGTCTGCAAAATATCTCAACAGTCCAGAAACAGACTTGTACCACAAATCTGAGATTCTCTTCGGTATGGACCTGGCGAAAGATGCGATACGTACGCGCGGCTTCACCATGCTTGTCGAGGGGCAGATAGATGTGCTTCTTGCACACCAGGCAGGTTTTACAAATGCGGTTGCGCTTTCGGGTACGGCCTTGACCTCGCGGCATCTCGGTCTCATGAAGCGCTTCAGCGAGAACCTCATGCTCGTCCTCGATGCTGACCCAGCCGGACTTAAAGCGACGGCGAGGTCGGCCGCAATAGCCCTCCAGACGGGATTGCGGGTGAAGGCGGCTCAGCTTCCTGCAGGTAAGGATCCAGCCGATCTCATTAGCGAAGATCCGCAAGAATTTTCTAAACGCGTTCTTGCTGCAAAACCAATTGTCGAATTCTTTCTCGGGGAGCTTGCGCAGCAGGAGAGTAATCCTCATCGACTCTTGCGCGCAGCCGAAGGGGTCGTGCTCCCTTTGATTGCTGCGATACCAAGTCCAATGGAACGCGATCATTTCGTACAGGCAGCCGCTCGGGTTCTCGGTCTTTCAAGCGAAGCCGTCCGAGAGTCACTGAAGCGCTTGCCGAAACAACCACTCGTTGAAAATGGAGTCCCGCGTCAGGTACCTCCTTCGGCGACACTTCGTTCGCCTCGAGAAATTCGATCGGAACAACTTCTTGCCGTTCTCCACGCCTATCCCTCTACAGTGCTTGCAGAGCGCGTCAAATCGGAGTATTGTCGAATTACTGAAGCTCTAGATCTGCCGCTGGTCATTCTACCGGAACCGGCTCTGTTCTATGCAGAACAGACGTTCGGTGTAGATCCCGGAGAAGAGGCGGCAGACGAGCTTCTTCACGCCTTTGAAGAAGCGGTGATCCGCGAGGCGTATCAAGAAACAGTCAGAAATTTACGTAGAGCCGAGGGTTCGGGTGACGCTGCTGCAATTGAGGGTGCACAAACGATGTGCACAAAACTCGCCGCGCGCCTAGCCGCATTCGATCACTAATTCATTTTATTTTACCAAGTATGGCGACCTCTACCAAAAAGAAAAAAAGTACGAAGAAAATCTCACCAGTGAGCAGGAAGGTAACAAAGCCGGCGAGTAAACGCACCGCTTCTGCAAAAAAAACAGCGCCATCAGGTCGTGGAGGATCCGCGCGTACGAAGAAAATATTGCGCACGGTAGTGCGGTCTTCAAAAGCGAAGGCAGATTCGCAGAAAGTACTTACCGCGGAACAGCTCATTGAGAAGGGCAAGGATCGCGGGTACGTTACGTATAGCGAAATTCTAAAATCATTTCCTCATATTGAAGACGACGTCAGTTTTCTCGAGTCGTTATATGAACGATTCGCTACGGCAGGCGTCGACGTACTTGAGGGAGGGATGCTCGAAGAAGCTGCTGATGAATATCTCGCAACACGCAATATCAAAGATCGTCACTCAACCGGGTATGACTCCATCCAGATATACTTGCGCGAAATTGGGCAATATCCGCTCCTGACCGCCGCTGAAGAACGTGAGCTTGCTCAGCGCATCGAGAAGAGCGACGCGGAAGCGCGCAATATTCTCGCACGTAGCAACCTGCGTCTCGTGGTTTCCATAGCGAAGAAATACGTCGGACGTAGCCCCGACCTCACTCTTCTCGATCTCATTCAAGAGGGGAATCTTGGTCTTTTCCGTGCGGTGGATAAGTTCGATTGGAAGAAAGGTTTCAAGTTCTCTACCTATGCAACGTGGTGGATCCGTCAAGCGATTACGCGAGCTCTCGCCGATCAATCGCGCACTATTCGCATACCAGTACACATGGTAGAAACCATAGCAAAGTATAAGCAGGTCTCGCGTCGTCTCGCTCAAGTTCTTGGGCGTGATCCGCACGAGGAGGAGATTGCGGTTGAAATGGGTGTCGAGCCGGAGAAGATATATCAGATAGAGAAAATAAATCAGGACACACTATCGCTCGAGAACCCAATTGGCTCGGATGATGACGAGAAATCAACCTTGGGTGATTTTATTCCCGATGACAAAATTCCTTCACCAATGCAAGAATCTTCCGAGCGTATTCTTACGGAACAGGTGCGCACTATTTTGAGCGACCTCTCACCGAAAGAGCGCAAAATTCTTGAAATGCGCCACGGTCTCATGGATGGCATTTACCACACCCTTGAAGAAGTGGGGAGGGAGTTCGGCGTTACCCGCGAACGCATCCGTCAGATCGAAGCCAAGGCGCTCGAGAAAATTCGTACGCACGACAGTGCGCGGCATTTAAAAAGCTACTAATAAGAACTTCTATCGTCGCGCGCGAGCGTTACTTGCGCCGTGGATAATCCCTGAAACCGAATGCATTCATGAATAAAGTAAATATTTTCCTTAGAAATCATAATCGTCAGCAAAGTGAGATATTTCGTTCGCCAGATGAAGTGGCGCGGAGGAATCTCTATACCGCAATGCATCCACTCTGGTGAAGGTGGATACGTGCATGGATGGACGTGTAAACGTGCCCGCGATGACGGATGGCGAGATCCCGCTCGGAATCTCTCACCTTTCAGAAGTATGGGCGGTAGATTTAAAATCGGTAGCCCGAACTACGCGCCCTACGTCAGGAATTTCTATGACTATACGTTGCGGGCGATGGAAAAAACTTCCTGTCCGGGAGGGCTCGTCATTGTTACGTATCATTACTCTGACGGGGATACGCTTCGTGGATGTACCGGTTTTAATTACGATACTAAGGCGGCTCGCGCATATACGGCGAAGTTGGTCGAAGACTATAATCGCGTTTACGGATCGCTCCATAAAGTTGAGCATATTCTGCATATGGGTATTGAGACTGATCGAGAATCATTTGTCTTCCATGGCCATATTCTCGGTGTAGTCATTAATATCGCCGATACGCTTGCATGGTCGGTTGAAAAACTGCGTGCAGAAATGCGTGGCATGTATCCGGAGATGCCCGAGGTAATTTTCAACGATCTTATGCCTTTTGCTATCGGGAATTAGCGACACGTACAAAAAATAATCGCGTCAAATCGTCCGCCGAATGAGTTGAATCATTCCGAGCAGGTTATTGCGGTTGGCCGCGGATTCGATTGGCTGCATGTCATCAACAAGGCCCTCATCGTCGGTCCCTTTTCCGTTGATTGGTCAAGCGAGGTTGTTACAGCTGCAAAAATCGTACTCTCGAATCTTAAGGAAGGCAGAGCTCCAAAAGAAGATGGGACGGTGCTACTTGTCTGTGCCCCATATCGACACTATGGCGTTGACGCCGAAGTAACGGCAGAGAAGGCTCGTGAAATGGCTCGAGTGAGTTGGCGTGTCATTAAGGAACAGGTGCCTGAACTTCTCAACTATGACCTCGAACTCATTGTTGGCGCACTCGATCGCACTGCAATGCTGTTGCAGTACATCGATATTTCTCCTGAAGATTTGCAGACAGTCTAATATTAATGGCCCACTACCTGAGGTCGTACCAGTAAACGTTATCGTTTAGAAAAGAAAACAACCCCTGCAAGGTATGAACCTTTGCAGGGGTTGTGCTAGAAGGAGAACATTTTACCGAACCCTACCATCAGAGAGTCAACGCCTAGGTTGTCTCCATTGGGGAAGATGTGAATGCCTATGTTTTTTCCGGTAGAGTCGTGCTCTCCAACGACCGAAAGGTACCACTGATTCCCAACATAAAATCGTGCGCCGAATGCAAGATTGAATGCAGCTTGTCCTTGAGATTTAGCTTGTCCTTGCAATTGGTATCGCATTTCGTCTGTTGTATACCGCGCGCCAGTCTGGGTGAAAATTTCCCAAGACGCGCCTTCAGGACGAAATGTCATCGCAAGCCCAGCTGCAATTTTTTCAACCTCACCTATCCATGAGAGACTTCCGTACGGACCGATGCGTAGCGTGCCAAGTCGTGTCCCCCAGCCCATAGGGAGATAATCCCCATACATTTGAACCCCAACCTTGTGGGTAGTATCGGGACGCTCGTTCTTAAATGCACATACGCCACAAATCTGTGTGTACGATCCGCGTAGCTCAAGGTGACTTTCTGGCGACACTTCCGACGATTCTGCTTCTGCATAGAAGGGTATAATAGCGGACGCTATTATACTCACCACCACTAAGATTAATTGCAGCATCCACGTCTTCTTCACGTACGCCTCCTCCTTGTTGGGATGTACTTACTTCTATCTTCTACAGTACTACATGCACAAACAAAGTCAATTTTCTATCCAGCTTTCACACGTAGTTTCGTTTGCTTTGTTTTGTTAAGACGGGGGAGGATGATAGTTAATAGACCGTCCTTTGCACTAGCAGAGGAGGCCTCAACGTCAATTTCTTGAGGGAGGAGTATTGTGCGCGAAAATGAGCCCCAGAAGAGTTCTCGGGTGAAGTAATCAGGACCTGCAATCTGCTCACGCTCTGAACGCGAACCTCCAATCTCAACCATATCGCGGCGTATAGAAATATTAAGCTCATCTGGGCGCACTCCAGCGACAAAAGCGCGGATGATGATATCACTCGCAGTCTGATGCACATCGACAGGCAGCTGCCCTTCGCTCGAGGGAAGATCGTCATTGAGGGGTAGTGGATTTGAGCCGGACGTATTCCCATGGTCATGTGAGTCCTTGCGAGCGGGTGTCGAGGTAATTGGTGACTCCTCATCAAAAGAATCAAAAGAACCCTCAGTAGAGGAACTGCCGGAAAGACGTTCAAAGAACGAGCGCTTCATGTTCATAGTTAGCAGGTGTTGTTAGGGAGATTACGATACCGAAAATATTTAAGCACTTCGAACGCTGCGAAAAATATGACTGCGACCATCCACACGAGGAAGAACGCAGCAAGCTCTATTGAAGTGCCTTTACCCATGATAAGCATGTTGAAGGCAGTATGCAATGCAACAGCGAGGATAAGTCCGCAGGTCGATGCAATTACACGTGCCCACGGTCGGTAGTCTTTCGAAAAGGCAAACGCAAAACCGATTGCCGCTGAAGCGATAACATGGAGAAGTGTGGAGCCAAGGAAGCGTACATTGCCAGTAAAGAAACTAGCAACAACTTGCCCATCCGAAAGCGGAGTAAAGAGGAATAGCATGTTTTCTGCCGCGGCGAAACCGAGCGCTACCGTAATCATATAGATTACGTAATCAGGTGTTTCGTCGACCGCATGGCGCCAGAGGATACATGTCGCCGCCATGATGTATTTAAGGAGTTCCTCAATGAGTGCCCACGCAGTGAAGAGCGGCAGCGTGCCAATCAGATGCATCTTTGTGTATTGTTCGAGCGGAAGTGCAAACGGTACTGCTATCATGCCCGCAATGAAAGCGAGAGCAATAATTTTGCGTGGCTCGGGACAGCGGGCATCCTCTTTTAGGAGAAAATAAAGCCAAATGAAAGAAGGTACGAGTCCACCGAGAATCGCGTAGCCAAGTGTTGTAGAAGTCACCTGTTCATTCTACCGCACTTAAGATGGCCATGTTGCAACCATCAAGAATTTCGCATCTTTGGTCGGCATCGATTTCCAGATTTCTTCAGTGACAAACGGCATGAAGGGATGTAGAAGTTTGAGCGTTCGATCGAGAAGCGTTACGAGGAGTCGCGAGCGTGAATTGCGAGCGTGAACGTCAGTCCCTGCCAACAGAGGCTTGGACTCTTCGAGAATCTTGTCCGCAAGTTCATGCCATGCGTAGTGGTATATTTTCTCAGCCGCAAGATATATACGAAATTCTTCGATGTCCAGAGTGACTTCTTGCGTGAGAGCATCGCATTCTGAAAGGAGCTCACGCTCGTGAGCAGATAAAAGAGAACGCTCCGGGCCGCTTGGCCAAGTTTTACTCTCTTGTATCTGCTCACTCGCGTTCTCTAGTATGAACCGCGCGATGTTCCAGAGTTTGTTTGAGAAATGTTTATAGCCTTTCACTTTATCTTCACTGATACGCATGTCGGTCCCCGGAGTGTTTCCAACGACGAGCGCCATACGTGCCGCGTCCGCACCAAACTTTGCGGCGATATCAAGAGGGTCAAGGTTGTTGCCGAGAGATTTCGACATTTTGCGTCCCTGTGCGTCGCGGACAAGGCCATGGAGGTACACTGTTTTAAAAGGGATAGCAGCAAGAGTGAACTCGGTCATCAGTATCATGCGTGCGATCCAAGGGAAGAGGATGTCGTATCCAGTTTCGAGCAGATCAGTTGGATGATAGGTCTCGAAGTCTTTCGTCTGATCAGGCCAACCGAGGGTCGAGAAGGTCCAGAGGCCTGAAGAGAACCATGTATCGAGAGAATCCTCATCTTGTATCCACCCATCCTCTTTCGGTTCAACACCAACTACAATATCCTCACCTTTATACCAGACGGGCACTCGGTGGCCATACCAGATCTGTCTGCTGATACACCAGTCGTGCAGGTTTTCAATCCAGTGGAAGTATGTCTTCTCAAAATATTCGGGGATGATTTTAATAGCCCCGGAGCGTATCGGTTCGAGCATAAGTTCCTTTAAAGTCTTTCCACGGCCAGGAACCACCTTGTTCACTTCAATGAACCACTGCAATTTCGGTAACGGCTCGATGATGCCGCTTGTGCGCTCGGCAGTCGCGATATTTTGGGTGGTGGTCTCCTCTTTTTCAAGTAACCCTTCACTCCGTAGCCACTCGACGACCGTGTCACGCGCTTCAGTTGTCTTTTTCCCTTCAAGACGCCCTGCGACTGTCATTTTTGCGTATTCATTTATAACGATTACTTCATGCGAGAGTTCATGTCGGTCGGCAATGTCCCAGTCAATCTGGCTATGTGCAGGGGTAAGACCAACTGCGCCCGTGCCGAAAGTCGGATCGACATCTTTATCGGCAACGATTTTTATATGGATTGGAGCATCGCAAAAAACTACGTCATATTCTTTGCCAATATATGCGCTGTAACGCGCATCATCTGGGTGTACGGCAACTCCGACGTCACCTACTTTAGTTTCGGGACGTGTGGTTGCGATAGGAATAGGGAACTCTTTTGAATAGCGAAAAGTATAGAGTTTGGTCGAGCGTTCCTCGTAGACAATTTCGTCATCAGAAATGGTGGTCTGACCTTTTGGGTCCCAGTTGACGATACGCAGGCCGCGATAGATGAGGCCAGCCTGGTACATTTGTTTGAAAACAGCGCGCACGGCACGACTACGCGATTCGTCGAGCGTGAAAGCTTCGCGCGACCAGTCAAGCGAAGCGCCCATGGTCTTCACTTGGTTCACGATTGTGTCATGGCTTGCTGCGGCAAATACCTCGATCCGTTTCAATAATTCTTCCCGTCCGATGTCATGACGATTCTTCCCCTCGTCCTTTTTGATTTGTTTCTCGACGACCGACTGTGTTGCAATAGCGGCATGGTCGGTGCCAGGTACCCAGAGTGTACGGAAACCACGCATTCGCTTGTATCGAATAAATATGTCTTCAATCGCAAGCATAAGCGCATGGCCCATATGAAGTCGTCCAGTGACGTTCGGTGGTGGGAGTACGACGGAATATGCTGGCGCATCCGCTTTCGTGACGCCCTGTTTTACACACTCATCCGGATCAAAGAGACCACTTTTCTCCCATTCGGCATAGATGCGTGACTCAGTTGCGGTTGAGTCGTATGGCTTTAGAAATTTCTCGGGCATTGACTAAAAATATAGCAAATATGTCATTTTATGCGAGGGGAAGATTGCCGGCAGCGACTATATCGGTTACGAACTCTTTGCGGTGCGCGCGATAGAAGCCAGAGAGTGCAATCATAATAGCGTTATCAGTGGTAAGAGTGTTAGAAGGGATGCGAAGCGCAACTTCGGGATGCTCTTCTTTTATTTTTACAGTGAAGGTGCGGCGGATGTGAGTATTTGCTGAGACACCACCGCCGATGACGAGAGTTTGTGCTCCTGTTTCTTCGAGTGCACGCGAAGTTTTTTTCCAGAGTACGTCAGTGACGGCATCTTCAAATTCATGCGCAATATGCTGTTTCTCGCGGTCATTTACCTCCGGGTATTTCTTCAGAAGGTACAGAACGGCCGTTTTTAATCCCGCAAATGAAAAATCGCACGTTGCGTCATGCAGCATGGGTCGTGGCAGTGAATACGTGGTAGTTGGTATTGAGGGCGGGGCTGAACGTACGAGCTCAGCGAGACGTGAGATTTCGGGTCCTCCTGGGTAGGGGAGGCCGAGCATGCGCGCGACTTTATCAAAAGCTTCACCCACAGCATCATCGCGGGTCTCTCCGATGAGTTCATACTCAAGCCATTTTCTCATCAGGACGAGCTCCGTGTGCCCTCCAGATATAAGAAGCGCAAGTATCGGCAATCGCACGTCTTTAATTTCAAGCATATCTGTGACGCCGCTAGCAAGGGCGACATGATTGCCGCTAGCCAAAGCCGTCCTCTGGTCGTGATCCTCCCGAGGGGAGGTGACATGATTGCCGCTAGCCAAAGCGGTCTTCGCGTCGTGCTCGCCCGTTCCGGGCGCGACGTCATAGCGGCTAGCAAGAGCCGCTATGACATGTCCCTCCATATGGTTGACTGCAATAAGTGGTTTGTTCCAGACGAGCGCAAGGGCTTTTGCGAAATTAATACCGACCCAGAGTGCCGGCTCAAGTCCGGGACCAGCAGTCACTGCAATAGCATCTATCTCGGGTGGCTCACATTGCGAAATGAATTCAAAAAATGTTTCAGTGAGGCCGGGCTCACGCGCCAACATTTCAGCAATTTTGGCGCGCAGGTCGTCAGGAATTACTTGGGCATCTTCGTGTAGTAGTTCCGCCTCCTCAAGTGTCGCTTCGAGAATTGGCACAAGATTCTTTGCGTGCTCGCGCTTCGCCAGGGCAGGGAAGACACCTCCGTACTCTCTGTGTATCTCAATCTGAGAGAGAAGCGCATTCCCGAGTATGTGGAATTGTGCAGTCTGTTCATCGCCCTCACATTCGAGTATCGCTATCGCGGTCTCGTCGCACGACGTTTCGATGCCGAGGATTCGAATGCGGCCTTTATTAGCGGCATTCGCGCCACCTCCCCTCGGGAGGATCCTGGCGTTAACATCAGTCTGTTTACTACCACTCATAATGGGCTAGGAGACAATCGTTTTCGATCTGACTTCCTTAATAACAGTCCATGGGAGCGGGTCGCCCCATGTGAGTCGGAATGCAGATGCTCGAGGGTGTCCGTTGCCGCCATACTTTCGTGCAAGAGCCGACACGTCGACACTCGTATCGCTCCGCAGTGATACGTTCAAGACGTCTCCATGAAAATTTACAATGATGCCGAGCGGAGGTTTGGTATGCGCAAGTCGATTTCCCACATCCGACGCGAACATATCAGCGGCGGTTGCGAGATAACATTCGAATCCTTCAAATAATACGAGTGTCGCTTTGTTGGCGATTTGCTCAACGAGTATCGCAAAATGTTCTGCGTATACTTTGCCGTGTGCAATCAATGCTGCATGTTCTGCGTCGTCTGCAAGTCTCAAAGATAGTGCGTCCCAGACATCGAAATGGAACGGTTGTGCATACAGATATGCGATTGCTGCGCGCGAATCCGGGAGTTTAAAAACGTATAAATCGCCATCCTCGACATAACGAAGAAGCATTGGAACGATTGTGTCGGGATGAAAATAACTCCATGCAATTGTCGCTCCAGAGCGTTTCTCATCAAACACATACTCAGGCATGCTCTCGACGACATCTCTGTTGCCAAGATGGTGGTCAAGCACGGTCACGGATGCTGCTTCGGAGACGAGTGGAGCCATTATTTCTTTCGGGTAACAAAAATCTACAAAATAAAGTTTCCTTCCCGCAAGATTTTCAGGGGCTGGTCGTCCATGTTTGACCGGTATGTATTCCGCTGTATCACCAAATTTTTTCCATGCAGCGTAGGCCCCACCGAATCCGTCGGGACAACCGCCGTGGTACAAAATCACTACGTCTTTATGGTGGGTGTGCATTGTCTCTCAGTGTACCGCCTATCGTACAAAGCGCACATAGATGCCAGCAGGAATGACGCGCTCTGAAGTAGATTCTTGTATATACAGTTCTCCACATTCGCCATTTGTCTCTCCGAATATGCTCTCAATCGCTTGAGCAAAGGACCGTGGTGCATATCCTGCAGCGTAGCCGTTTACCAGGAAGAAGGAACCGGGCTTCCCCGACAGGAGCTCCTTAAGAGCCGGAAGCAATTGAGAGAAATCTTCCTCAATCTTCCAGACTTCACCTTTTGCACCGCGACCGAACGCCGGAGGGTCGAGGATGATGCCGTCATATTTCGCACCACGCCGCACTTCTCGCTTTACGAAAGCAAGCACATCGTCCAGTACCCAGCGAATAGCATCCTCGGGGATAGTCGAGAGTCGCGCGTTTTCGTGCGCCCAATCGAGCGATTGTTTCGATGCATCGACATGGGTGACGAATGCACCGGCTTGTGCCGCAACGAGAGATGCAATACCGGTATAACCGAAGAGATTAAGAACTTGTGGAATGTAGGACGTCGTACGTCCTACATCTGATGTAGGACGTACGACGTCCCGGACATGGGTATCAAGCCACTGCCAATTCGGTGCTTGTTCGGGGAATACTCCCGTGTGTTTAAATCCCGTAAGTCGTACGAGGAACCGTGCAGTGTTCCACGAAAGTCCCCATGACTCCGGTACCGACTTTTTCATGTCCCACAAACCCTTTTTTTCGTGGAATGCAAATTCGGCGTGCGCCGTCTCCCAGAGTTCCGGACGCATTTTTTGCCACAGTGCTTGCGTCTCTGGTCGTGCGACGACAATGTCGCCGAAACGTTCCAACTTCATGTTTTCTCCCGAATCAAGAAGCTCATAGTCGCTCCAAGGGAGGGAGACGAGGTGTTGATCGCAGGTTAATTTTTTTATCATAGTGCTTCCGGGTGCTTTTTTGACCACTCGTAGAAAACGACCGCTGCAGAGACTGCTGCGTTGAGAGATTCTGTTCGTTCATGTATAGGAATCGAGAGTGTAACGTCGCACGCTTCGAGCGTCTTTTCTCGTATGCCAGCGTTTTCATTTCCAACGACAAACGCACTTGGTGCATCAAAAGTGTCGGTCCCGAGAGATGTTGTCCCATTCATCGCGAGTCCATAAATCCAAAAACCTTTCTCTTTGAGAATTTTGAGAGTGTTGTTTACGTTTCCGATTGTTACGAGTGGGATGCGGAATGTCATACCAGCGGAACTCTTCACGACCGCGCCGGTGACGCCTGCTTGATTGTGTTCAGGGATGAGCACGCCCGAGAGTCCGAATGCGGCGGCTGAGCGGATAATTGCGCCAACATTGTGCGGATCCTGTACCTCGCCGAGTACCGCAATGCCCGGATTTTTCCCTATGTCGAGCGTCCCTAAGAATTCATCGAATGAGATGAGAAGGGCAGAAGGGTCCATAGTAAATATGACCCCTTGATGAGCTGTTTCTTTCCCAACCATCTCCTTACCTTTGCCGGGTGCGAGTAGAGCAGTTGGAATTTTGTGCTTCTCAAGCAGTGTGTGCAGCTCTGCATCGCGAAGATCAGGCGCTAGAAAAACTTTGCGGATAATCCGAGGCGTATTTCGGAGAGCTTCCATGAGCGCGTGTTTACCATAGACATAAATTTTGCCCGCAGGAGATGATTTGCTCCGTTCCGGCACTCGCCGAGCTTCGTATGGATTGTGTCGTTTTGGTCGCATTAGATAATATTATAGCACAAAATCGCCCAATAGGCGATTTTGCTGAACTCTGGCTTTTGTGCGCGGTGAGGAATTCGAATCCCCGGCCTTCTCAACGTCAATGAGACGCTCTAACCAGCTGAGCTAACCGCGCGTAGGGGGAACTATATCATCGTTGCCGCCTCTCCTTCAAATCGATAGAAAAGTGCAAAAGAGGCCACCACTGGCCTCTTTTGCACTTCGCATTATGACCCAGAAAGTTCTATAAATCAAGAATAGGATTAGTACCCAGTGAATTCTTCAAAACGAATATCGTCGCCACTTATTTCATGTTTGCTCAGTAGTGCGCGCATTGCTGCAACCATAGTCGCTGGGCCCGCAAGATAGTAGATCGGTTCCGAATTTTCAGGAATGTATTTCCTAAGCATAGCTTGATCAATATATCCGCGCTCCCCATTCCAGCTACGAGCAGACTTTTCCATATCCGTCATAGTGGCGACCAAAGTGAAATTCGGATTCCGCTTTTGCAAATTCTGCAACTCTTCTAGAAAGGCTGCATCTTCTGGCCGTCTGTTGGAATAGAAAAGTAACAACGTATGAGGTAACAAACGTTCTGTAGTGTCTTTTATTATCGCGCGAAAGGGCGTAATACCTATTCCGCCCGAGAGAAATACTGCGGGACGTTTTGTGTTTTCATGAAGGAAAAATGAACCGAAAGGACCTTGTATCGCGACTTCCGTATTCGGAACCATATCGTGCAAGGTTCTTTTAAATGCCGTATCTCGCATGCGAGTCGCTATGGCAAGGAAATCTTCCTGAGGGGAAGAGGCGATAGAGAAGGCACGAGTATTCCCCTCTGCATCGGTTTCTTTCGGTTCGACAAGCGTCATATCAAGTGATTGTCCAGCTTGATACTTGAACTCGGCGGGTTTTTTAAAATGAAAAAGCATCGTCCCATCAGCTACGGTTTCTTTCGACAATAGTGCGATTTTATACATATTTATTTATGTAATTCAGACGAGGTCATAATTTATAGTCAGATTATCACAGAGTATTTTACTAAAGAAAAAGCCCCTTGATGTTATCGCAGGGCTTCTTGGGAACGCCGGGCGGCATGCCGTGAGGTTCCTTAGGAGGGAAGTCGTTGAGGAGACTTTCGAGATACTCGTAATGGCTTCGGTTGGTAGAGTTGCGCATTCTGAGGAACTCGTCGTATATGTCCAAATATTGCACTAGGAGCTTTCGTCCCTTCGGAGAGAGGCCGATGTAGACTCCCTGATTACGATCTCGCCAATTCCAAAATTCCTCGCCCGCGTCACACATTGCGTTGGTGACCGCAAGTTGTCTCGTACCCTCCTTACTTAGTTGATAGATCCAAATGATGTACGCTACTTCCCCGATAATGAACAAAATGCTCACAGCCATAATTTCACCTCCGAGCTCACACTATCATGAAAAATACGACTGTCTACGCCGCAATCTATATATAATGCGTGGCTGCATATAAAGTCTAGTGTGTTAACATAAAACGCATGTCACTAGAAAATCCTTCCCCATCTCGTGGGCAAGAATCTGAACATTCTGAATCTATTCCTGGCATTGAGAAAGCGAAAGGATTCGATGAATTGTTCGAAGCTCTCCGCGCTCTGGGTGGGTTATGGGGATCCGACGGAACAAGATATTCGTCAGAAGATCTCGAGGATAGTATTCGCCACGTGCGCGAGGGACAATCTCGTCTTAAGAGTATAACGAGGACGGGCGGACTGCGAGAAAAGGTCGCAGCTTTGCTTATCGAGAAAAAAGAAAGTGATGAAGCATCGCTAATGCCTAAAGTCGGAGACCTTGTTGTCCTCACAAAGATTTCTCAATTTGCTGACCAGCAGCCAATGGCTAGTGGCGAGGAAAAGATCGAAGGTGTTCTGACACAAGAAATTATTCTCGGGAAGCCAATACTTCTTGGTGCCGGGCGCCATACAAGTTCTGTGCAGGCTATGCGTAAGGGAGAGAAAGGTTTTGTGGTCGAAACTGAAAACTCAACGTACCTTCTCGAGAGGAAGTGATTTAAATTTGTGATCTAATTGTATCCTTTGCACGAACTTTTTTCGAGAGCTAATGTGGCACGCCCCGCGTGCGTGGTGGCTCTCAACTAATTACTACGCTCCACGACGAATTCCGCCACAGCCCAGCATCCGCTCCGTCCCGACCAAAGCGTCGGGACTTCGCTTCTGCTGTTCTGTGTCCGCCCTCATCCCCATCGCTTCCCATCCTAAATTTGTTTTGCGCGGGATTTTTTTTGAATTGAATGGGCGATGGGATTCGGGCGGGTTTCCTCTAAGGGAGGAAACTGGCGGAATTCTAGTACCAATTCAAAATACGTGTGGTCTCGGACATTGTACTATTTTTGATCGTCCGTGACTACGGAGTCCATCCTCGGCATTCGCCTCGGACATTTCCGCTAGGGCTACTCGCGCCTAGATGTCTAGGTTTGGCGCGTTTCCTCGCTCTACGGCACTGCGGTGCCGGAGCTCGGGCGCCAGCTGTTTGGGGGAAGGAAGGAATCCTTCCCCCAGCTTCGCCTCGTCTCGGCAGGGCTCGACCAACCGGCTCAGCCAACCCCCATCCTCGTTTTCATATCCGAGTATTTCTCAAGATTATTTACTTTTTCTTGCTTAGTTCGTCGGCGCTCATCCGTGAGTTCAGGACGCCCTAGCGGAAATGTCCGAGGCTCAAATACATCGTGCTTACCCCAGCGTGTGCGAGTACGCACACGCTTTGCCCACCCGTGCGCGCACGAGGGAGACTCCCATAGAAATCAATCTAAATTTAAAAGATTTTCCTCTTGTACCTCCTTAATTCCATTAGGCAATATATGATACAAATTATCTTTACACACGATTTTCTTTTCTTTCTCTAACCCGGCTAAAGTTTTTTTAAACCTTGATTTGTTATTGTCTTTGGTTTTCGCAAATAAAAAATTAAAATCATGTTTTTTGTTAGATACAAGAACAAGCACCTCTTCTCCAGTGGATAGATCATTTCTCGCAATGAAATCTTCTCCTTCAATATCAAAAATAACTGGATAAGTTGGTATAGCTATTGAATCTATTAATGCTTGAGCATCCACCATTGAATAGTTACCATATACTCTTATAAATTCGGCCAAAATCCAGTTGGCGCACGAGAGAACAAACCGAGCATCAATGCTATTAGCCGTAAAACCACCCAAGTGAGCAACATCTCTATTATTTCTAAAATCAAGAAGTAATTTTACCAATACGGAAACTTTCTGTCTTATATGCTCATCGATAACTGAATCATTTTCAATTTTGTTTATAATTTTTATTTTATCCGAAGCTTTAATATCCTGACCAAAAGGAGTAATCGTGATTTTTAGTAGGTGCTGAAAAATCCTTAGAACAACCTCAGCAAACCTCCCGCCATTAAGCTGACTTGGCCCTGAATCGTTCAATTGAAAACGTTTTTTTATTTCTGTATATTCCTCAAAGAGCTTTTTTTCAAGATCATCGGGGACAGTTTTTAACAAAGTCGTCATACTATTTTCTGACAATATAATTCCACTTATTATCTCGTTTAATGCGACGTAAAACTTTCTTCTTTACCAGATTTAGTAGGTTCATAGAAACTAATTCTCGTGAATAAGGTTCACCCTCTTCCTCAAGTTTTGGTAAAACTTCCTCTATCTTTTTTAACTCTGCAAAAAATCCTTCATCAATGAGTGACTGAAGAGCCCCTACACAGCCAGTTGTCGTCTTTTTGTTCGTTGTGGTCATCTCATATTTTAAAGAAGTACTTCCTCCTTCATGAGAAGCTAATTCTTGTATTAGGATATTTATTTCCTTTATAATCTGTTCCTTATTTCTTTTCATTGGTTTTATTGAGTTTTCCTTTTATCTTTGAAAACTGATAGTTATTAATAAAGTACCCGGATGAATCAGAACTTACGAGGCTACCTCCCTTAGGTTCTTTTAGTTGTTTGAGAGTGGGTAAAACACTACCCTTAGGCAAACCCGTCTCTTCAATAATAGTTTTAGGTGGAATTTTCTCAGATTCAACCAAACCAACCAAAAAGAGTACTTTTTTTCCGAGAAGGAACAAGATGATCTTGTCTTTTAACGGAGCTTCATGAGCCGTATCTAGAAAGATTATACTTTTATTCTCTTCGTTTATTTTTATATAAGGATTTAAAAGATTATAGAGATCCTCCGGATCGACCTCCTCCTTATTCGTAAATAATTTTTTTAATATATTTGATTTGTCTGCCATAAATACTTTTGGTTACTTATAATGGTTCAATTATAGACCATTGGATTATGTTGTCAAGCGATTATGTAAATAATCTAAAACATATCTTATACGTGGCTTAAAATAAGGACTTAAATATATATAATCATTTATATAAAAGTAATCAAATAGGGTCTATTGGTATGATATCCTTATTTGTAGCAGTTAAATACCTATATTTAATATTATAAAATTAACAAATTAGATAAATATGTTAATAACATGTGGATAACTCGCTTTGTCTTTCGGTTTCTATTCGGTTAAAATTAAATTGTAGCGCAAATAGATTTTAAGGCAATATGTCAAACATAACAAAAAAACAAAAACAGGTTTTTGATTTCATAAATACCTATATTTCTGAAAATGGCATATCTCCAACCATTGAAGAAATACGAAAGAAGCTAAAACTCAAGGCGGTTTCCACTATTCACGAGCATATTGATTCCCTAAAAGCCAAAGGGTATCTTTCAAAGTCAGAAAATTCTGCCAGAAGCCTATCGTTAAAGAAAGAAATAAAATCTATTTTAGAAATTCCTATTTTAGGAAGGATTGCCGCAGGGTATCCTATTGAAGCCATTGAAGATGCAGGAGAAACTATTTCTATAGTTAATCCAACAATTAAAACATCTGAAGGATATTACGCTCTCCGTGTTGTAGGAGAAAGTATGATTGATGAAGGAATTTTTGACGGAGATATTGTAGTGATAAAAAAACAATCTGTTGCAGAAAATGGGCAAACTGTAGTTGCTATTATTGATGACAACGAAGCAACGCTAAAAAAACTTTATCGAGAAAGAAACCGAATAAGGCTTGAAGCGAGAAATCCGAATATGCCGTCATTGTTTAGAACAGACGTCGAGGTTCGAGGTGTTGTTGTTCAAGTTATAAGCAACATAATCGACAAGCCAGAAAAAATCGTTTCAAAAAAAACAAAGCATGGATTTAAGACAATTGACCTTTTTGCTGGTGTTGGTGGAATTCGTCTTGGATTTAAAAATGCTGGATTTAAAACTGTTTTTGCAAATGACTTTGAGCCACAATGCAAAGATACTTATGATCTAAATTTTAGAGATTCAAAATTGGTCGTTGAAGACATCAGAAAAATTGGAATTGATGATTTGCCAAAGTTTGATTTTCTATTAGGTGGTTTTCCTTGTCAGGCTTTTTCTATTGCAGGATATAGACAAGGATTTGACGATGAAAAAGGTAGGGGGAATTTATTTTTTGATATTGCAAGAATTCTCGACGCACGAAAGCCAGAAGGCTTTCTGCTTGAGAATGTAAAAAATCTAAAAAGCCATGATGGAGGTAAAACCTTTAGAATTATTCAAGAGACATTAGAAAACCTTGGCTATCATTTAAAAACAAAAGTTTTGAACAGTATGGAATACGGAAACATTCCACAAAACAGAGAGCGTGTTTATATGGTTGGTTTTAGGAATAAAGACTATTCTGAAAAATTTGAGTTTCCAAGTCCAGTAAAACTAACTATAAAAATCACTGACTTGCTAGAGAAAAATGTACCAGAAAAATATTACTACAATGGCAAGCCATTGTTTGAAAAACTAAAAGATTTTATAAAAGAGGAAGGAAAGGTTTATCAGTGGCGTAGACAATATGTCCGAGAAAATAAAAGTGGTGTTTGTCCAACACTAACAGCAAATATGGGGACTGGTGGACATAATGTGCCAATTATTAAAGATAAGAAAGGTATTAGAAAATTAACCCCGCTAGAATGCGCTCGCATTCAAGGGTTTCCTAGCGATTACAAAATACCAAAATTAGCTGATTCCGCTTTGTATAAGCAATTTGGAAACTCCGTTAGTGTTCCGGTTATTGAAGCTGTGGCAAAACAGATGATGAAAGCGATGGAGTAATTATCCTATATATTGCTTTATATTATCAAGCATAATATTCTCCTTGTTTGGGATTTTATCTATGATAGATTTATGCATAAAATATTCACCGTTTTTTGAACCAGATCTATCTAATAATTGGAACTTTATAATATAAGTTTTATTTGCCTCTAATCCTGTGTCGTTTATTTTCGCCTTTTCAATTGTATAAATTGTTATTGAGCTTTTACTGTTCTTCAAAACTTGAATTTTGTCTGCGTTTTCAACATGTACATCAATTAATGTATGCTTTTTATTGTTATCAAGTTTATTTTCTTTCCAACTATATAAATTATCAATTTTTTTATTTATCCAGTCTGAAAAAGTCATTGTTTGTGGTAGTGTTCTTGGTGTTCGAGTTTCATTTATTTCTTTTATATAAAAAGGGCTTTCTCCATCACCACACAAGTTTGAATACCGCATAAAATCACCCGCTAGGCAAACTGTAATAAGTTTCAGAGATCCTAAATTCGTGTTGTCCCGCTTAATCTTTGTAACTGATGAAAGATCTTTGTTTAAATTTTCCTTTATAAAAACGTTATCGTCCATTTTTAATTTGTTATAAACATCCTCTCCAATAACTGTTTGTTCAAAAAAGGGCAACAAATAATCACTATCAAGATTTGTTTCCGCCATCACAAGATATTTCTTATCGTAACTTTGATTTCTCAAGCTAACCATATACTGCCCCTTTTTGAATGATTTAACCTCAATTTGCGGAGCATTGTTAAGAGCACGCCATTTATTCACATACTCAACAAAAGGTATCGCCTTTGTTCCAACTTTCACACCCAAAACATCTGGGGCAATTCCAGATTTTTTAGGGTCATATTCATAATAATCAGAAATAACTTCCAGATTATCTGCTATTTTAGGGAGAAAATATTTATTAAAAATCACACTTTCAGGAATGATATTAATCCAACGATCAAACACTCCTCCAATATAATCACTTTTTCCACTAAGACCTCCATACATCCTGCCTCGCTGAGCCATTGAGCATACAAAATAGATGTATGGAGCAACATCTTGTTTGGTAATTAAAATCTCATGGTTATGATTCATATTATTTAACGAAAAAATCTAGCGATTTTTTATAGAGTTTTGCAAACTCTTTGAGTTGCAAAACGTCAAATCTCCTTTGCCCGGATTCTATTTTTGAAAGGTAAGACTGCGTCTTGCCGAGTTTTTTTGAAGCCTCAACTTGCCCAAGCCCAGACTCAAGACGCGCTTTTTTCAAGCGTTCTACTATTTTCTTATGGTCATCTTGATAAATCGCTCTAGGCATTACATTGTAAGTATAGTATTCCATTGTGTATTATTCCAAACTGCCATATAATACACATAGCCCGAATCCCATCGCCCATTCAATTCAAAAAAAATCCCGCGCAAAACAAATTTAGGATGGGAAGCGATGGGGATGAGGGCGGACACAGAACAGCAGAAGCGAAGTCCCGACGCTTTGGTCGGGACGGAGCGGATGCTGGGCTGTGGCGGAATTCGTCGTGGAGCGTAGTAATTAGTTGAGAGCCACCACGCACGCGGGGCGTGCCACATTAGCTCTCGAAAAAAGTTCGTGCAAAGGATACAATTAGATCACAAAGTAGAACTTCGGCAGGAGTGAGCGAAAAATGGGCGCGCGCCGAAGGCGCGAGGTAAGGTGATGAAATGAATTCTGGCTTGCGGGCGCGGGCGAATTCGGAGGGCGGGCGGAAAGCAAGAAATGAGATCTTAATAGTTATTGCTTTTTTGAATCCAAAAACTATTTATGAACAAACCAAAATATTTTCTCTATGCTCGCAAGAGCACCGAAGATGATGATAAGCAAGTGATGAGTATTCCAGCTCAACTTGTGGAACTTCGTGAATTTGCGAGCAGAGAAAATCTTGAAATTCTGGAGGAATTTCAAGAGTCGAAAAGCGCAAAGAGTCCGGGACGAGAAGTGTTCGGCGAAATGATGCTCAAAATTGAAAAGTTAGGCAATGTTGGTATTCTCGCGTGGCATCCTGACCGACTAGCGAGAAATAGCGTAGATGGAGGTCGCATCATTTACGCCGTAGACACTTCTAAAATAGTCTCTTTGCGTTTTCCGACATTTTGGTTTGAACCAACTCCGCAGGGGCTATTTATGCTTCAAGTGGCGTTCGGACAGAGCAAATATTATTCTGACAATTTGAAGCAAAATGTTGAGCGAGGTATGCGCCAAAAACTTCGCCGTGGTGAATGGTTAACGCGCGCTCCATTTGGATATGTGAATAATCCCGTTACGCGAAATATCGAACCTGATGTGGTGAAATCTAAAATTATCGTGCGCGCGTTTGAGGAATATGTAAAAGGAAACCACGGCTTAGAATCATTAGCGAAGTTTTTGGCTGACCACAGTGTTGCTCAAAAGTCCGGAACGCCACTTGGCAAAGCTTCCGTCAAAAGAATACTAACTAATCGTGCTTACTTGGGATTTACTTTGCATCACGGCGAATATTTTCCCGGAAGCTTTGCGCCAATTCTTTCTCCGACACTATTTGAAGCTGTGCAGAAACAACTTCTCGTGCGAGCGCATCCAAGACATTCCAAAATATCTCACAATTTTCCTTTCACCGGACTTTTTCGTTGTGGAGAATGTGGAAGTATGATAACCGCTCAATGGTGTACTGGAAAAATGGGCGGACGGTATCGCTATTATCGTTGTACGAAAAAGAAAGGAAAATGTAGTCAGAGATATTTGATGGAAGATGCGCTCGCTCTCCAAGTCAAAGAACAGCTTCAATCAGTGTCGCTTCCCGAAGCGTGGGCGGATTATATGCTCAAAAAAGTAGAAGTTTTTGAGCACGAGGAAATCCACGCTTCGGGAAATCGGCTCGGACAGATGAAAGAAGATTTGAAAACACTTGAAGCGAAGCTCGACGCACTTGTTGATTTATACCTAAACCACGACATTGAGCGCGAAATATATCTGACGAAAAAGGACGCGCTCATGCGTCAAAGGAGCTCGCTTCAAGCCAAATCTTCATCTGCCCGAGCCGAGAGAAAGAATTGGGTCGAACCCCTGCGGAAATGGATTTTGGATTCAAAACGCGCGGGGTTTCTCGCAACGAGTGAAAATCTCCACGAAATGAGAGATTTTCTTCGTTCCTTCGGAACGAACCCCGCGCTGAAAGACAAAACTATCTCGATCTCATTTTGCCCGCCCTCCGAATTCGCCCGCGCCCGCAAGCCAGAATTCATTTCATCACCTTACCTCGCGCCTTCGGCGCGCGCCCATTTTTCGCTCACTCCTGCCGAAGTTCTACTTTGTGACCCCACGGGGAATCGAACCCCGATTTACGCCGTGAAAGGGCGCTGTCCTAACCGTTAGACGATGGGGCCGCGTACGTTTGAATCCTAGCATTTCTATGCTCAAATGCTAGAATCGCATGATACGGAGAGGTGGCTGAGTGGTCGAAAGCACTGGTTTCGAAAACCAGCAAGGGCGAAAGCTCTTCGTGGGTTCAAATCCCACCCTCTCCGCCATGACAAAATCGGATAGATTTTTCTATTCGATTTTTGCTGTTACGAATGGAAAGAGAGAGGGATTTGAACCACTGACCGCACGTTTTCAGCTGAACTCGCAAATTAACCCTTAATATACGTCGTTTTTTGGGGGAAGTATTGACATTTGGTAATTAATGATATAGCATAGGACGAGAGATAGAAGGGTCTTCGTATTGAATTCAAACCAATGGGAGGCACGTATGAAACCAGTTGGCAACATCGCTCTAACAGGATTCGCCTTACTGATGTTCATCATTGGGGGAGTGTCTCCCTCGTATGTTCATGCAACCCATATGTCTATGGGGGATAAGGGACGTTCATTCTATGATGGTCCGTGCACTTCAGAGAGCAATGTGCTGTGCCAATTATCTTCAGGGAAATTCGTAAAATCGAATGCCAAGAATTTATTCGGAAGCCAGACTCGACGAGATCCAAATGCATGGAGGATGTATCTCACTACATTCAAACCAGGGAATCCCTCTGCAGTGCCGGCAAGAATCCATCGCTTAAGAGATCCGTTCGCTGCGAATCAAATGGCGAAAATGCTTCTGGAAAAAGCGCATCCAGTCTTCAAAATTATTGCTACGTGCGAATCGCGCAGGCAGCACTACAACGAGGAAACAGGAGGTGTGCTTCAGGGCAGAATGAGCCCTGATGATGTTGGTCTGCTCCAGATAAACACGCTTGTGCACGGCGAAATTGCTCGCAAGCTTGGGTTCAATGTCTATTCCATTTATGGGAACATCGGGTACGGGATGAAGTTATACATTGAAGAAGGTACAAAACCATGGAATTCCAGCATAAAATGTTGGGGTCCCAAAGTTCCTCCTCAATGGCGATTGCCTCTTTCTGAGCAGTTATAACAACAAAACGCTAAAGCCTCCTTTTTGGAAATCCAAAAAGGAGGCTTTTACTTGATACTACGCAGGGAATTAACTGGTTGAACTTGCGAAAGTCATATCGCAATAATTAAATACCCATTCTTCGAAAATTCGAAGAATGGGTATTACTTGTCTGTGTGTATATCTGCTCTATAAATAGATGCGCGAAGTCATGTTATAATGGCAACCATGTTTATAAGAAACTACGCAGGATTAAATGAGTATTACATACTAAAAAATAAAATTTAATTATGTATTTTTTACTGCTGATACTCTTAATTCTTTTTCCCGCGCATTCCTTTGCGGCCCTTACCGACTCTGCCGTCCATGCGCCGCCGACCAGTGGAACGTATGACTATAACGCATTCAAACCCGGGGCGGTCGGCTTCCCAGCTCTTGGAGGAACGTATGTAGACCCTGTTTTCGGCGCTATCGTGCGACGCATCACGGATGTTGGTGGCGTAGCTAATGATGACGACATATACGGTCACCACTGGTGCAATGCAGATGGTACAAAATGCTTCTCAACAAAGGATGGAGTACTTCGTATTTACAGCCCTCTGACAGGAGCAACACTTTACAATAATCTGCCGCGAGGAGGTGGTGTCGCGCTTGCGCGGACAAATCTTCAGTGGCATCCGACAAATCCAGATAAATACCAACGATTTGAAACGAATACCATAGTCGAACGTACATTATCTACGCAGACGGACGTGACGATTTTCACCGCACCGCAAGTTTTCGACAATGTTGGAGGATCTTTACCTTGGGTGGATGGCAGTGGTGATATGTACGTGTTCTCATGGGGTGGACAAGCTCATGTATGGAAACGATCGACAAACACACTTTACGCTGGCACTGCCGCGAACTTCACGACGAACGGTGGATGGGTGTCAATCACTCCTGATGGGAATTATGTCGTGACTGCGGCGGGAGGATCTTCGACTCCACAAAAACAGCATTATTCGTATGCTATTAATCATGCTAACTCCACACTCTCTTCCGTACCTACGCAGTTCTGGGGACTTTGTGGCGACCATGGGGTGCTTGCTTCGGCCAGCAATGGAAAGAGTTACTTTATTTCTTATGACTGTCATAACAATGCTGGTGTTTGGCGAATAGACGTTTCTCTCGATCAGGCGGGGAAAAGTGAGGATCAACAGTTGGCAGCGAACCAAGTCCTAGTTCCCCTTGCTTGGTCAAATAACGATGGTCACCTGAGCGGCAACATGCGCGGAGTGATGAAAGACTGGGTATTTCTTGACACGGAAGATCTAAACGGAGATCCGCGTAATGGAGGCGTATCTGGTTGGACACCATGGAAGCAGGAAGTCATAGCGATTAATATTATGACGCTGGAAGTCCGGCGCTTGGCGCATCACCGCAGTCGTGGTCTCTCTGGTAGTTACTATGCGCAGCCCCATATCAGCTCATCATGGGATGGCTCGACTGTCATTTGGGCAAGTAACATGAATACCGGCGCCGCTGACTACGCGGATATATATGCAATCAACAATCCGCTCGGGGCTGTAATTAATGGTTCTACCCCAACCCCAACCCCAACCCCTACCCCTACGCCTACCCCTACGCCTACTCCGACACCTACTCCGACGTCTCCAACGCCGGTTCCCACACCAACTCCCACTCCGCCACCACCGGCAGGAACGCCCGCTATCGGCATTTCCGTACCCGCGGGCACTAGTCTGCCAGCAACAGGCAATACCAATATTGTCATGACATTCACTAGCGGCACTCCTGCAAACGTAGTCCTCGCCCGCGGAGCAGAAACTCAGTGGGCACACTGGCCGACTGGTGCTCTTTCTCAATATTTTACACAAACCGCTACGGGATTAATCTTTGATTTCTGTCTCTCCTGCGTATCGCAAGGGCCTCTTACTCTTGGAGTCACCGGGACTTACTCTGGGGGACAGACTGCGAACGCCAACACTACTATCACCATCGGTTCATCGGCAGTGACTCCCACACCAATCCCTTCCACAAAATTTTTCATCAATAACCGAGTCCAAATTATCGCAACTCTCAATGTCCGTGCCACCGCCGCAACAAATGGCATACTTCTTGGCTCTCAATCTACAAATATACTCGGCACCGTCAACAGTGGTCCAGTGAACTCTGGAGGTTTCAACTGGTGGAACATCAACTACGACACTGGTGTTGATGGTTGGTCAGTCGAAGATTTCCTCGTGAAAGTGACACCAACGCCTACACCTATTGTTACGGCTACTCCTACTCCGACAGGAACCCCTACGCCAACTGTCACCCCCTCTCCAACCCCAACAGCAACTGTCACCCCTTCACCAACTCCCACACAAGCCCCAGTCGTAACGGCAACTCCGACTTCCATCGTCACTCCAATCCCCACATCAACCCAAATCCCTACACCGACTGCAACACCATCATCACAAAGTAGTGGCAATGGAGGTTGGATCATCCCCGTACCGACACAAGTCTCTTCGTCGGGCCCATTTGGCAAATCCTTCCATCTCGGTACCAAAGGCGATGACGTAAAGAGCATCCAGACCTTCCTCGTTCAGAAAGGATACCTTGCTCCTACCAACAATACCGGCTTCTTCGGAACTCTCACAAAAGAAGCAGTGAAGAAATTCCAGTGTGAGCAGGGTATTGTCTGCAGCGGTACGGAAGACTCAACGGGTCATGGTGCTATCGGCCCCGCAACTCTCGCGCGTCTCCAGATACTCGGAGGAAACATTGTGACGTCTCCATCTGCCACAACCGTCTCCGCACCAAATCCCCAGATATCCTCCATCGGCTCCTCGTACACCCGCTTCCTCTCAAGGGGCATACGAGGAGATGATGTGGCGACTCTGCAATCCTTCCTTATCGGGGAAGGACATCTCTCTCCGGGCAACAATACCGGCTTCTTCGGAACTCTCACAAAAGAAGCAGTGAAGAAATTCCAGTGTGAGCAGGGTATTGTCTGCAGCGGTACGGAAGATTCAACCGGATACGGATCCGTTGGACCGAAGACGCGTGCGATATTGGAGTTGTTGGAACGTTAAACAATACGTGAGCAATGGAGGCGTTTTGTAAACGTGGTATCGTTGACGTCAACGATGTCGATTGACTCTGTACTGCCACTCATTCAGAACTACGGTTACTGGATACTTTTCCCTCTAGCCTTCTTTGAAGGCCCGATCGTCGCATTCGTAGCTGGAACTTTTGTCGCGCTTGGCTACTTCAATATTTATCCCGCATACATAGTCATGCTTCTGGGGGATTTAATACCTGACGTGGCCTATTACTTGTTGGGGCGCTACGGTGAGCAGAAAACGCTCATTAACCGCTACGCGTCAATAATAGGAATTAAGGAGGAGCATTTCGATGCGATACGTAGACTCTGGCAGAAACATCCTGGGAAAACGATGTTTTTCAGTAAACTTGCGTATGGATTGTCGACACCTTTCCTCGTCTCAGCAGGACTCGTCGGTATGTCCCTCCAACGTTTTTTACGGTATGCATTCCCGATTACTGTAATCCAATATGCGATCCTCCTGACGCTCGGATATTACTTTGGCGCTTCCTTCAAATTTGTCTCAAGCACGGTAGAGATTATCCAAATTGGAATCGGTGGAGTCATCGTGATAGCTATAGCGTATTATTTCCTGACACGGTATATGCGCAAGAAGCTTTTGAAAGAAGAAGCGGAAGAGGAGTTATCAATCTGATATGCGCATAGCGCTCTGCAGTGACCAATATCTGCCGCTCCTCTCCGGCCTCGTCGACTCTATAGACATACTAGCATCTGAACTGCGTAAAAGAGGCCACAGCGTGCGTATATACGCACCAGACCTTCCAGGAGCGCAGACAGATCCCTCTGTTTGCCGATTCCCCTCATGGACGCTCCCGGGGTCAGGGGATGCAATGGTTATCGCTTTACCGTTTGGCGCTTTCAAAGATATGCGCACATTCGATCCAGACATTATTCATACGCATCTCGCGGGCGTTACAGGACTTTTTGCCCTCTATGCCTCCGTTCGCCTCTCCGTCCCACTTGTTGGTACCGACCATACTCTCCCGGCTGATTACCTGCACTATGCGAAATTAAATTTTCCACCGTTTCCATATCTCATACGAAAGTTCTCTGCTTGGTATTACAATCGTTGTGTTTTCGTAACTACGCCCGGGATAAGTGTCCTCCAGGAACTCCATAACTATGGAATGATAAGACCATCAAAAATTATTTCAAACCCTCTCCCGACACAACTATTCCGTCCACTTGTAGAGAAAAATGCACTCAAGAAAAAACTCGGGGTAGGGAATCACGCCATCCTTATATTCGGGCGAATTGCAAAGGAGAAAAATCTCGATTTTGCACTGGATGTATTTACTGAGGTGAGAAAGAGGAGCGACGTCGAGCTGGTATTCATTGGGGACGGACCCTATCGGAATCATCTTGGAAAAAAGATTCATGAACAGGGTCTTCAGTCGAGGGTACGCTTTCTCGGAATATTGAGAGGGGAGCTACTTGTAGAAGCAATCAATTCCTGCGATGTCTGTCTTATTACGAGCACATCTGAAACACAGTCACTCACAACGCTCCAATCGCTCGCATGCGGTCTTCCTGTGGTGGCTGCTAACGAGGGCGGCCCAGCTGAATATGTGCGGCATGGAGAAACAGGCTACCTTGTTGAGCCAACGAATATAGGGGTATTTGCGGAGCACCTCACAAGACTTTTTAATGGGCCAGACATAATGATTAACATGGGACGAATTGCCCGTGAAAGTACGTTACGCTATTCTCCAGAACATATTGCCGTTGAATTTGAAACGATCTATGAAAATCATCGATCGATAACATAAAGACTATTCTTCAAAAAAGGTTTGTGTCGAGGTTTCTTTTTATGTATCATCCCTATATATCTCATGCGAATTAGTTTCGTCATTCCGGCGTATAACGAGGAACAGCGTTTGCCCCAGTGCCTGGCGGCGGTTGAGCGGGAGCTCGCACGTACTCCTTGTGACGGTGAAGTTATCGTCGTTAATAACGCAAGTACTGATCGCACGGGTGAAATAGCGCGTAGCTATTCATGGGTGCACGTGGTCGATGAGCCACACAAGGGTATTGTGCGAGCTCGTCATGCAGGATTGGTGGCGTCCACAGGCGAACTCATAGCGAATATCGATTCCGATACGATGTTGCCGGAAGGGTGGATTACCACAGTGCTTGCCGAATTTGAGAAAGATGAACATCTTGCGGCCTTAAGCGGACCCTTTATATATTATGATCTTTCGGTGTTTCAGCGCGCACTCGCGAGCATTTTTTACTTTTTTGGTTATCTCTCGCATTTAGTGAGTCACTATATTTTTCATGCTGGCGCAATGCTCCAGGGTGGTAATTTCATCGTGCGCAGAACATATCTCGAACAGGCTGGAGGCTTCGATACTTCTATTGAATTTTATGGTGAGGATACTGATGTGGCTCGGCGTATTAGTAAAGTAGGGAAGGTCAAGTGGACATTCAAGCTCCCTATGTATGCTTCCGGCCGTCGACTCGCAAATGACGGCATCGTTATTACGGGCCTACGATACGCGATAAATTATATCTACGTCCTCGTTCGTGGTAAACCGATAACGGTTGCGTATACCGACATCCGCGAGAAGGTGTAGAAATCTTTCCCAATCTACTGCTTTTTGATCCAGAGATAGATATCTTCGAGGGCCTTCACACCGTCGCCTGCAGCAATGTTGTTCTGGTGGTAGAGCTCATCGGTACAGTCACCTGCGGCCCATACACCCTCGAGACTCGTGTGTTGGTTGCGTGGGTCAGTCTTTATACGCTTTACCTCGTCTAGCTTTACCAGCCCCTCGGCAAATCCTGTGTTCGGAATGACGCCCGCTTCAACGAAAATCCCTGAGACGGCAAGGTCCTTCGTCTCAGCAGAATTTTTATCTGTGTATTTCAAACCGGTTACGAATTGTTCACCCATGACCTCAATTGTTTCGGCATGCCGAATAATCCGCATGTTCGGGTAGGAACTCGCTTTTTCAACGGTGACGGGATCGGCTTTAAATTCCTGATGTCGATGGATGAGTGTAACGGACTTCGCGTATGCGAGGAGTTGTAATGCTGTTTCGAAACCAGCGTTACCACCTCCTATGACTGCGACATCCATTCCGCCAAAAAGAGGCCCGTCACAGGATGCGCAATACGTAACACCTTTATTCTCGAACTTGTCGGCGCCTTTCACGGAGAGTTTTCGACGGCCGGCACCCGAAGCGATGAGGACTGCTTTTGCGGTGAACTCTTTCCCCGCCTTTGTTGTTGCGGTGAAGCCTCCGCCGCTGGTTTTCGAAAGTGATACAACGCGTTCGCCGAGGGCGAGCGTCACGAAATTGCCCTTTACAGTATTGAGATGTTCTCTGAATGATTTTGCAAGATTGCTGCCGCTTATTTTCGGTGTTCCAATCCAATTCTCAATTCCCTCCGATACGGTAGATTGACCACCGATTTCTTCTGTGATGAGAACCGTATTCAAATGCTTACGGGCGGCGTAGATCCCTGCAGCTATACCAGAAGGCCCCCCGCCAATGATTATGAGATCATGCATAACTTCTATTCTATCATTTGATACTACCAAACGAGTGAGTGGAAAAGAAATTCATATTTCATTTTCTCAAACGAGCGGCGGGAACAAAAAAAGATTGGCTTCGCGGAATTACTTTTTGTGTCGACGCAAGAATTCTGGAATGGCACCCCACGCGTCGTCATCTTCCGGAGCGGGCGGTGTCTCTTCCCGTTTTTGAGGTGTTGCTGTTACGATAGGTTCCTCCCTCCGGATATTCTTCCCGGAATCGGTGTGAACAGACTCGTCTTTTTCTTTTTTAATTTCCGGGACTTCGCGCTTCAAAATTTCATGATAGATTCGGCCTCGCTCTTCTTCGTGGCGTTCGGTAGGTACCGCGAAGAGGGATCGTTCCTTTCCGGCTGGTGTAGCGTGTGATGGGTTTTCTGGGAATCCGGTTGCGATGACAATAATACGAATCTGGCCTTTCTTCAGCTTTTCGTCTCGCATGATGCCAAAGATGACCTTTGCATTCTTATCGACGGATTCATTGATGACTTTTGCCGCCTCTTGGACTTCCATGATGCCAAGATCATCAGAACCGGCAACGACGAATAGGATTCCTTTCGCGCCAGAGATTGAAACGTCGAGCAGTGGGGAATTGACTGCTCGTGTGGCCGCCTCCTTGGCGCGTTCATCTCCCTCGGCAATGCCGATACCCATGAGTGCAGGACCGGCTCCCTCCATGATGGCTTTGATATCATTGAAATCGGTGTTTATCTCACCTGGCATCGTAATGATGTCGGAAACGCCTTCGACAGCCTGGCGCAATATTTCATCACACATGGCAAAAGCGCTTTTTGCAGATGTATCCTTGTCGACGATGGCAAGTAGTTTATCGTTTGGAATAACGATGAATGCATCAACCTCTTTCTTAAGTTCAGCGAGACCACGTTCTGCGATATCTCTGCGCTGCGCTCCTTCAAAAGAAAAAGGTTTTGTTACGACCGCAATAACGAGTGCTCCGATTTCCTTCGCTATTTTTGCGACTATTCCTGCGGCACCAGTACCAGTACCTCCGCCCATACCGCAAGTGATAAACACCATGTCGCTTCCAGAGAGTGCCTCCTGTATTTCTTGGCGTGTCTCCTCGGCTGCACGCTTACCGAGCTCGGGGTTCATTCCGGTACCGAGTCCACGCGTGAGATTTTTACCGATATGAATCTTACGTTTCGCGAGGGAACCATGGAGATCTTGTGCGTCGGAATTAACGGCGATAAATTCGACGCCGCGAACTTTCGAGGCGATCATGTGGTTGATCGCATTTTTACCCGAACCGCCTACACCGACCACGCGAATTCGCGCAAATGTTTCGACCTCGGGCTCAACTCGTTTTGACATATCAGGGTGTAGTTTCAGTATGATAGCAGAATCTAGCCATATGCAAATATTGACAATATATAGATACAACTTGCGGTTCACCCTCAAGTGAGTGAAGGAAGAATATAATTCTCTTTTTGTTCTTCCAGGTGATCACGAACAAGAAAACTTATGGCAAAAATTGTCGCAGAAATTTTCCGAAAGAAGCGTGGAGACTTTTCTTCGGTGCATTGGTATCGCCCGTGAGCCCCCAGAGTGCAAGACCATAGGCGACTGCCCATGTCGCATCGCGAATCTTCGTTTCGGAAGAGAGACGAAATTCTGCGAGGCGCGCGGGAAGCTTCAAAGATCCTTTCGCAATATCGCTGATGGAACCGACTCCTGCACCACCACCCGAGATGATAATGCCAGCAGGCAAAGGGCCGCGGCGACCGAGCGACTTGAGATGTTTATCGATAAGCGCGAACATCATGTTGAGGCGGCTTGAAATAAGATCGTTTACTTTCTTGCGCGGATACATTTGTCCCGAGAGCCTGCCAAGTTTGAGGTGTTCGGCCTCCTCAAGTGAGATGCGGAAACCGAGCGCAATGTCGTCCGTGATATGACTCGAGCCTATCGGGAATACCTTTACTGAAATAGGGATGCCCTCATCGTAGACAATAATCGAAACTGTTTCCGCACCGATATTTGCAAGTACGCATCCTTTCATCTTCTGGTCACCTTCAAGGAGTACGTAGGAGCCTGCAAGTGGGGAAGCCATCTGGTCAATTATTTCGATGTCCGCATCCTCGACCGCTTTGGTGAGAGCGTCTTCATGTTGAGTGAGGCAGGTGATGAAAAGGTAGTCAACTTCGATACGGATGCCTTTCATGCCGAGAGGATCGCCAAGTACCTTGTTACCATCGACACGGTACTCGAGCGGGATGCTGTGAAGTACATGCCGATTTAGGAAACCGGGTGCTGCCGTCTCGCGTGCCGCTTTCCCCGCCTTTTCAAGATCGAGAGCTGTTACTTCTTGGTCGGCACGAGAGATGATAGCGAATCCGGTTGCTCGGGACTCGTCAAGTGAGATACCGCCAACAGCAAGAAATCCTGCGTGTAATGGGACATGGGTAACCGCCTCTACTTGCCGCTTCGCTTCGCGGATGCTTGCGGAGACCTCCTCCGTATTGACTATGTAGCCGTGTCGCAGTCCCTTTGATTCGGCAAGACCTGTACCCAGAATACGCACTTGCCGAGCGCCTCCGCGCTTATCCAAGAGCTCTTCAATAACGACCATTTTTACTTGGTACGTGCCAATATCAATGCCGGTCGCTATGCGTCGTTTCATTTAGATTCGAGCGCACGCGTTTCTTGGCAAATTTCGCCAAAAGATTTCGTTCGCATTCTTCCATCCTATCACCATGCCCCCATCCTTTTATATGCAGTGCTCCGTGGATAAAAAGATAGAGAACAAAGGTTTGTTCGTCCATATTGTACGAAGCGGCCTGTTTTTTGGCTTCGCTCAAGCAAATAATAATTTCGCCACTCTGATCGCCGAGGGCATAGGAAAGGACATTTGGCGTATACGTCTTGCCCCGCATGCGTTCGTTCAGTGCGCGGGCTCTTACGGGGCTCACGAAGGCGAGGGAGATGTCCCAGTCAGGAAGTATAGTCTTTGCAATCAGTGCATACGCAAAACGCGGCACATTTTTGCGCCGCGTCAGGTTTTTAATGGAGACACTCGGCATTCGTCTAATGTTTGCCGCCCTTTCCGCGTGCGTTTCTCTTTGCTGCCGGATCGATTTTACCAAGCTTCACGAGCTCGTTGTATGTCTCACGTCGGACCTTGGAAATAAGCGCGCGTTTGTGACCAACGTTCTTAGATTTAATCCGTAAAAAGTAGCGATTATTGCGTACTTCACGCACGAGACCAAGACCCTGCGCTCGGCGGGTAAAACGTCGAATAAGCGCAGTAGAACTCTCGTTCTTTCCGCGCTTTACTTCAACTCGTGTACCGGCTGTCATGATGCAAAGACTTTAGCACACCGAGGCTGTCATTGTCTACTAAAATCGGCCAGAATGCCCACCTGATTAGCGACGAGAATGCGCGGCAGAATTCATGCGACTGCCTTCAAACATTTGATGAGGCCGGCGAGAGGAAGAATGGTTTCCTCATGAGTTTGTCTATTGCGTAGGATGGCAGAACCTTCCAATGCCTCTTTGCGTCCCATGATAAGAAGATAGGGGCTTTCGCGGCGCTCGGCGAGATATAATTGCTCGGTTAATGATTCAATACCTATATTCTGCGTTAGAGAAATACGCGCTTTTCGGAATTCCTCGGCGAGGCGAAGGGAAAGTCGCTTTGCTTCATCTCCGATATGCACAAACGAAAAACGCATACGCGGGGATGTAATCTTTTTTACCACTGAACCAGTACTTGCTATTTGGAGTACGGCTCCTGTTGCGTTGAATGGTGTCGGGAAGAAATGTCGGGTGAAATCACCATAATGTGAACCCCATGCTATTTGTCGTCCACCGGCAACGAGCTCAAAACAAGTATCATTCCAGACATTGCCGCGGCTGATGAGATTGCGCGCAAGTTCGTAGGGCGTCTCGGTCATTTCAAGGTATTCAAGCAGATCTTCGAAACGTTTGCGGCTAGCGTCTGAGAGGTGTTCGGTTGGTGCAGGCATATCTTCTGCGCACTCGCGTGCAATGGCGAGCTCGGCAGCAAGGAAGGTATCCTGTTTAGCGCACGTAATGCATTCTTCAGGAAGTACGCCCGCGCGCTTCTTAAAGAAATTTCCAAGTTCTTTCGCGTAGCGTGCCCGGGTCTCCTTGTCTCCCATAGAATTGATGCGAACAACAGGCTCCTCATGGAAAAGGTCTCGGGAAAGCGCGAGAAGCGCGCGAATAATGACCGCATCTGCAAGTGCATGGTCCGTACCGAGTGCATGCATTTGGATAATAGCTTTTTTTGGCGTCGGACGACCAGGAGTAATGTTTGTATGCCAGACGAACAATGGTTGTCGTGGTGAGGGCGTGAACTCGACGCGTTGACATCGTTTCAGAAAGCTTGAAATCGTTTCCGCAACGGTGTCGTCTCCAAGGTGAGAGAGAGCGTCTGGGTACTCAGTACTATTTTTTGGGGCCTTCCCGCGCGAAAGGGCAGTGAGAGTTGAAAGTGGTGTGAATCCATAATACTGACCGACCGCGTGCGCCTTGCTTAACAGTTCTTCCGCCGGAATGGAGTCGCGCATCATGATGCTGTTAGAGTTGTTGTGCTTGAGACGGTCTCATATGTCGTTGATCCTGGGAAGAATCCGCTCTGTGAGACCGGCAGGAGCCGCAAGTCAACGCGACCGACAATATCCTTTCTCGGAAGAGGGCCCCAGATCCTTGAATCTGAGCTATTGGGACGATTATCTCCCATGACAAAATACTCTTCCGAGTTGAGCGACACATTTTTTGTGTACGTTGCATCTTCGTTGACGATATAGGGCTCGGGAAGCGCAATATTTTTTCCATCTACGGTTGTGATGGTGATAACTCCGTGGTTGATAGAGACTGTTTCGTTTGGAAGGCCGATAATTCGCTTGATATAAAAGACGGAAGGGTTTCCTGGGTAGCGGAATACGATGACATCACCACGCGCGGGCGCATAGAAGCGATACAAAAGCTCGTCGACGATGAGATAGTCGAGATTTTTGAATGTTGGATGCATTGATGCGCCATCCACTACGAAAGGAGAAATTATAAAAACACGAATTGGGATGACGACGACGATGATGAGGAACGCGAGCGTGAAAAGATCCTTCAGAAGACCTTTTCCGGTATCTTTCATACGCGTATTGTACGCTTCGTTTTCCCGCGCGCAAGTTTTATGTTGGGTATGTTACGATTCTCGCATGACCGTTGTTATTGTAGGCCTTGGGAATCCAGGGAAGGAGTATGAAAAGACGCGGCACAATGCCGGAAGAAGCGCTGTGGAGCTTGCAGCATCGCTCGAAGGCTTTGGTGATTTTGTTTTTAATAAAACAGCGAACGCACTTGTGAGCAAGGGTAGTATTTCTGGAGAGAACACGGTACTTGTATTGCCTGAGACGATGATGAATCTCTCGGGGAAGGCGGTCAGTGGGTTTGTAAAGAGTCCGAAGGCGGCTAAGAGTCTTGTCGTCATTCATGATGACCTCGATTTGCCTCTCGGCACGATCAAAATGGTATTTGGACGCGGTAGCGGAGGCCACAAGGGTGTCGAGAGCATCATGCGCTCCATCAAAACAAAAGATTTTGCGAGAATTCGCATTGGTATATCAGGAGTAGGGAAGAAGAATCAGGCAAAGAAAGTTTCCGGGGAAGAGAAAGTCATCAAGCTCGTCATTGGGAAGTGGAAACCCGCCGAAGAGACGATCGTGAAAAAAGTTTTGAAGAAAGTCGCTGAGACAGTGCATCTCTTTGCAACTGAAGGTATCGAATCCGCAACCATGTTCGCAAATACTCGTTAAAAGATAAAGTAATTATTTCACGTATGGAAGGAATGCCAAAACAAAATATAGAAAAAGAAACAGAAGGTGAAAAAATAAGAGCTCTAGCGAAAGAGCTTATCGAAAGCAATGAAGTGTTTCCTTTTTCTGGTCTGGATTCAGGCGCGTATGCAAAAATAAAAGCCGATGAAGAAGAATCCCCGGGCTACGCGACTCCCATAGATGAGTTAATAAAGAGATTCGAAGATGAGGGGATGAAAGTCGTCTTCGGGAAAAACCCCGAGAGCGGGAATGTTTTCATCTTGCCGTTGCAGAGCGATGATATTGAGAATGACAGTCTTTTCCCCAAGCATCTGCAAATCAGCGAAGGGATGAATGAGAAGCTCAAAGAATTGATTTCGTTAAGCAAGGGGTAGATAAGAAAACATCGCGCGGCGCCGGAGGCGCCGCGTATTTTCTTTCGCTCCTCAGCGAAGTGCGAGTGTGATTTTGGAGGCTCTCGGAGGCGAAGCACCATGGCAATTTTGGCGCCGGATGGGTCTGCGCCGAAATTTGCGAGCCGAGAGAGAGCACGACCTCTCGGAGGAGAGGCCGATGCGTACTCCAAAATTACACTCGCCGAAGCTCCTACTTCTTCTTTCCCGCGTAAGCGAAGCTTTCATCCGCAGCGCTCGAGTAAAATAAGAGAACTTTCTTTTATTTTACTCCTCGCTTGCCGCTGTAGGTGAGCGTCATCCGCTGATCCTTTGGTTCGAAGAGCGCGATGGTAAACGGATAGGTCTTTCCAAGTTCCAATGTCTCGCGGAGTTCTGCTGGTGTTGCGAACTCGCCAACGTGTACAAGTCCCGCGACGCCTTCTTCGATGGAGGCGAGCGCACCGTGCTTGTTGTATTTGATAACGACACCCGGTACCTTCGCACCTTTCGCGTATCGCTCAGCTGCGGTGTGCCACGGATTCTCTTTAAGTGCCTTGATAGAGAGGGAGACTTTACCTTCTTTTATCTCGATAATCTTAACCGTTACTCGGTCACCGACATTGAAGAGGGCGTGTGGATCTTCAACAAGTCCCCAGTCAAGCTCGCTGATGTGTACAAGACCTTCGAGTCCTGGCTCAAGCTTCACGAAGACGCCGAAGTCGACAATACCCGTCACTTCGCCTGAAGCGGTATCGCCAACTTGGTATTTGTCGATAAGCGACGCTTTCTCCTCGGCCTCATTTGTCGTGCGTTCCGAGAAAATAAGCTTGCCCTCCTTCGCGTCGGCAGTGATGATGCGCACCGAAAGTGGGTGCCCAATAAGCCGCATAAGTTCGCCGAGGATCTTTTCCTTATCGCCTTCTGGTACGCGAGGATAGTGATCTTTGGAAAGTTGTGAAGCAGGGAGGAATCCGGCGATACCCTGCCAAGAAAGAATGAGACCTCCTTTGTTTGCTTCTTCGACGATGAGCGAGTATGGCGTCTGAGAAACAATAGCCTGTTCAGCCTCGCCCCAAATGGCTGCTTGCCGCGCCTCTTTGAGAGAAAGCTCGATGTAACCTTCGCGACCGGCAGGGTCGACAACTTTTGCACTTATAATATCGCCCTGATTTGCTTTACGGAGCACATCTGCGGCATTCAAGTATTCACGACCGTAAATGAGGCCGGTGCCGAATGGAGGAAGATCAATATAGACGCGACCTCGGCTTATAGCGATAATGGCGCCCTCGACGAGGTCGCCTGCGGCGGGCGGCATCGGAATGGCGTCAACTAAGGTCGTCATCGGATGACCTTCTGTTAAATGGATGGTTGCAATAGGAACTGCAGCCTTTTTTTCATCGGACATACTATAATAAAGCGGTGTGGATTTTCGCGAAGGGTACTGATTCCTTGCGGAATCCAGGGTTAACACCTCGCTAGTTCTCCAGCACTCAACGGGAATACTATAGCAAATATAGTCAAAAAATGCTAGGATATAGGCAATGGTTATTACGCATCACGGCGGACAGTGTTTCAAAATAACTCTCGGCGATCTTACTGTCGTTTTCGACCCTATTGCTAAGGGCGGGACGCTATCCCCAGTTCGCTTTGGAGCGGACATCGCACTTATCTCACGTAATCATCCGGACATGAATGGTGCCGACGAAGTCACGTATGGGGAGAAAGTGCCTTTCGTTATTAACGGGCCTGGCGAATACGAGCGACAAGGTGTGATTGTCCAAGGATTTCTTTCGCGTAGCGCCTACGGCCTTCCGAAGGGACAGACCGAGGCAGTCAATACTATGTATATGCTTGAACTTGAAGATATGACGTTGGTTCATCTCGGCGCTCTTTCCGACAAGGAACTATCAAAAGAGGCACGAGAGAGTATTGATGAAATAGACGTTCTTTTTGTACCGGTCGGGGGTGATGGCGTGTTATCGCCTGCTGCGGCACACGAACTTGTCGTATCGCTCGAACCGAAGATTATCGTCCCGATGCATTGGAGTGGAATAGGGGAACCGAAGTCACTCGAAGCATTTCTGAAGGCATCGGGGAACAACGGTGAGAAAGCAGATAAGCTTACGTTGAAAAAGAAGGACCTTGTTGGTAAGGATGGGAGTATACTAGTGATAACACCATAACTTGCATATGAAAAATATTTTTGAGCATATTGAACACGCAAAAAGAAAGCCGCATCATGTACGTAAGCAGATCGCCTTTGGCGCTGCCGGGGGTGCTACCGCACTCATAGCTCTTGCGTGGTTCGTACAATCCATAAGTTCAGGCGCCTTCGCTATCAAAGGAGCTTCGTTTGCGGAGAGCACCGGACAGCAGTCGGTACTAGTGACTGGTGCCGAAAATCGAAATCAGAATGTCGCAGGGGCTGCAGCAGCGTTTCAGGGTCCATCGGGATCAGCGCACATTGAAGTTGTCGACGTTGCTTCTTCGACACAAAAAATGAAACAGGTCGAGCAGACGATCTTACCTTTTTAAGTATTTAAATTAAATCATCATGGCTCGTGGGAAAGGGGAGAAAGAGAATAGTGCAGCGGTACCAGTAGTGGCAAACGTCATTAGTCAGCCGATCGTCGCAGAAATGCGCACGTCGTATCTCGATTACGCCATGTCGGTCATTACGGCGAGAGCTTTGCCCGACGTACGTGACGGATTGAAGCCTGTGCATCGTCGCATTCTCTACGCGATGAAGGACATGGGACTTGTACCGGGATCAAGGTTTCGTAAGAGTGCCACGGTGGTTGGCGAAGTGCTCGGTAAGTACCATCCGCACGGCGATGTCGCCGTCTATGATTCGATGGCGAAGATGGCGCAGGAATTCTCATATCGCTATCCGCTTGTACTGGGTCAAGGTAACTTCGGTTCCATTGACGGCGACTCTCCTGCAGCCATGCGGTACACCGAAGCGAAAATGTCGCGGGTTGCCGAGGCACTTCTCACCGATCTCGATAAAGAGACCGTCGCATGGAATCAAAATTATGACGCAACGCGCGAGGAGCCGCGAGTACTTCCTGCTGCGCTACCGAACTTGCTTTTGAATGGCACGCTTGGAATCGCAGTCGGTATGGCGACTAATATTCCCCCGCACAATCTTCGCGAAGTCGTCGCTGCAACCGTGCATCTTATTGAGAATCCTGAGGCGACGACCGAGGATCTCCTCCAATTTGTAAAAGGTCCTGATTTCCCGCTCGGTGGCGTCGCATTTAGTCAGACAGATATTCGACACGCCTATAGCACGGGTAAGGGGCCAGTCGTCGTGCGTGGCGAAGCAGAAATCATTGATGATGGGAAAAAAGATACCCGCATCATCATTACCTCCATTCCGTATCGTGTGAACAAAAGCGAGCTCATCACACGTATCGCGGATTTGGTACAGGAGAAAAAACTTGAGGGTATTCGCGATCTGCGTGACGAATCCACCTCAGATATCCGAGTTGTGGTCGAGTTGAAGGGTACCGCACATCCGCAAGCAGTTCTTAATGCACTTTATAAACATACTGATCTTGAGAGTACTTTTCACTACAACATGCTCGCACTTGTCGATGGTGTTCCGGAGATGCTCTCTCTTTCGGGGATACTCGGACATTTCGTCAAACATCGCCAGGAAGTAGTGAAGCTCCGCACTGAATTCGACCTGCGACAGGCCGAAGCACGCGAGCATATTCTCCTCGGACTCTCGAAGGCGCTCGATCATATCGATGAAGTTATCGCGATCATCAAGAAGGCAGCAGATGTGCCAACGGCAAGCACGGCGCTCCAGAAGAAGTTCGGTTTCTCGGTTCTTCAGGCGGCGGCCATTCTCGAAATGCGTTTGTCGAAACTCGCAGGTCTTGAGCGTAAAAAAATCGAGGATGAACTTACTGAGGTTCAGGCTCTGATTAAGAAATTGAAAGAAATTCTTTCATCGGCTAAGAAAATCCTCGCGGTGGTTAAGTCGGAACTCGAAGAATTGGCATCGAAATACGGTGATGATCGTCGTACGAAGGTGACGCGAGGTGGCGTGCAGAGTATCTCTGTGGAAGACCTTGTGCCAGATGAGGAATCGATGCTCCTTCTTACGCAGGGCGGATACGTGAAGCGCACGAATCCGAGTGAGTACAAAGTACAGAAGCGTGGCGGTGTCGGTGTCGTCGATATCGCAACGAAGGAGGAGGATATCGTGACGCACTTCCTCGTCGCTTCTGCGCACAGCGATCTTCTTTTCTTCACTGATTTCGGGAAAGCATATCAGCTTAAAATGTATGAGATTCCGGAGGGCAGGCGCGCGACGAAAGGCAAGAGCATTATGAATTTTATCCAGCTCTCAGCTGAGGAGTCGGTCACGAGCGTACTTGCTATCCCGAAGGGTGCCGCACTTGATGCCACGTCAGTGGTCTTCGTCACGGAGGCGGGTGTAGTGAAGCGCGTTGCTGCGCGTTCTTTTGCCGATGTGCGTCGTTCCGGTATCATCGCGATTAATTTGAAGAAGGGCGACCGGCTCGTCTCGGCGCATCATGCTGCGGAGGGAGATACGGTGTCTATTGTGACGGCAAAGGGTCAAAGCATTCGTTTCGAGGCTGAGGATGTGCGTGAGATGGGCCGCACCGCTGGCGGTGTGCGCGGCATGAGCGTACGGAAAGGCGACCGTGTCGTTTCCGCAGAAGTCGTCTCCGAACTCGAAGAGAAGGATGCTTCGCTCCTCGTGATCATGAGCAAGGGTTACGGCAAACGCACGAAGATTTCTGAATACAAAGTTCAGGGTCGCGGCGGCTCAGGTATCAAGACTGCGGAAGTGACACCGAAGACCGGTGAGATCATCGGCGCGAGAATCGTTTCTGGCAACCTTGAAGACGAAGAGCTTGTCGTCGTCTCAAAAAAAGGTCAGGTAATTCGCACATCAGTATCCTCTATTTCGTTGCTCTCCCGTGCCACTCAGGGAGTCCGTATTATGAAAATGAGGGAAGGCGACAGTATCGCTTCTATGGTGGCGCTATGATCTGTCAGTTGCCAATACAATCGAAGATATTGAGCGAAAAAATCTAGGCCGTTGATGGCAAGGTCATACGCGTATGAGTATATTAAAAGACCACATCGAGTATCTTAAAAATAATCCGGAAGGGTATTGGTTTAAGAGAAAGCTCTATGGATGGGGTTGGACTCCAGCGACCTGGCAAGGCTGGCTCGTTCTCGCTGTCTTCATTGCACTTATTACGCTGAATACTTTTCGGATTGATTCTAATTCTCATTCGGTAAGCGATACTCTCATTAATGTTGTCCCTCAGACAATCATATTTGTCGTTCTCCTTATATGGGTATGTTTTAAAACGGGGGAAAAACCTCGCTGGCAGTGGGGTCTCCATGATGGAGAAGAAACAAAGAGTTAGGTCCGTGCCTCATTTTGTCTATGTCCTCGAATGCGCGGATACGTCGCTCTATGTCGGGTGCACCAATAATCTCGAGAAGAGAATACATGAGCACAATACTTCAAAACAGGGTGCACACTACACCAAAATTCGTCGGCCGGTTACTCTCAAGTATTCGGAAAAGTTTTCAAACCTGAAAGATGCTCGAGCTCGCGAAGCTGCTCTGAAGAGGTTGTCGCGCTGGAAGAAGCTAGTGCTTATCGGTAAATGAAAAGGCCACCGTGGAGGTGGCCTTTGTGAGATGTTGGTCGGGCTGTTATGTGCCGGTCCCAATAGGAGTTCCATTGGGGTTAGGTTCCTCTTCGCATCCGGGGCAGTAGGGAACAGTCTCGTAACAACTTTTTTCACTACCGGGAATAGAAAATAGTGTATGTTTAATCGGATGCGCGACTTGGGCTTGGAGCACAGCGACTCCACATTTCAGGCACTCCAAATTATTTCGATCGCCGGTTTTTGCAATATAGATTTGGTCGGGGTTGTCTTTTTTGCGCAGATAAAACGAGCTATGTTCATCCTGAGGAAATGTGCGCTCGAGTACATGGTCGTCGTAGTGATTTTCATAAATCTGATACCAATAAACTTGAACAAGTTCTTTCAGCAAAATGGAATCTGCTGTCTTTACGATGTTCTCCACGAGTAGCTCCTCCTTGGTTGATGTAACGAACTATCAGTCGCGAAGAGTACTACATAATTCGAAGATCATCAATTATCTATTTTAGATACGACCGCACCCCTCTCGGTTGCAGTCTCGCTTGTCTAAGACGAATAGGGCTTTCCTCGTCCGTCGGGTAGAATGTTTTTGCTATGTCTATGATGATACGAGGGGCCTTTGCAGGAGCTATCGCGCTCGTACTCGTCTGGGCCCTTGGGTATTCGCATTTTTTCTCAACAGAATATCGTTCGGCGGCGGCCGATTTGGCGGATCGTTTCATTCCGTTACCGCAGTTGGATACAGCCGACTACGATGCGCGGCTTCTCGCGCTTGCGCACATACGTACATCCACTCTTGCCACGACAACTGCGACCACGACTGCACCGCGACTTTGGCCAGTCAAGACGGTGTATCCGAACGCAGGTGCAATTCTACCGTTTAAGCGCATCGTTGCGTACTACGGGAACTTCTATTCTAAAGGGATGGGTGTACTTGGTGAATACTCGACTGATGAGATGCTTGCTATGCTCGCTAGTACCACAGCGCAGTGGACCACTGCGGATCCTACGACACCTGCGGTTCCGGCTATTCATTACATTGTCGCTGTCGCACAGGACAGGGCAGGGAAGGACGGGAAATATGTTCTCCGAATGCCAGATGATCAGATCGAGCACGCGCTTGATCTCGCGGACCGAATGCATGGGCTCGTGTTTCTTGATGTGCAGGTGGGACTGAGCTCGCTCGAGTATGAGCTCCCAATGCTTGAAAAATATCTGAAAATGCCCCAGGTCCATCTTGGCATCGATCCGGAATTCTCGATGAAATATGGTAATCGTCCAGGTACAGTCATCGGCACATACGACGCAACCGACATAAATTATGCGGCGAAGTATCTTGCGGGTCTTGTGCAGAGTAATCATCTGCCGCCCAAAATACTCGTCGTGCATCGCTTTACGCAAGATATGGTGACAAATTATAAAAAAATACTTCCTTTACCGGAAGTCGAAATAATCATGGACATGGATGGATGGGGATCGCAGGATAAAAAGAAAGGAACGTATAATAGAGTCATTGCTCCAGAGCCAGTGCAGTTTACGGGCATCAAGCTTTTCTATAAGAACGATATTAAACCGCCTTCCACGGGTCTCCTTACGACCGATGAAGTGCTGGGACTTACCCCTGCGCCTATCTATATTCAGTATCAGTAATTCCAGAGTGAGACGGCAAGATCTACTCGCGAACCCAAGAAGGAAACGCCCTCAGCAATAAGTCGGTTTCGTTTCGCAGAAATGCCGTTGAAAGCGTAGCCCGTCAAGGCACCAGTGGAGCCCACGACGCGGTGACAAGGGATGCTTTCCGGGTCCTTGTTGTGCGCCATAAGCTGTCCTACGGCACGAGCTGCTCGCGCCGATCCTGCAAGCCGTGCTATCTGACCGTAAGTAGCGACTTTACCTTTTGGAATCTGGGCCGTTGCTCTATAGACACGAATGCCAAATGACGTCATGCAGCACTCCCCAACCCTATTGGAGTTAGAGGGGGATATGAACAGCAAGGTGCCCGACGAGTGGGAGCTCCTCCTCTTTACCTTTTACTGCGTTTACGATGCCGATGATGGAGAGTATCAAGATCCCTAGGTTAATAAGCCATGAGAGCATCATGAGCGGATAGAACATGGAAGTGAGTATCATGAGCGCTATCTCAATACCAAACAAAACAGCACCCTGCCGTATATGGAATTTAACGAAAGAGTCTTCTTTGGCGGTAAGGTAGGAAATAATAATCAGTGGGCCAAGATAACTGAACACAGCCATAAGTACGTTCTTCTGGCTCGTCTGTGGCGAACTGATTTGTGGTTGCGACGGCTCTTCTACTGGCCTCTCTGTAATGAGTGTGTCCATAGTGAAATGGGTTGGTTAATGAAGTGGGTCTCGCCCCCTCCTATGGCAGAAAGTATACCATCCTTGTGGGTATGGATACTCAGCCGGTGTCTAATTACTGCTTCAGTGCAGTATCAATTGCTTTGGTAAGGGAAGGAATCGACACCATTTTCTGCTCTACTCCGTTAAGGAAAATAGTCGGCGTATGGTTGAGACGGAGTTCACTGGCATTTTTTGAATCTAGGTCGATGAGCGACGCATAGATGTGGTTATTTAATGCAGCGTCGAATGTGGCAAGGTCGAGTTGAAGGGATTTAGCATAAGTATCAAACGAAGTCCGAGGGTTCGCACTCTTTACCCATTCATCCTGATGTTCATATAAGAGGGCATACATCCCCCAATACTGACCTTGGGCTCCTGCGGCCTCGGCAGCTTCTGCTGCAGGGCGAGCATTCGGATGTTGCGGGAGAGGGAAGTTACGAAAAACGAAGTTAAATTCGGGATTCTTACCATAGATAGCGATGATCTGTTTAAGAACTGGTTCCACCGAGGCGCACGCCGGGCATTCAAAATCGCCCCACTCGACCATTGTCACCTTCGCTGTCGTGGTACCAGTCATAGCGCTGTAGGGTGCAACCATCTGATCCTTGGTAAAGGCTTGTACCGCATTTTCTGTTCGCGGGGAGAGCCAAAAGAATAGTCCAAATCCTAAAATGACCACAATGAAGATTCCTCCGAGTGCGATAAGTTGGTCAGATAATTTCATGAGTGAAGCGACGATTAATAATTATAAGTGCACCGATTGTTATAAATGCGCCAAGCGATGCGGTGATGAGATTGAGGCCCAGTAATGAAGGGAGATGCTGCGTGCACGGGACGCTCACCGCGCACGGCGCGAGCGCCTCGGAGAGAATACCATAATAGAGAAGTGTCTGGTAGAACGCTACAAGACTGCCGAGGATTGAGAAAGGGAGTACATACGCGAAGAGACCACGGTCTCCACGCCAGATTCCGATCGGGATGATGAACACGAGCGAGTACATGAATATTCGTTGCCACCAGCACAACACACAAGGCTCGTACCCAAGATATTGCGCGTAAAGACTCCCGAACATCGCGATGAGTGCGATGGTAAACGCGAGAAGTGGCGCGATAGCAGACAGTTTTCGAATCATAGACTCAGATATGGACAGTTTAGCACGTCATACATGTTGCTTGCCGGGCTTGTGTAGAGATGTAGAAGCGGTTGGTTTTTGAGTTATAATTCTCAAATGAATATTGAGGACCGCATGGTGCGTAAGATCGATCAGGATAGGAGCCGTAACCGGCTAGAACTTTCTCCAACGATGGCCCTTGCGTATGAAAAGGCAAACGGCGTTCTCTCTAACCCAGACTATGCTATACGCGAAGCCGACTTTATCCCCGTCTATGGTCCGGAAATCGTAGCGGCAGATACAGCATTCGCGAATCGTCTCAAAAGTGAGTTTGATGTCCGTGATACGCCTGAAGAAAAGAAACTGAAGCAGATAGCAGACATCTTCGAGGCAATTGTTCTCATAGAATCCGAGTCAAGTGAATGGTTTGGAAATGCACGAACCCTCAAGACGTCCCCTTTCGATGATTATATAAACAAAGTAGACATGATAGCTGAATGGTTTACGCCAGAGGATGGTTCGCGCCTTCTCGCACTTGCGGTCGATGTGACCTTCGGCACCAAAAATATTCAAAGAAAGCTAGAAGCCATCAAAATGGAGATAGACAGCGGCAAACTTGGATCCATTAAGTATTTTAAAGATGAGCGTGGAGATTTTATAGGGACAAGAAACAATGTCCCGCGAACGGTTATCGGCGTAAGTGAATCGCTAGTCGAAGAACTTGCAGGTCTCTGGGTGGCTAAGAACAATAAAGCTCTTGGCGAGCACCCTATCCAACGTTTGTTCTTGGATGAGATAGAGACACAACTAAATGCTATGTACGACTACGCTCTGAAACAAGGGAAGTCTGATGTGGCTCTTGCATATAAACAGGTGCTCGGGGTAGTTCGACCCATTCGCGAAAGCAAGCTCCCATTTCGATCGAGAGAGATCGCTCGGGATACCGTGGCCACAGAAATTGTACTCGATACGGAGAAGTTATTTCATCCATAAGATGATCGATTCTGCACAACGTGAAAATTCCTAAAAGAAAAGGAGTTGTTACTGTGATGGTAACAACTCCTTCTTCGAATTAACCAATAGTACTGACAGGGCAGCCTCAAGCATTACCGCACACATCTTCATTGAGGCGTTCGATCTCCCACAAGACGTCCTCATCCCATTCCTGGAAATTTCGATACCATGCGCCACGTAAACTTCGCCAACAGTTCACATGGAAGTCGCAGTTACCAGCTATGCAGTGATCATTTCGAGTGGGAATGACTCCATTGCAAGGACGGTAATCGCAAATGACACTAGTCACTGTTCTCATCATTGCCTCCTTCCCCCTTTATTGCTTTGGACTGCAATTCTGTCAGGGATGAACGACGTTTCGAGCAACAGAGGCTCCATCGGGAGCGGATCGCGTTCTACACTGATGTTTATACCGCAGGTACATATTCGCACATCAAGCGAGCTCCCTTGAAAGAAATTCCGGAATAATTTGTACGGTTTGAGTTCTGAAAATCTTTCTTCCGAGAATGTTCGCGTGCACACGACACACTGCTTGAACATAATGGTCCTCCTTTGAAGCGAAATAACAAAGAACCCTTTTCTGTTTATATACCTTTACATGGAGTATGTCTATTCTTACAATTAACAGTGATTGTTTCGATTTCCAGCTAATTCTCGTATCATCAATGCCCCTATTATAGTAGGATGAAGAGCATTGTATGGACCATCTCATATGGATTGGATCCTTGTGGGTTGTAATGGCCGCTATTGGTGCGCTAGGGCTTCCAATTTCCCAATTTGTTTTTAGTGCGTCATCCGACCGCGGGTATTCTTTTTCAAAAATCCTCAGTTTGTTTGCTGTTGGGTATCTTACATTCTTAATTGCAACGCTTGGTCTCGCGCCACTTGCGTTTCCAGCTATCGCAACAGCTCTGCTCGCATGGGCGGCAATTAACGCTTTTGTGTTTTGGCGAACGCGTGCCCACAGATTGCCCCTTCCTCGTTTTTCGCAGATTCTTACCACCGAACTCGTTTTCTTATCCGTATGTACCGCGATTGTAATTATTAAGGCTTTTCACCCTGAGATTTACCAGATTGAGCGGTTTATGGATTTCGGCTTCATTGAAACTCTTCGCAACAGCACCGGCCTACCGCTCACCGATCTCTGGCTCGCCGGCGAGACGCTCAATTACTACTACATGAGTCATTTCATTGGCTTCGTCATTTTGACGCTCGCCGGCATACCTTCCGTACCAGGATTTTTTATTCTCATCGGGTGTATCGCGGGTACTCTTGCTGCGGCTATCGCCCGGCTTGCTATTGATGTCGCTGTATATATCACAGGCGGGAAGGAAGTGTTGTCTCGTACGACAAAATTTCTAGTTGCCGGAGGCAGTGTTTTCGTCGCAGTTTTTTCCGGAAGTTGGTACATGATTCCTTGGATCGTCCAGCGTATCGGGTTTCTGTTCGGCGTGGGTCAGATGCCCGACTTCTTTTACCCGGAGCCGACCCGTGCCATCGTCGGGACGATAACGGAAATGCCAATATTTAGTTTCCTGGTCGCAGACATTCATGCGCACGTTTGGGGCATGCTTACGGCTCTCTTGGTGCTTTCCATTGCGTTTTCAATGTGGCGCGATACAACGGTGAAATTAAATGCGACAAATCGCTACCTTTGGGCGTTGGCATTCGCGCTCGGTATGTCCTACATGGTGAATTCATGGGATGCGGTTACCCTCGGAGTGCTCGCAGTATTTTTTGTGGTCGCAAAATATCGGCACGACTCGAGGACACACATCATTATCGCGACGGCATTACTTGCGGCTACAGCATATATCGTCGCTCTTCCATGGAGTGTGACGAATCATCTGCCAATCCAGGGGGTCGGATTAGTGCACTCCCTCTCCTCATTGTTGCCTTGGCTTTCGTTCTGGGGATCGATTGCGACCATCGTAGCGGTCTTTATATTCCGTTATGCCTGGGCATATAAAAAATTGCGCGCACAGGCCGATGCGCTGCTATTCGTCGGCATTATCTTTGGTACGGCTCTTCTTTTCCTCACAATTATTGAGGTTGTCTTCATGAAAGACATTCTGATTAGTGGAGAATGGTATCGCGCAAATACCGTCTTCAAAGTATCAACGCAGGTCTGGATTTGGGTCGCTGCATGTGCCGGTCCGGTATATCTGTGGCTGTATCGCTCGCTCGAGAGTCGTATTGCGCGAATTGCAACCACTATTTCCCTCGTCGTGTATCTTGGAATCGGTGCCGTATACCCCGTGATCGCTATAGAACAGGCGTTCGTTGGTAGTCACACGTTCATCGGTATTGATCACGGTCTTGATTGGTGGAAAAATAAGTATCCAAATGATTTTGCAGCCTACGAGTACCTCAAAGGCGTTCGAGATGAGTTACCTCAAAGCCAAAGAATAAAACATATTGTTGAGGGGGAGGGAGAAAGTTACACTGACGCATCTCGATTTTCGGTTTTCCTCGGTTGGCCGACCATCGTAGGCTGGCCGGTCCATGAATGGACGTGGCGTGGGAGCTACGACGTCGTTGGTAAACGACGGGAAGAAGTACGGGGAATTTATACTGGAATAGATCGAGAACAAACTCGAGGACTTCTCAAGAATTATGGGATCGATTATATAATTCTTGGAGCTGTGGAACGCGATCGCTACGGCAGTGCCATTCAAGAGAAAAAGTTGCGCGCTCTCGGCACCGTTGTTTTTGAACAGGGGACTACGGTTGTCATCAAGGTTCGTTAGTACTACAGCGTCTTAATATTCTCTGAACTTTGAATGACGAAACTCTCCTTTGCGACACGCGACTCACTCCAGCGGCTTGCCGCTCTGTCCTCGGCGCTGAGTTTTTTGGCTGGCTTCGCAAGTAGTATAGCCAAAAAACACCAATCTCAGCGCCTCCGGACGGTCGCACATTAAAGTTTCGTAATTCAAAGTCTAGAAAGAGAATTTCTCATAGTGAATATGTGCGCTATCAAACCCAAGTTCTTTGAGATGCTGCACCATGACTTTCATCATTACTGGTGGACCGCATAAGAATACTTCTCGATCATAGAAATCTGGAGCAAGTCGTACAATTTTTTCTTTATCAATAAATCCGGATTCATATCCAGCACTTGGGGTGCTTACTATGTTGTGGACGACTATGGTGGGCGAGTATTCATGCATCGCATCAAACTCTTGTTTAAAGGCTATGTCTTGTACGGTCTTGTTGCCGCACAATAGGATTGCGTCTTTCCTTTCTAAGGTCAGAGTTTCGAGCATCGCTCGAATGGGAGTAATACCGATGCCGCCAGCAATAAAGAGAAACTTTTCTCGTTTTGCGGTGCCCCGTATAAAAAGTCCCATTGGACCATCAATAATCACATGGGTTCCGGGTTTAAGGGTGACAATTTTTTTTGTGTAGTCTCCGAGTGCCTTGATGGTTACTCGGATATACGTACCGTTAAAGGCTGCTGAGAACGAAAATGGGTGTGTGTACCACATGTCTTTTCGTAAAAAGGTGAGGTTGATGTATTGTCCCGCGTCAAATATAAACCGCTCCATGTGGTGTCCAGATATGTAGACTGACCAGGTGTCATACGTCTCCTGGACTACCTTTTCGATGACAAAGCGGTGGTATACGAATCGGAATAGGGGTCGTAGGAAACGATATGAGAGCGCAAGACCGAATACGCCGAAGTTGAGAATATACCAGTAATAGAGCGGCCATCCTGTACGCAAGTCGCCGGTACCGAGTTGGTGATTGAGAGCCAGTCCGATAGCAAGGTAGGTGAGAAGATGGGTAAAATACCATGTCTCATAACGCAATTTTCTCCGCACAATCGCTATAGAAATGAAGATGACGAATATGAAAAGAGTCAGCGCAAAGAAAGATAAGAAGACGCCATTTTTATTGGCAAGGAAATCACCAAATTGTGAGAGATACGATACATTGTACGACTGCGCATATCCGGCAATGAGAAGTAATGGATGAGTGAGCAAAAACGTCAATATCGAATAGCCTATGAAACGGTGAACGGTATTCAATTTATCAAATCCAAACAGATGTTCGATCGGGCGGATCCTGCCAATCAAAACTAATTGAACGAGAATGAAGTATTCGCCGAGTAACCCAGTAATTCTTCCCAGTGCAATAAGAAGATTCCCGTCGCCCGGGTTCATGATGTAGAAGTTTGAGTTGGTCCACCATAGTGCAAAAATTCCAATGATGTTTCCAAAAAAAACTAAATACACAAAGGACTTTTTTAGGGTTGTCGAAGACGGTTTTGTAAAGTGAAATTCCATACAGAGGCTATTTGTTTATCAAGAAATCTGTAATAGTCTGCCACGGCGTGCGATGTTCTAAGTTGACCGCAACAATGTTCCTATCGACTCCCACCGCTTCGAAATAAAGGACGAGGCCAGATGCTCCCGAGGGAACCTCAAACCCAACCTCTTCTCGAAGGGTGTCGTGGGGCAGTAGAGGGCCGGACAACTGACTCCCTTCGCTTGGTACTGCGACGACAGGATAGACGTTGCCGGATAGATCTTTCACATAGAACGAGAGAAGAGGGATAAAATCGAACGGTTTCTCCGCTTCGTTTTTTAAGACGACAGTAGGCACAAGGAATTCGTATCCTGACCGCGGAGTGAGTGGACCCACTCCTTGAGAGTCGCGGCGTAATTTTTCAACAACGAGTGAAATATTTCCAGCATGTATCACATCCCCGAGTGCATAGTGAGCAGAGAGGTTCATTTCCCGTTCCAATTTTCCATGTGTCTCGGCGTACCAGGTGACTCCAACCGCAAAAAAAATAAAGAACAGAAATACCACCGGAGAAATCCTCGGTTTGAGCAGCAGATGTTTTATTTTTACTATAGGAAGCATAGGGATTATTACTGGAATGGACCGATGTAATACGCTTGGAGAACACTGTTAATCGCTGAATTTGAGTGACGGTGTCCACCTGCATTGCCAATGAAGGCATCGTAAATATCTCCTCCACAGTATGACACGATCACATCTCCTCCCGGATGATTATTACCATTCGCTACGTAGGCCGAGATGTTATACGTCTTGTTATAGGGACTTCTCAAATAGACCCAACAATTAGCTCTTGTGTTATGAGGAGCTATTTGGCTTGCTGTGCATGCACCGCCGCTACCGCACCCAGAGGGAGGTGGAGTTGGGGTCGGAGTAGGAGTAGGAGTTGGGGTCGGTGTTGGCGTAGGAGTTGGTGTTGGTGTAGGAGTAGGTGTAGGAGTTGGAGTCGGTGTTCCGGTTGGTACGGAAGTAGGAGTAGGAGTTGGAGTAGGTGCAGGTGTTCCGCTTGGTACGGGAGTCGCTGTTGGCACAGGAGTAGAAGTCGCCGCCGCTCCAGGAGTCACAGTATTGCAATAGATTGAAGTCCATATACCGTTGGATCCCTTCGCTTGATAGCACACAAAGCTTGTGCCTCTGGGCCAGGTAATAGAATGTCGGCCGTTGACGAGTGTCACGGGCAAGTTCGACACAATGTCGGTCGAATATCGTACTGCAGATGGGATACCGGTTAGGGTCACCGTAGCGCCGGTTGTATTTGTCACAACACCCGTTACCTCCGATGATTTATTTGACGCTGGACTCGAAACAGGTTTTGGAGTCGGAGATACGGTCGGCTTGGCAGTAGGTTTTGGTGTGGTACTAGGACTCCCACTTGGAGAAGAACCTGCTTTCCCTAAGCTTACATTTACAGATTTGTTCCCCGCATTGTCATACGCGACTACGGAATACGTGTGGGTAGCCGTTGAGGAAAAGGGAACATCGATATAATAAGAGGTATAGATGGTAGTTCCAATTTCAATGCCGTCACTGAAAATCCTGTATCCAGCGACGCTCGTGTTATCGCGTGAACCTGCCCATTTGAGACTCATTCGATTACTAGTTACAGCTGCGGTTACAAGATTTGTCGGTTTGGTAGGAGCTTCCGTATCCGTTACAGTTACGGGTGTCGATGGATCATTTTGCATACCTGGCGGTACGTATGTTTCTTTAACATACACTCCCCATCCCATGAAGAGGATCATAACGAACGCGGCGCTAAGAAATATCTTCATAGTAAAGTAGTATCGCTTTGCCAGTTAGTTTATCAGAATCGTTCCAGGTAGCCCACTAAAGTTTTCCCATATGGCAGGTGCAAGAGGGGGGCTATGCCCCTATTGTTTGTAGTCACATTAGTCGTCATGGTCGTCATCAGTCTCTGGCCGGGCCGGTTTCGGACTCGGCGTTGGAGTTGGAGTTGGGGTCGATATTGGTGTAGGTGTTGGAGTCAGAGTGGGCGTAGGAGTTGGTGTATGTGTTCCCGTTGGTACGGCAGTCGGTGTTGGAATTTGGGTTGATGTTGGAATCGGCGTTGGAGTTGGAGTTGGAGATGGTGTTGGGGTCAGAGTGGGCGTAGGAGTGGCGGATATAATTGTGGGAGTAGTAGGGGAGGGAGATGTCACAACTTCGCGCGGTTTAGTAACGAATATTAATGGATATGAATGAGGAGAGGTGTTGTTGGCCGTATCGTACGCAGCAACACTAAACTTGTATACGGTATTCGGAGGGGGTTTGGTGTGGGTATAGGTATGATTCTGGGTAGTGCCAACTTCGATCTCATTCAGAAAAATGCGATACCCGGATACTTTTACATTGTCTTCTGACCCAGTCCACTTTAGGACTAGTTTGGCATCACCTGCCGTCGCTACTGATAGCGCTGTTGGTGTACTCGGCGGCTCATTATCCAGCGATTGAAGTGCAGTAGAAGATGCTTCCATTGGAGTACTCAGAGGTTCGCTATCCAGGGGCGTCGTAGAAGATACTTCTGTGGGTATGGGGGATGGCATTGAAGCGATGACGGTTGCTGGCTGTCGGGAGTCGTCCGTCTTGGCATTTCCCGTGGTTTTGAGCATGCCATACACACTCGCTCCCGCTCCCGTAAGGATAATCGTTACAAATGCCATACTAATAAAGAGTCTCATGAGGGATAGTATAAGTCACACCTCGAGAGGTATTGGTAGATGGTAACGAACGTATGGGGAAATTCGCACGTTGGTGAATCCTTATACATAATGTGCCAACACTAGAGACGGCGTGAGACTAGATTTCTTACATACGCGAAAGCAATTGCACATACTATGGCGAAATTACGAAAATTCCCACGACAGGGTACTTGCTTTTAATGATATCTCCTCCGAAGATATGAAGATCTTTCGAGGCGTCTTTGCCGGCAATATTGTGGTAGGTGCCGCCCGGAACATAAAAAGATTTGCCAAAGGTAACGTCGTACACATAACCGTCTAGTGCAATATAAATAGGAAGGCTACTCGTTTCCCCATTGTATTTGGCGAGAGTGGCAACTGTGTATTTCGGGAGATTATCAGGTACGACGGGGGGCCTTGAAACATGGAAGAACAGAAAATAATACGCGAGTGCTGCGAGAAGCAGCGTGGCTACGCTGTAGAGGATGATTCGGTACCAGTTACGCATTGTAGGAGTGGATTTTTATCTTAACCTACAGTCGGCAAAAACATGGCCCCAAGAGCGATAAATAGACTCAGAGAAAACGCTCGAGTGACAAATACCATTGGAAATTTTTCTATCATGCCCTGGCCCATTTTCACGAATAAGAGCCCCTCTATTCCGATAATAGGAATAAAATAAAGACTAAACTTACTACAGAATTCTAGCGCAGAAAGTGATTGATGAGATTCGATAACTAAAAGGCATCCCGATACGATTTGCAGCACGAGCATCAAGGCAATTTGCTGTGCTAACGGCCGGTAGGTATCCGCACAATTTCTGAGTACAGCCATGATGCTCTGAACGAGGACTACGCCCGTAAAACCCGCTCCAACTAGATGGACGAATAGAAGCAGGGTATGCACAACGGTAAGAGAATTCATACCCCCATTGTACATGATGAATTTGCATAGAAAAAGGAATAAAAAATCGCCGCCACGCGTAACGTGGCGGCGGAATGATCTTAGCTAGACCTTGAAGGGTTTGAAGCTGAAAGCAAGGCCCGGCTTTGAAGGGCATAGTTCGGTGACTTCTCCCGCAGAAATTCTGATGTGTCGAAACCCTTTCTCCATTGCTTGAGAAAGAATAGATACATCGTACGTATAAGGAATGAGTACTAACGTTGGCTTGATGCGCTCGCAGTCTCGAGCGTGCTCCGCCTGACTTTGAGGATTGGTTGTCCTGTATTCTGGAGAGGTATCCCTTAAGACTTCAAACAGTGCGTGCATCTCACCGGGAACAAGTTGCGATGGTAGTTGGCGTACTAGCATGATTGTAATCATCCCGTCCCTCCTCGATTGTATGGTTATTGATACCAACCAAAGTGCTCTGTTGCCACCATAGATATATGTAGGACCTTTGTCAAGAGCTTACATAATTTCATTTACGCCACGACTTTGAGACGAGAAGGGAGCCAGTCCATCACTTTTTTCCGGTGCTGGTCGAGCGACCATGAGCCGTTACTCTTAAAGAGTGTACTGTGCGCTTTCTGGAACTCTCGTAAGAGCGCCAGAGACGCGCGGGGAAACTCCAATGGCAGGACATTGTTATAGGATTTTAGGAAGTTTGGAAGAGACAGTTGCTCTTCGCTTCGCGCGCGGTCCACGTCAGGTGTTTTCATTATGGTTGATAGTACCACAAACTATCTACTAAATCAAGTCTTGCGTTGGCGCAGTATAGAGGAGACTCCTATCGTGTAAGAGATTTCATCAATCGCCGTCTATGGATACGTGCAAGCCAAAGGAGTTTGGATTAAACAATAAAGAATTCATCATGAAAAAAATTACAACAGTAGCTGTATCTATCGCAGGAGTAACGGCAATCTTTAATCTCGGTATCGGCAATGCTTTTGCGGCATCCTATACCATGGCACAGATTGCCCCTCATAATACGGCTACCGATTGCTGGGAAGTCATTAACGGTAATGTGTATAATTTGACGGATTTCCTGTCGCAACATTCCGGAGGTTCGTCGGTTATTGCAGCACAGTGCGGTAAGGATGCAACGGCAGCCTTTAACAGTGGCCCTCACTCGGGTTCAACCATAAATGCGCTAAGTGGGTATCTCCTTGGAAACATAACTACGGTAGTGGTAACGCCATCTGTGACACCTACTCCTACATCAACTCCAACTCCAACTCCAACTCCAGTATTGACACCTACACCAACACCTACACCTACATCAACAGTGGTAAGAATGCATGGCGAGGGCGCTGAACACAGTAAGACAAAGAAGCACAACAAAGAGGTCAAGCACAGCAAAATCTCAAGACCGACAGCAATTGTTGCGCATGTCAAAAATCAGGACGAAGGGAAGGACGACTAGGTAATATTTCTAGCGTCTTTAAAAACAAAAGCGCCCACGTGGGCGCTTTTGTTTTTAATTTAAACCAATTTTGTTGCAGTATCGTAGTAGAATTTTTCTGAGATAATTTTATTATCTTTCCAATGTTGCACCGAGACCTGTTTTTTGTTTATTCTTCCGTAATCCTTGTGTTCGACATCGAGTTGATACTCAAGAACTGAATAATTTTCTCCTATCGCAACTCCTAATATAACGATTGAATTTATTTTGGTGAGACCGTTAACAAAAACTTCTTCAGCTTTTCTATTTTCATCTCTACCAACTCTTGGTGCGGCCTCGTTTTCCTGCATCGATACCTCGTCACTGTAGTATGTATCAAATGCCTCCAATAGCTTTCCTTCCCCGATCATTTTTGCAAAATTATTCACATTTTCGGTCAGATTGGTATTCATAATTTGTAATTTACGTTGTAATGGGAGAACGGAGTTTAACACTGTTAAGATTTGTTCAATTGGGGATAACAACAATGTTTGCATGTTAATGCATTTCGCGGGGTATACTGCGCGCGAGATGAAACGATTTGTAGTATTGGATAAGAAAATGGGGGAGACACCTCTCGCGGCTATAGGGGCGTGGAAAATTGAGCATCTAGAATATGCGGATACAGCAGCGTGTTACGCAGGCCGTTTGGATCCAATGGCATCTGGGAAATTATTGGTGCTCCTGGGCGATGAATGCAAACAACAACGTGCCTATACGGGCCTAGATAAGGAATATGAAATCGAGGTCTTATTGGATATAGGGAGCGATACAGGGGATGTTCTTGGAGTAGCGGAGTATTCGTCTCAAAAAGCTGATGTAGGTGCACAAATTCATAGAGATGTCCTTCGCTCCGAGCAGGGCGCGTACATGCGCGCATACCCCGCGTTTTCCTCAAAGACAGTGAACGGTAAACCTCTTTTCCTCCATGCTCTTGAAGGGACTCTTTCACATATACAAGTGCCGGAACACATCGAGCGCATATACCGTATTCAACATCAGAGTTCGTATACAATTCCTGCCCAAGAGCTTGAAGCTCGGGTATCGAAATTCCTCGAACTTGTCCCTCGTACCATCGAGCCGTCAAAACGTCTTGGGGAGGATTTTCGTGTGGATGCTATCCGCGCGCACTGGAATTCGCTTTTCAAAATGATGCCGGAAAGAGATTTTACGGTGCTTCGCTTGAAAGTAGTTTGCGCGTCTGGGGTTTACATGCGCTCACTCGCGGGCCGCATTGGCGTGTCTCTTCACACCAAGGCCTTGGCGCTGTCGATCAAACGGACGAAGATAGGGAAATATATTTCGGTGTGGAACGGGGTAGGATTTTGGATACAAACGTATTAAAGATTTCTCGTCCTAACAAAATTCAAACTGATCTTTTAAAAAAGAAAGCCACCCCAAGATTTTACGCGAGGGGTGGCAATTTTCTTCGATCATACGAGCAAAATGACTTATCCCACTAGATGATCGTTTGGCAATTCACGATCGATGATAGTCAAGAATTCATCGAGCTCTCCAGTAGGAACTCCAATTTTTTCGGCCACACGGTCAAGCACACCATCATGTCTCGCGATGAAAGGAGACAGGGGAGTTCTCTCACTGTCGTCGAGATTATAACGGTGAACTAATTCTAATATTTCGACCTTGCGCTCTCGGCTCATCATGACTGACGCCTCCTTTGTTTTTGCCGTTTGATGGCATGGGAATATATGTCTGGTAAAAAATATACCATACTATTTAATATTTGCAATTGACCCCACCGAACCCTAATTAGTTGAGATTGCGATGGTTATTGTCGTCTGTTTGTTATCAGTATTTAGCACCTGCACGCTGAACTCCATAGTCCCTTTTGTTGCAGAGATGACGGTCATTGTACCTACGTTTGCGGTCTGCTCAATTTTCCAGCCATTAGCACCAAGCTCACTTTTGTAGAAATCAACAACTTTCTGGGCACTATCTGAAGTTGTCAAAGTTATCATCGAACCATTCTGGCCGGTTTGTTGGTTGGATGATACCGAATATTGTATCTGGCCATTACTGTATTTTGGAGCGTCTCCAGGCCAATTATCAGGGTAACTTTTTGCACCAACAGTTACGCTCCCATCATTGCTTGAATACGTAGCGGAGCCATCCATATTTCTATCGACGTCAATTCCCGTCGGTACTCCCACGCCTCCTTTCATAAAAAACCACCCAACACCTACTAATATAATAACAGCGATGATTGCGGGCACTGTCTTTTTTGAAGTATTCGGTGTTGCGATTATATTCTGTTCGTCCATAGTAATTTTATTTAATGTTATTACATTAATGAACCTTCGCATCTATTATACTCTATATCTATAAACGCTAGGATGCAGTGACGCGTACGCTAGTCGAATAGAGAGATGAGGTAGGTATCAATGGCGCGCTGGTCCATGGTGTAGAAATACGTACCCGAAGTATGAAGATCGGTCGCGAGCTTCACCCCGACGAATCGCCAATGCCACGGTTCAAATATATAACTACCATTGTCCTTGGGGTATGAGAGGACGAAACCGTAGCGATACGCGTTCTCGGTTACCCACTTGTAGGCAGGCGTTGTATCAAATCCTGGGAGTCCACCGCCTGTACCAGTCGTGATGAAGTCTATGGTGGTACCGAGCTGGTGCTCTGAATAGCCCTGATCCGCAGAGAATTGGTTCGCGGTACCCGCACCATAGATGACCGTGTACTGTCCTTTGAGTGCCTTTTGACTAGCAAACGAACGGTATACCGAATCGGTATACAGTGTGACGCCATCTGCTTTCGCTTGATCAAGCATTTTTTGTAAATAAGGGAGGACTTCCGGAATAATTTGCAGCTGTTTTTTTTCGGAATATACATATGTGGCAGGAATTTCGACGAGTCGTGCGGGTGTATACGTATCGCTGAGGAAAAAGACCTTGGAATATTTCGCAAGAAGCTCCGGGTCGATCTTGCTCAACTTCTGCAGATTTGTCACGGTCCCCGTAATCGAACCGACCTCGTTTTTGACTCCGCCCAATTGCGCCTGAATGTTTTGCTTTTCTTGCTGGAGTGCATTTCCAAGCGAGGTAGTCGCCTCCGCAAGATTGTTCTGCAGGAGTGCCGTCGTTGATGCGAGTTGCGCATCAAGCGCTGCGACTCGCCCTGAGAGACTAGTGAGGCGCGTGTATCCGTACCACGAGATGGTACTTATAAAAACGATGACCAAGATAAAGCCTGCAATCAAAAGCCATTGGCTTCGCGGCATATTCCACATCGGTACCAACCTTTTATCCTTCGACGACATGCTTCTAGTATACCCTGGTCGAGATATTTTTTGCATTTTCCATTACCGTTAGGGAGAGGATGTCCATGCCTATTTCGGTACTAATTTCTTCGAAAATGTTTTTCGCAGCATAGTTGTTTGTGCTCAGTTTTATTCCCACATAAATACCCCGTGGCGTGAGCCCGAGGGATGGAGTGAGTTCC